>Ga0099364_10005398_pt1 | contig 18966 bp, 13 predicted proteins | sample TergutTh196P3_FD_73070 | JGI IMG/M metagenome (GOLD analysis project Ga0099364, IMG submission 73070) | Microcerotermes parvus P3 segment gut microbial communities from Pointe-Noire, Republic of the Congo - Th196 P3 | ecosystem: Host-associated > Arthropoda: Insects > Digestive system > Gut ...
GTTTGGAGAATTCATATTTGAAAGCAGCACCGTGTTCCACGGGGCTGCGAGGACAAACAGGGTCAACCAAAGCGACGGCATGGCGCAGACGGCTGTCATCCGCTCCAACGTCAACAGCTTGTTTGAAGTCAAGTCAGGCGCGTCCGTCACCCTGATTGCAGACCACAGCGGCCCGTCCTCATACTCATTCGCAGGCACGGCTACCAGCCCGAATACCCACGGCTCCACGGCCCTCGCGCTCATGCGGCCTTACAGCACCCGCGCGGAAACCACGCAGGACTTCATAGTCGCAGCAGGCGCCGAGCTGAACGTAGTCGCCTACGGCACCGGCGGCATAGCCAGAGCCTGGTCGCCCCTGATGCTCCTGTACACCTCAAATGAGGAGCGCACGGTTACTTACGGGGGGACAGCACCCGGTTCAGGTGTGTACGTCACCGATGCCTACGCCCGGGCAAATCGAGCGGGAAGCGATGCATTAATAGAAGGCACATTAAATATCGTCTCAAATAACGGAAACGGTTTTTACTACAACTACATTGAGGCTAATCTTACAAACACATCAAGCACCTTCACAGTAAACGGCGGCACAGTGAACATCGTTGGTGCCAGAAGAAGCCTGACGAATGCCGGCATATCAATGGATCAATGGTTTGATACGCCAAACTGGTCAGCGCGCATGGAACAAGTGAAGAATCTGGCGCCAATATTCACCATCGGTCTTGATATGGAGTATGCAACATTTGAGGCATACGGCCCAATGAATATGGATATCACCGTACAAAACGGCGGTAAGATGTACATACACAACAACGGACTGCGCGGCATGTCCTTGGCCGGCGGAGGGAGAGCTAATGACAGTGTCCAAGGGCAGAAGAAAGTAACTGTCACAGGCCAAGGTTCGGTACTTGACGTTTATGGGGGTCTGTGGGCCATCGCCGCGGAGAACTTCTCGAATATAACCATCGAGGCGAATCAGGGAGGAAAAATCAATCTAGCGAGCGCCTTTGAGGCTGGCACGTCTTCTATTCCCTCAAGCTCCACTTCTACGCCTGAATATGTGCCCGGGAGCACAGTATACACGGTTGGGAATACTACCTTCAATGTGATTGGGTCTGGATCGGAGATCAACGTTGAACATCGCGGCGGCGCTTACGCGGCCATATTCGCAGACGGCATGGTAGACAGGACGCTCAATATCAATATATTGCAAGGCGGGCAGATGAATGCCTCAAGCAAGAATTCGGGGATAGACCATCCTGCTGACAGGGCGACGATAACAGCACAGACAACATCAAGCAGCATGCACCACTGGATTCGTATTGACGGCCCCGGCAGTACGCTCCGCGTATGGAACGAGAATACCAGAAGAACAAACGACAGCGCTCTATACCCAAGAGGTGCAATCGCATTCGCGGCAAATACGACGGGCAGCATTGAAGTGAAAAACGGCGGGAGCCTGTACGCCAGGAGCAACAACCAGATGAGCCCGACGGTATCCCTGGGCGGCTACAGCGGCAACGACTACGGAACCGGCAGGCTGATAGTAGACCAGCCCGGCGAGATAGACATCAGAAATGACGCGCTTTGGACAAATCATCCATCCGGAAGCAATACGATATCTGACATCTTGAACTTCCGCAACCCCGTAGCGCTTAGATCAACAGACTATATCATCTTCATGTATAATTACAGCGACTTGTTTACACAGAGGAATGCCGTATCAAGCCTTCGCACGCCGATACAAATCAGTAACACTCTGGAAATTACGACCTGGCCTCTCTGGCAGGGGAGCGCACTTAGGGCATTAAGTCCCCTTCCGGCGACGACACAGTGGACCTCCACAAATGTGACGGGAACAACCGGGTCATGGTACACAAACGTAGGCGGAGCACAAGGGTCGAACACTTGGAGCCTCTTAGACCGTCACAACGACTGGCGTGAGATCGAGTACTTCCTCGGCCGCAACAATGCCCTCGCCGGGACGTACACAGGCAGCAGCAATACAAGCATCGGTACGCTGCAGAGTGAGTCCCGCCTCCCGAATCCGGGGCTGCGCGGCTCTGTGAGTTACCCGCTTCACAACCCCCCAAATAACAGCATAACAAACATGAGCAATCTCAACGGGCATGCGCACAACGGAGTCGCAGGCGTCGACAAGCGCAGGAATACAATAACATCGAGAATGCACGAAGGCTTCATCCTCTCAGACTACGGACGCATAGCGATACGCGGAGCTTGGCTGCCAACTGATCAAAAAGCTACGCTTGAGATGGACAAGGCAGTATACGAACAGCCGTACGACGTCAACACAGTAATAGCAAGTATCCTGGATGAACATTGGAAAGACGAAACTGCGATGGATACAGGCTCAAGTGCTCTGTTCAGGATCATGGTTACAAATGCCTCCGGCATAAACGCGACCGGAGTGACGATAACAGACGTGTTTGAATTCCACCCGCTCGATGGCTCCGCCGCAGGGTTCGCAAACGGCACATGGCTCAATGGCAACGACCCGACAGTACCGTTCACCGTAAACGCAGGCCAGACAGCAGTATTCTACTTCGTGTCAGACTCAATGGCCGAAGAAGGCGAATATGTGAACACCGCGACAATTAATGACAGCGGGACCTACAACGGCGGCGGCGAATCGGATACCGCAAGAGTGTTTGTACCCAACGTAGAGATAGCGATACTAAAAGAAGTATACGCAGATCCGATTAAGGATAAAACACCGGATCAAGTAAAAGACGAATTCGCGGTTATCCTCCAGAATTTGGACGGCGGCAAATGGGTAGACGCGGCAGAATTCCTTGAACTGGACGGACGGGCTGTCTTCATGATCACCGTCACAAACATTGGGCGCAGGCCGGCGTTAGGCGTCAAGATAGAAGATGACTTCCTCTCGGATGCCGGCCAACCCGTCGCAGGCTACTGGTTCAATGGAAATGGAGAAGAGTTTAACCCGACGATCGAGCCGTTTAATGTACCCGCTGCCACAGCAGGGGCCGGTGTGCCGGCGCCAATGCCGGGCAAGTTAGTGTTCTACTTCGTAACAGACCCATTGAAAGACGAAGGCCTCTATACAAACACAGCGAAGCTCCTTCCCGGCGGCGGATATAAAATCTCTCAAGACGAAGGCAGCGACACAGCGACAGTTAAAGTTACGAAATCCGGCGGCCCCATCCTCCCCGATACAGGCGGAGACGGATTATGGAGAACGCTCGCCACCATCGGACTCGCGCTTACAGCACTCACAGGAGTTGCTTTAGCAGTGATAAATGTAGGAAAAGTAAACATGCGCCGTCACGCAAATGGGGCGCCTCCGGCCTCACGCGTCACTTACAGAGGATCCCGTTTCAATGACGACGACGACGTCCCCAAGAAATCGATTTGGGACACTGACAAAAATAAAGGGGGCTGAGGAACTGAAACACATAGTATGTAGAAGCCCCAAACCATTGCAGCACTAGGGCAAAACACCTATTTGGCACCGCAAAGAATGATGAAAAAAATGTGGAAAATGTGACGAAGAATGTGACGGATATATTATATAACTATCATATCGTGACAAAACAAGTGACAAACAAAAAGCTACTCAAAAAATTAAAGGAGAAAGAAAATGAAAAAGAAAGTATTTGCACTGACCATAGCATTAACAATGCTTATAGCCTTAGCCCTCCCGATTGGAGCATCGGCGGCACAGCCCGGCGCCCCATTCTCGATTACGATCAACGCCCCCACTTCCCTTAGCATTGAAGACCAGACATTCACAGCTTTTAAAGTCTTTGACGTGACTTACAATCCGGCAGGCACTACATACACATACACTACTCACTCGGCATTCGCTGGCTTTGAAGACTATGAAACTTTTCCCACCCAGACATTGGATGAGTACGTCAGGGGCTTACAATCCAATCAACCGGCGATAAACGCTTTGGCAGGCAGGCTGTACATGTATGCGCAAGGCAGGGCAGGTGTTGTAAGTGCGAGCGCTGTCGCAGCCGCTCCCGGCAGGAGTGTAACTATACCGCTTACTCAGGACGGCTACTATATGGTTCATGGAACAGGCCACTATACCGAGGACGGAGACACTTCTTACATCGCAGCCGTTATGCTCACGACCGTAGACCGCGAAGTAGCAGTTACGCTTAAAGCTGACGCCCCGACAGTACCGAAAGAATCAGTAGGGCCGGATGAGCAAGAAGGAGTTAACGTTGGCGATACATTGACATACTATCTCTACCCCAGCGTCCCGAATAGAGCCGGATACGACAACTATATGTTCCAAGTATGGGATACCATGTCCCCGGGACTCACGCTGAACGAGAATGTCAAAGTCCATATAGGCGGAGTTAGAGGAGTAGGCGGATTTAACGCAGTCGTCGGTACAGACTACACTATTACCTACGCTAATAATGGATTTATGATAGACTTCCTTTGGGCGAGATTCCAGACTTACGAAACCGGCGCCGAGATTTGGATTGAGTACACCGCGTTGGTTAATCAAGACGCAGTAGAAAAAGTAGCGAACCATGCTTGGCTGAAGTACAGCAATAACCCGGGCGACTTTGAAGATTATGAAGAAACCCCGCCAACCATCGTGCCGGATCCGACATTTGCCTTTGAGATTGACAAGTTCGACAGCACAGATAGTGAAGTAAAGCTTGCAGGGGCTAGGTTTACACTCCACAAAGGACCGCACAATGCAACAGTTCTGGGCGATCAAATACAGTTTGTACTTATTAACGCCGGCAGCGCCACCGCAAGAGCCGAATATGTAGTTGCGACGAACGATACTATTAAGCAAGGTGATGTTCTTGTTAATGAGATAGTAACCCCCGAGTCCGGTCTGATTTATGTAAGAGGTCTTGCGGCAGGTTTATATGCCCTGACAGAGACTGCAGCACCCGGCGGATATAACATTGGCGGACCATGGACAATCCCAATTCTGTCAACTGCGACTGCTACAGTGGAATTTGAAGTTCCAAACGTCCCCTCCGGCGGCATGTTCCCCGGCACGGGCGGAACCGGAACCACGATATTCTACATCGTAGGCGCCCTGGTCATGGCCGGCGCGGTAGTGACGCTGATAGTCCGCAAGAAAGTTGCAGTAAAATAACACAATAACTCGTAGGGGCCGCCAAACAACGGCGGCGGCCCCTACATTCCCCACAACACGACAAACCATAAACAATACGCGTCATTGCGGGCTTGACCCGCAATCCCCCACGACACCCACCCCCGTCATTGCGGGCTTGACCCGCAATCCCCTATGGTGTATAATAAACTCATGGTAACAGAACCTTAAACCCCCGGCACATAAACATAATGAAAAAATTTCTTAAACAAAACGTGCTCACCATAGCGATAATGCTGGTATTCCTCATAGGCCTTGCCGTGATGATATACCCCGCGGTCAGCGACTATTTCATAAAGCGCAGCCAGTCGAGAGTCGTAGCGTCATACCGCCAAGTCGTCGAGAGAATGGATCCCCGGGAAATAGAAAGAATGTTCACAGAAGCACAGGAGTATAACGAAAGACTGCTGCTAAAACCAAACCGCTTTGAGTTCACAGAAGAAGATTACGAAGAATACTACACCATGCTCAGCGTAGACACAGACGGAGTCGCAGTCATAGGGTCACTGGAAATAGGGCTTATCAACGTAGACCTCCCCATATACCACGGCACAAGCGAATCCGTGCTGCAAGTAGCCATAGGACATTTAGAAGGCTCGACACTGCCCATCGGTGGGCCGCAGACCCACGCAGTGATCACCGGGCATCGCGGCCTTCCCTCCGCGCTGCTGCTCACAGAACTGGACCGCATGGGAATAGGCGATACATTTGTGTTGCATGTGCTAAACGAGACCATGACATACATGGTAGACCAGATACTCGTCGTAGAACCGACCGATTTTAGCTCATTAATAGTTGATCCGGAAATGGACTACGTCACGCTGCTCACCTGCACCCCATACGGTATCAACAGCCACAGGCTCCTTGTCAGGGGGCATCGCATCGAAAACGAGGAAGCCGCCACAATAGTTAGGACAGTAATACTATCCGAAGCCAGAATGGTCAGAAGGCAGCTCGCGCTATTTGTCATTTTCATCCCCGCGCTGATCATCCTGAGCACAGTAAAAATAATCCTTAACATGCACAACCGCAAAAAAGATAAATAACCAAATGTGAATTGCAGAAATGTGAATAGTGCCGCACCCACGCTTCCGGCACAACTCTCGGCTCACAACTCACAACTCTCAAACTCCGACAGAGGGGGGGTCCTTATATGAAACGGACCATATGTATCATAATAGTCGTATTGTTGCTTGCAGCATACGGGACAGCCTTAGCCGTCGATACGGGCCGGACAGGCCGTATTAGCATGCTTATGGAGTATTCCGGGTCGCCGCTGCAAGGCATTTCCGTGAGCCTGTACAGGGTCGCGAGCGTGGACAGCTCCGGCAGCTACACCCTTACAAGCGATTTTTCCGGCTCCGGTGTAGACCTGAACAACATACAGTTCACAGGCAATAATACAATAGACGCAAATACAAACAGGACGCTGTCCGGGATTCTCCGCGATTTTGCGGTAAGCAACAACCGGCAGCCGATAACGCAAAGTCAAAGCTCAAACAATAACGGTTGGGCCGAGTTTACAGGGCTTGGCACCGGGATATACCTGCTCGTGCAGAATACCACGAGCGGCTATGGCCATATTATGGATCCCGCGTTGATTCCGTTGCCGGCATTTTCCAACAACGTATGGAATTACGACGTGCCAATCCACCCGAAATTTGAACTTGTATCACAACCCCCACCCCCGCCGCCTGCGCCACCGCCTGCGCCGCCTCCGTCCCCATTGCCGCCGTTGCCCACGCCCCCGTTGGGTCTGCCGACCCCACCCCCGCCCGGCAACACATTTATCCCCAATGGAGACGGATTTATCGAGCTGGATCCCGATGGTGTGCCGCTTGGCCAATGGGACCCCAAAGATGACGATCCCAACACATTGATATTCGACCCGTTCCCGCCACTTGCAAACCTTCCGCAGACAGGACAGCTGCGCTGGCCTATCCCGGTGCTCTCATGCTTCGGCATGCTGATGGCGATCACGGGTGTGATAGTGGTGAAGAAACATGACAAGAATGAAGAAGAAATCTAAGAAAATCGGTATAGGGCTTATCGTTATCGGTATGATTTCCGTTCTCACGAGCGGAGGGCTTTGGCTGTTCAACAGCATGGAAGATAACGGAGCCGCGGATTTTTCTGAAAATACTGCACAGGCCATCTTCGAGCAGATCGACGTCGGAACGCCGGAGTATGTAGCCATGCAGCCGCTATTGAACCCCGACGCTTTGGAAGAAGACGGCCTGAGATATGTCATCATTGACGGAGTGGCGTACATAGGCGTGTTGGATATACCATCGCTTAGTATCAGCCTGCCCGTCAACGCCTCATGGAGTTACCCCGCCCTTAAAAACACGCCATGCCGATTCAGCGGCACGATTAGAGGAAACGACCTGGTAATCGCGGCGCACGCCTACGAAAGCCATTTCGCACCCATACAAAACCTGCCGATGGGTGACTTGGTCGTCCTGACCGACGTAGACGGAATTGAGCATATCTACCAAGTAGCGAAAACCGAAGTCGTGAGGCCATCCGAAACAGCCCACGTCATGCACAGCGACTACGACCTCACCCTATTCACCTGCACCTACGGAGGCCAATCCCGAGTAGTAGTCCGCTGCATAAGAGTAATAGAAAACATAATAGAAGCCGAATAAAAATAAGGCAAAAAACAAAAAAAACACAGAGCCGCCCAAAAAAGGCGGCTCTGTCTCTCAATGAATATTCTTGACAATGTGCATAATATTCTATACAATGTAATTCAAATGAAGGAGGGTTTTGATATGCCACAGACAAATATTTCTATCAGGATTGATGAAGATGTCAAGCGAGATGCAGAAAACCTGTTTGCAAAATTAGGATTAACATTATCATCAGCAACAAATGTTTTTTTTCGTCAGGCTGTCAGGACACAGGGAATACCTTTCCTTATCACGGCAATCGAACCAAAAGAAATTGACGGTGGTGTTATTCTTAGGGAAGCTCTCCGCGAAGCACAGGAACAAGCAAAAGGAAACGGAAATTCTGAAATGACGCTAGATGAAATTAACAATATAATATCGGAAGTTCGACAAGAGAATCGTGGACAAATCTGAAGTCAACTCGATTTCAACCCACGCTCGCAGGGCGCAGTGTCACCTCACCCAAAAACCTATCCACATCAGCAACAAAACTCATCGCCACAGCCTCAAAACCATCAAAGCAAACCTCCAAAGAATACCCGGCATCCCTTTCCAGCCACTCAAACTCCCAGTCACCAAAATAATTAGTACGCGTAACAAGAACCTCGCCGGACTTGATATTAGTCAAAGTAACCACAGCGCCGTCGGCAGCCTCGTCGTCCGGCAAATAAACCGAACCCGCCGCAAAAACGGTAGGAATGTTCAAATGCACGACATTCGCCGCCAAACCGTGCAAACCATCTATCGGCGTGACACGCCCGCGCCCGATAAACCCGTTGACCGCGCTGCCGGGATCGTCCAGATCGCCAAAAACCATCGCACCATTCGGGCAAGCCTCCGCACAGCGCGGCATATCATACCCCTCGTCAAGAAGATGCGCGCACATAGTACACTTCTGCGGCAACTCAAGCTCCTCATTCCAAAAAATCGCATTTATAGGGCAAGCGGAGACGACACCCCGCTGCCCTTTTGCTTTATCGCGATCAATAATAACGATACCGTCGTGACGGGTATACACAGCGCCGCCCGCAGCAGCCTTTTGGCAAGGGGCGTCATGGCAGTGCGCGCAAGGCGTAGCAACATTGGACGTCTTTATTTTCCGCGTATCATTGCCGCGCTCCTTGCTATCTACCCTGACCCAAGTCTGCCCGCCATGAGGCTGCGCGGCAGACACAGCAGTATCAAAACCGCAGTGCTCATCCTTGCACGCCATAAAACAGTTATAACAAGCCATGCACCTCTCAGAGTCAATAGCTAATCCATATCTAGGCATAAAATCTCCCCCTCGTTTGCTTTTGCCAACAACTCCGTCAGCCGCATGCCCGGAACCAGCGGCTCGGAGTATTTCTCTATCTCGACCAGCGTCGAATTCGGCGCCATGCCCGGCACATACTTGCTCATAAGCTCGCCGGACGTCAGCAAATTGACGCAACCGCCCTTGTCCGTCCCGCACCCGCCGGAATCGGCATCCACAGGCTCATACATCCCCGACGACGAATAGGAATGCACAGTATCCGCCTGCAGCCGCCGCGTAAGCTTAGCAACGCACAAAACCGCGCCCCTGTCGTTAAACACCTTCACCATGTCGCCCTCGCAAATCCCGCGCTCCGCCGCCCTATCCGGGTGAATGCGTATAAAAGCATAAGGATAACCCTCGACTACCCGGCGATGCTCAGGAACCTCCCACATCCACTTGCTGTGCTGGTCATACTGCGTATGAAAACCAAACCTGGGGTGAGGCGAAATGAGCTGCAGCGGGTACTTGCGGAAAAGCTCCGAAAGATGCCCCTCCCTACAGTCCTGATACTTGGCCATAGGCCCCCTTATAGGGTCGTCCGGGGTTTCCTTTTCCAAAAGCTCAGAGACGAACTCGATTTTCCCGGTCGTCGTGCCGAGCTTACCCTCCCTCTGGCAATCCGCAACCGGATTGTCGCATGGCCGCCCCTCGGCAAACCAGCGGAAAGCATGGCGCCGCTCCCAATCCTCCGGGATACCGGGAATATAATAGCCGCGCGCCTTAAACTCCTCCCAGCCGATTCGCTTAGAAAGATCGCTGAACTCCCAAAAACGCTTGCACCAACCCTCCTCGTCGCGCCCCTCCGTATAATCCTCGCCAAACCCGAGGCGCTCAGCCAACCGGCTAAAAATCCAATAATCGCTCTGCGATTCGCCCAAAGGCTCGATCGCCTTCTCCTGATAAACGATTACCTGCCAGTTATTGCCGCTCTGACCGTAAGAAGCGTAGCCGCCATTGCCGCTGCTGCAAAATTCGCCGATATCAGTGCGCTCCAAATTCGTGCAAGCAGGCAAAATGACGTCCGAATACTTGCCCTCCGGCGTCAGATGCATCTCCTGATTGACGATAAACTCAAGCTCCGGGCTGCGGTACATCCTCACCCATTTGCTTGTGTCGAGCATAGTGCCGAAAAAAGAACCGCCGTATCGGTAGAACATATGGACCCTGTTGCAGCCCGGAAGCGGATACACATGCCGGTTGAACTGCTGCTCAAGGCTTACGCCGCAATAACCATCGCCGAGCCACTCATCATGCCCGCTTAAAATAGCATCGGGAAGCGTCGGCCTGTGGAGCTTTTGCTCGACGCAGTTGACAGCGGTTTTATCGGCCACAGGCTCGTTCGCGATGCTCGACCTGGGATCGGAATAACCGCCGAACCAGAAGCCATAGTCGATAGGCGCACCGGCTTGGGCAGTCCACATCCCGCGCCCCGGCTTGCCCATGCCCTGCATAGCGAAAAGCTTGACCATCAGCCTTGCATAGTTACACCCATTGATAGTGCGGCTGGCCCCGCCCCAACCCACGCGCACGCCCGAGCCGCCCATGGTATTTGTCGAAGCCCAGCGCCGCGCAAGCGCCTTGATGACAGGGGCGCGGACTCCGGTGACCCCCTCCGCCCACTTCGGCGTTTTCGCAATGCCATCCTCGCCCCGGCCAAGAATATGATCCGCCCATTCCCCAAACCGGTGGGCGTGCTTTTCGATATACTCGTGGTCATAAGTATCTTCAATAAGCCAAACATAAGCGATAGCCTCCATCAAAGCCGCATCCGTCCCTGGCTGGGGGCCGATCCACTTGTCAGCTTGCTTGACCGAGCTGAAATTATTAAAAGGGTCAATGTAAATGACGGAAATACCCAGTTCGCTTATCCACTTGCGCCACAAATTGCTCTCATTGGCGGAATAGCAAGCATGGGTAGAATCCGGGTCGTGCGACCACATTATAAGCGTTTCGCAGTTTTGCAGGCAGTCTTCGAGCATATCAAACGGCTCCGGGCAGCCAAGCCTCCAGAAATGGCCGTATGTATGCGACGCGCCCCAGTGGAACCCCTCCCATGAATCCGGATTATCCATGATCTGAGTATAGCCGAGCAAATTGAAAAACCGCCTGTAAGCGGACATCTTATAACCTAAAAGCCCCCAACTGTGATGAGACGAAGAACTCGCCGTGATGCCCTCTTTCCCGTATGCCTCCTGAATCCGCATGATCTCCCGGCTGACAAGCCCAAGCGCCTCGTCCCAAGAAGCCCTGCGGTAGCCGCTCTTGCCTCGGTTTTCTGTATTCCTGCCCTTCCCGTCAGGGGTTTCCAAAAAATCCTCGCGGATCATGGGATAAAGCACCCTGTCATAAGAATACGCCTTATCCTTATCCTGAAGCCCCGCAGCCGTCACAGTCACTTTCCGAGGCGGCGAAAACTCCTTCCCACGCGCCTTGATCGTCCAGCCGGACGGATCGTCGTTTCGCAGCGTCAGCGGCCTCACCCTGCGTATGCGCCCATCCTCGACATGAATCTGCAAAGGCCCCCCCAAAGAATTCCCAAAACTAATCTTCTCAGCCAAAATAAACACCCCTGTAATGATATTTAATGTTTTTAGTGTCTACTCAGTACCCTGTCAAATTTGCTTTATATAGTGCCGAGGAAAGGCGTGTTGTGCATCGCAGTGAGGGAATTCCGGCTACTGTCACGGAACTGACCGAACGCAGAGGCATAACACGCCTTTCCTCGGCACGGATGGTACGAGACCTGAATAGTTACTATTTTCATAATTATATACAAGAACAAATGATCATGCAATAAAAACTACGCCATATCCCGCGTGTTATAGGCCAATTCTCTTTTTTTATTTCACAGACAATGTCAATAATGCTATGATTTATATGTATAAAGTAAACAGTAAAAAACGACAATGATGTTTTACATTTGTTGTTTTTTCCATACCACTAAGGAGTTGTTCACTTTATTCCTGAACAGCTCCTAAACGGTAAAGGAGTGAAAAAATGGCCGATATTTCAGTTAAATTTGCCGGCTTGGAATTCAAAAACCCGGTGTTTGCATCTTCGGGGCCTATCACAGACGGCCCGGAAACAATAGAAAAGTGCTGCATAGGCGGCGCCGGAGCCGTGATATGCAAAACGGTTATAACAATACCCGAACTGCGCGTATACCCCCGGCCACACGATTTTTCACTGGAGAAATTCGGACTGAAAAACACCGGGCTTGGCGGCGGAAAACTCTTTGCCGATGAAACGCCGGAGGTCTGGGCAAAAGAAGTATTGCCGAGATGCCTGGAGATATGCGATAAACACAATGTCGTATACATACAAAGCATAATGGGTGACGGCACAAATGCCGACAGCTGGGTAGCCCTTGCCCAACTGATGGAGCAAGCCGGGGCGCCAGCTCTGGAAATAAACTTCAGCTGCCCGCACTCCTCAGCCGTGGTCCCCATGACAGGCGCGCAGTTGGGGCAGAACCCTGCAGCGGCGAAGGAAGTAGCCACGGCAGTGAGAAAAGGCGTAAAAATACCTATTTTTGCCAAAATGACATCGCGCAACGAAGACGTGGACTTAGTAGCAGCGGCATGTGCCTCAGCCGGCGTAGACGGCATATCCGTCTTTAACAATCCGGTTGGCACATGGGTCGATGTTGAAAACCTGTCGTATTTTGGCATTCCGGTTACAGCCTGGGGCTGGGGCGGGGCATTCATGCAGCCCGCAGCCCTATACAAAACAGTCAAGCTCCACCAAAACCCGGATGTAACTGTTCCCGTATACGGCGGCACAGGCATATGGTCGGCGGAAGATGCCCTGCGGTTTATTCTTCTCGGAAACCACGCCGTACAACTGCAAATAGCAGTTATGGAAAAGGGCTATAGCCTCTTGGGGCAAATCGCGGAAGGCATAGAACAATACATGGATAGAAAAGGCTTTGCCAGCCTGGATGAAATGCGAGGAAAAGTACTGCCCCAATTCATCTCAAACCGCGACGTCCCCCCCGACAAAAAAGGCGACGTGATCATTTCCATTGACGAAAAAAACTGCAACGGCTGCAAACGCTGCGAATGCTGCATGTGGGGCGTCATAAAGGTTCAGGGCGGCAAAGCAAAAACAGTAGCCATAGAAAAATGCCACGGCTGCGGCTGGTGCATGAGCCTATGCAACCAAAAAGCAATGCAAGTCATAAAAAAGAGCGGGGAAGTAGTCATGAAATTCTAACACCGGAAAAGGGGGTTATGCTTGCACATGAAAAAAATATCACTGGAAGATCATTGGTATCATCCTCTGAACAATGAAATCCGAGAGGAGTTCACGAAAAGAACGCCGGATTCTACCAATTTTAGGTGCGCTGCAAACATTAAGTATACGACCCCCAGGATGGGGACGGACGGGATTGAAAAATACCGTCTTAAAGAAATGGACGAAAATGGGATAGACATTCAAATAATGTCGCACGGATACCCCGCGATTCAGGGGATACTGGATGCAAAAGAAGCAATTAATAAAGCAAAAACAATGAATGACGATATGGCGGAAGTTATTCAAAAATACCCAACAAGATTCAGAGGATTCGCAACTTTGCCAATGCAAAACCCGAAAGCCGCCGCTGATGAACTCGAGCGAGCGGTAAAAGACCTTGGCATGCTGGGCGCGCTGATTAACGGTCATACAAACGGCGAATTTCTGGATGAAGACAAGTTCCGTATTGTTTGGGAACGCTCCATTGAACTGGGTGTGCCTATTTTTTTACATGCATTTGACCCCCTGCCGGATCAAGTGAAGGCCTATAAAGGGTACAGAGGATTAGTTGGAGTGGGATGGGGGTGGAATGTAGAGGTTGCCCATCATGTGATGCGGATCATATATAGCGGATTGTTTGAGGATATGCCGGAAGCAACGCTGATAATCGGGCATATGGGGGAAATGCTGCCCTATGCGTTGGCTCGGATTGACGAAGGATACGAACAGACCGGCGGTTCGGAGAACTGGAAAATACCAAAAGAACCGTCCTATTATTACAAGAAAAACATTATGATCACGACAAGCGGACATTGGAATCCGGAGGCAATGCTTTGCGCGATTGGTGCATTGGGTATAGAGCGCATTATGTTTTCGGTTGATTTCCCGTTCGTTGTCACCGAAAAAAGTGTGGAACAGGTTGAAAACACTCCAATAAGCCAAGAAGATAAAGAAAAAATATATTATAAAAATGCGCAAAGACTATTCAACCTATAGTAGCTTAAGAAGAAAAGAAAGGTGTGTACTCAATAATGAAAAAAAGAATTAGGAACCTGGCAAAGATTTTGGCGATGACCATGATTCTAGCATTGCTTGCAGCCTGTGGAGGACAGCAAACGAGCAATGAACCCGCCGCCGGATCTGGAGCGGAGTCTCCGGCAGCGCCATCGGACGACGGAAGGGTCTACACGATGCGGATTGGGGCGATTGCCGCGTTGCCGACAGCGCAGGCGGTATTCATTGAGGAGCTTGTTGATATTATCGATGAGGCGACAAACGGGCGAATCAAAGTAGAGGCTTATCACAGCGGCACGCTCGGGACGGTTGCACAGATGATTCAAGGGCTTCAGGACGGTTCCGTAGAAGGAGTCAGCGTACCCATAAACTTCTATGTGTCATCCGTGCCGGAAATTGCGGTATTGGGCCTCCCCATGATATTCAGGGATGCGGATCATCTGTACGATCTTACCAGGACAAAAGGCAACGGATTACATGAAATGCTGGCGGAGCTTCTTGAAGAAAAAGGTTTTGTTATGGGTTGCTGGAATATTGCTTTCCCAATGCTTATTCTTGCCAACAGGCCTGTGGCGACGCTTGAGGACTTCAACGGATTGAGAGTCTGGTGTCAGCCCAACGCGCAGGTAGCAGCAGCGTTTAATGCTCTCGGCGCCGTGCCGGTGAACTTTGACACGGGCGACCTCGCCATCGGGCTTCAGCAGAGGACGGTTGACGCTGCATACACATCGGCACAACTGCTAGGGCCGATGAGGCTGCATGAAACAGCCAAACACATGTTCATATTTAATCCTGCCATGCACATTGGCGTAAATACTGTTATGCTCAGTAAAGTGTTTGTTGATTCGCTTCCCGGCGACCTGCGTGAGATATTGTTGGATACCTTGTACCGTGCCGACGAAGAAGTGTATTATGACTTGGCTGTCAATTCCCATGGCAACTCATACAATGCTATGACAGGCGCGGACGGCATGACTATAGTCTACTCGGACGATGCTATGACGGAAAACCTGAAGCAACTCATGGAGCCAATATACGAGGAGTTCCTGAATACAACTCCGACTGCGAGGCCACTGTACGAAAAAGTCCTTGAGTTGATTGCGGCTGAGGGCTAACGCTTATCAGATATCCGGGGGTTTCGCAAAGGGAAAGGCGAAATCCCCGGCAGCGGAAAAACGGACAAGCGGCTATGAAAATTCATAAGAAGGAGAAAACCATATGGCTAAAAAGGGCATTCGAGGTATGTTTAAGGGGCTGTTTTGGATTTCAGCATGTTTTTATTTCTTGGCTACTGCTTTTACAGCAGTCAACTCGGTTCTACGCTATGGTTTTAATTACTCTTTTTATGGAAGCGAGGAGATTTGCACTTATCTATTAGTTTTTGTGACGTTTTTGATATTTCCCATTCTGGAAATGCAGGACGGCCACCTGAAAATAGACGTCTTCGCCAAAAGCCGCTCCGTAAACCCTAAAATTAAGAAAATCGTCCATATTATACGAACTATATTTGCTATAGGCGCCTGCGGTGCTATGGCCTATTACGGTTGGCAAGTAGTAGGCACAGCAACGAGGTTTCAATCTGTTACCCCCATGCTTCGCATACCAAAAAACATCGCTTTCGCAATTCCGGCAGTTTGCTTTTTGATTGCCGGCCTGGGATTGGTATATAACCTGCTGTTTAACAAAGGAGGGCCGTTCACAGATGTTTCTTAACGTTGTTCTCCCTGTTGTTTTGATTGTCGGGATTATGCTGGCGTTCAGCTTCCCGATTTATTTAGCGTTCCTTGCCGCCACGATTTACCTGCAGGTATTTGTCAACCAGATGTCGATGCTAAATCTATTTACCGGGATGTTTGAAGCAGTAGCCAGAAACAGTTTGCTTGCCGTTCCGTTTTTCGTCGTAGCGGGAAATTTGTTGGCTACAGGCTCCCTCGGTAAACGGCTTGTTGATTTTTGCGCGGTTTTTATGAAAAAGATACCCGGAGGCATGGCGCTTACCTGCGTTGGCGCTAATGCCATATTCGGCGCTATTTCCGGTTCAGCGCCGGCGGCCACGGCAACATTTGGAAAGATTCTCTGGAATCCTCTGCGGGAAGTGTATGGCGATGAAGAAGCTGCCGGACTTATCACATCTTCCGGGTCGCTTAGCCTCATAATTCCTCCCAGCATGTCCCTGATTATGTTTGGAATCGTGACAGACACCTCGGTGTCGCAGCTGTTTATGGCCGGTTTTATACCGGGTATCCTCTGCGTAATTATACTGGCCACATATCTCGGAATAAAACACCGGAAAGATGTGTCAAACGTTACCCGGGAGCCCGGTGAACGCACAGCGGCGCTGAAAAGGGGGATTCCTGCACTGCTGCTTCCGATAATCATTCTAGGCGGCATATATGGCGGCCTATGCTCTCCCACCGAAGCAGGCGCCATCGCCGCTTTATATGCCTCGATAGTTTCTCTCTTTGTCATTCGTGACATTAAGCTGAGCCAGTTCGTCAAGATTTTTGTCGATTCATCAAGGACAGTAGCGCGGCTGTTTATTCTGATTGCTGTCAGTACAGCTTTTTCCCAGGCATTGACCATTACGCAAGCGCCGCGCGCCCTTCTGACTTTAATGCAAGACATATCGCCTTTTGCATATCTGGTGATGATTAATGTTGTTCTTTTTATCGCCGGCATGTTCCTCGACCCAAGCGCCGTTAATCTGATCATCTCGCCGCTGTTGATCCCTATTGGCCGCGCGCTTGGCATAAGCCCGGTTCAACTTGGCGTCGTATACGCGATGAACATATCCATCGGCATGATTTCGCCTCCTTTCGGACTGAGCCTGTTTGTCTCGCAAATGACACTGGAGCGGCCAATGGGACTTATAGTAAAAGGGGCTCTGCCATTTATCTGCTGTTATGTGGTTGCGCTGATTTTAATTACATATATCCCGGAGATCAGCCTGTTTTTACCTAGGCTGCTTATCAGCTAGCGTTTCCATGGCATTAGGGAAAAAAGGCTTATTCTTAATATGTGAGGAGGTAAAAGTGTGCAAATCGACCTATTTATAAAGAATGGCAAAACTTATAGTGATGGGGAGTTTCGCCCTCTAAACGTTGCGGTAAAAGGAGAGAAAATAGCTTTTCTTTGTCCTTGGGGGACTGAATTAGAAGCCGAAAAGACAATAGACGCAACAGGAAAATACATTCTGCCCGGAATGTGCGACTGCCACATGCACATGCGGGACCCGGGTCAAACGGATAAAGAGGATTTCTACCATGGAACGAGTGCGGCTGCGGCAAGCGGATTCACTTTCGTTTGTCCTCAGCCAAATACCGAACCTGTTCCCGGATCTCTTGAAACGTACATGATGCAAGTAGAAATCGGAAAAGCAAATGCAATCGTTGATTTCAACCCTATAGCCGGCCCTCTCGGATATCGCAATGGATCGGTGGATGAAATAGCAAAAGCCGGAACGGCATTTTTTAAGATTTTCCAGAAAGTAGCTGCATATCAGCCCTACACCACGCCCGCCGGCACACTGGATACTTCAGAGATATTCAACGCGTTCAAAGCCTGCGCAAAAAATGATTTATACTGCTGCGTCCATCCATTCGACCACTATTTCTACGATGCAACTGTGAAAAACTGCATTGACGCGGGCATGGAGATGAACTATAATAATGTGCGCAAGCTGGTTTACAGCGACGAAGAAATGACAGGCGCCGCCTATCAACTGGCTTTCCTCGCAAAAAATGCAGGAATGAAGTGGTATGCGCTGCACTGTTGGATGCCCGGTTACATTGATCTTGTCCGCATGCTTAAGGCTCACGGTGATATGACCATCGTTTCCAGCGTCGAATACATGCCTTCAGTAAACGCCCCTGACTATGTTTATGATGTTATAACGGGTGAGATGTGTATGACCGGGCACGATTGCGCCCCTGACTACGATAAACTCTGGGCGGCTGTCCGGGACGGTACTATTGACATGATCGGCAGCGACCACTGTCCTCATGAGCACTACAAGTACACTCCAAAGGGTGTATTTGAAGTAGATGCAGCCGGGTTCGGCATGCTTGACTGGTTTGGGCATTTACTCTTAGATCACGTTAACAAAGGCGACCTCAGCCTTGAAAGGCTTGTTGAAGTGATATCAGTAAACTTTGCAAAGACATTTGGGTACTATCCCGAGAAAGGCTCAAACATACCCGGGACTGACGCGGACTTTACCATTGCAGACATGGATTGCGAGTGGACGATCGACGTAAAATCTCCTGATGAAATTTACTCCAAGAGTAAAATCAGCCCCTATCAGGGACGCAAAATAAAAGGAAAAGTGACTCATACAATTCTCCGGGGGCGGGTCATAATGGAAAACGGGATTGTTGACTGTGAACCCGGATATGGCAGGTACTACATACCGCTTAACAGAAAGTAATCAACTATCAGAATCCATACAATCGGTATATAGTCAGTCATGGCGATAAGGGCAGACCCTAAGCCGGTGGCTGACTATTTTCCAAGGTAGAAAAAAAGCAGCAACTCAGAACCGGTGAGGATGGCTGTTTCTGCTCACGCAAAGCGCCACCAAGGACGGTGGAGCGCTCGCGAGTTGGAGC
>Ga0099364_10005399_pt1 | contig 18964 bp, 12 predicted proteins | sample TergutTh196P3_FD_73070 | JGI IMG/M metagenome (GOLD analysis project Ga0099364, IMG submission 73070) | Microcerotermes parvus P3 segment gut microbial communities from Pointe-Noire, Republic of the Congo - Th196 P3 | ecosystem: Host-associated > Arthropoda: Insects > Digestive system > Gut ...
GTATACATTCCCGGCTGGGAAAGCGAGGTCGGCATCGGTTTATACTGAATCGTTTGCGGCAGAACGACATGCGGAACCATCTCGTAAAGCATCCCCGGACTTTGCGTGGTTCCGGCGTGAGCGATCACGCAGGAAAGCATAGAAAAAACAGTCAAAATAGATAGTTTAGCGAAAATGATTGATTTTTTCACGGGAACCCCCAACGGTTTTTTATCACCACGCGAAGCGTGGAGCAGTCCTTAGATGCCGAATCGAAAATAGCGAGAGACCTCTCCATTCCTCATCGAACCGAGAGGGGATTCGTGTTTCGTAAAGATGATTTTTTTTTGAAGAATCCCGAAACAGGGGGGGCAAATAGAGGGAATGGGGAGAATAGAGCGTTTATTGTGTCCCACGAGAGCACTTGTTCGTATTTTTCGTCTTGACACAAATCGCGAAATCTGGAACAATGCCGACCCGTCGCTGAATCGGCAAAACGGACCCTGCATGGAGGCAAAATGTATAAACAAGGAAGAATAGGACATTTCGTCCATTTAAAACAGCTTTTCAAATCGTCCGCGTCTTTGGTTTTTTCCGGAAAAACGGCGGATTTAGCGGTCGAATCCTGCACCAACAACCCGAAAGAAGTCGAACCGGGGGATGCTTATTTCGCCGTTACGCCGGTTCGTTCCCGTTTTTTCGAAAACACCACCGAAATCGACGAAGAATCACCATTTTACAGCTACCCGGCGAACTGGTCCGACGACGAACTCAGTCAGGCGGTTTGGCTGGCGATCAAAAACGGCTGTAAAGTCGTGATCGCCGACCGGGTGATCGACGGTTTGCCCGTTCCGCTTCTTGTCGTGCCGTACCCGGAAGAATCTTACGGCGTTTGCATTCATGCCCTTTGGGACAACCCCGGCAAGGGGTTGACCCTGATCGGCGTGAGCGGAACTTACGGGAAAACGACCACGTCGTACCTGATTGCCGGAATGCTCGCCGAATCGGGCAGCCCAGTCGGGTTGATCGGAACGCTCGGCGTTTTTGACGGGGAAAAAGTCTATCCCAGCACGCAAACGACGCCGCAGCCGGACGAATTGGCTTATTGGCTTATGCGGATGGTCGCCAACGGTTGCTCCCACGCGATTATCGAAATCTCCAGCCAGGCGATTGCTGAATTCCACTTGGCCGGGCTTTCCTTCGACGCGATCTGCTTGACCAATATCCGCCGCAACCACCTGGATTATCACGGGACCGTCGAATCGTATCGCCGGACGAAAATGCTTGCGTTCCGTTCCCTCAAGAAAAAGGGGATCGCGATTTGCAACGCCGACGACCGGGTGACCGCCGCGATTTTGCCGCTGATTGACCACCCGGTACTTACGGTCGGCGTCCGAAATCCGTGCGAAGTCGCCGGGATGAGCATCGACCGAAACATCGGGGATCAAACGTTCCTCATCACGGCGGGAAACGAAACGGTTCCGCTGAGCACAAAAATGATCGGCGACGAAAATCTTTACAACTGCTTGACGGCGACCGCTTTGGGGATCGGGCTTGGTATCGATTTACGGGTTGCCGTGCGCGGAATCGAGCGGGTCAAGTCGGTTCCGGGCCGACTGGAACGGATCGATTGCGGCCAGCCGTTCGGCGTGTTCGTCGATTCCGCCCCGACGCCGGAATCGCTTGCCGGTTCGCTCCGAACGCTCCGAAAAGTGGTGAGCGGCCGCCTGTTTTGTGTGCTTGGAATCGATGAATCGTCGCCAAACACGATTGTCAATCCTGGTTCGGTTGAATTGCTTTGTAAAACACTCAAAAATTGGGCGGACGTTTCTGTGCTTACTGCCGATGAACTTCGCTCGCCGGATGGAACCGTCGATCAAGTATCGGCGGAGAAGATTGTTCAGGAATTATCTGAACATCATGTTCAGGTCATAGAAACACGTCCCGAGGCGATTCACTGGGCATTATCCAACGCCAGTCCCGATGATTGCGTACTCATCGTCGGGCGTGGTTGTACCGACTTTCAGCGGTTCCTTGAAGCGGAGGACATTAACCTCTGCGACCGCCCCTTCGTCAAAAGCTGGCTCTACGAGGCGAATTATGAATTACGAATGATGAATTATGAACTGACGTGATTATTCATAGATGAAGTTTCCTCTCCTATCAACGAAAGGTTAAGTATGTTTAGAAAATTTCTCGTTTTTACCTCTTTTCTCGCGTTTTCGTGCATGGTTGCCAACGCGCAGATTTCAGACCTTGCACCTCCAGATTCCCAAAGGGTTAGGGTGTCGATGTCGGCTTTGCCGACCGTTGTTCAAGCCGGATATGCTCTGGGTGCTGTTCCGGTTGTCCCGGCTCCGGTCGTTTCAGGGGTGGACGGCGACGAGCAGCAAATCACAATCGAATGCCGTCTCCTGACCGCGACACCGGAAACGATTACCCCTAATGGGTTTGCGGTGAGAGAGGGTTGGCAGTCTGTCCTGACCCCGCAACGTTTCAATGAGTGGCTGGAAAAAAGTGAAGAAGCGGTCGGGGCGGTGAGTATTTTGGAAACGTATTCACCGGTGTTTATTCGATTTGTCGGCGAACAGGAGGCCTCTGAAATTCTTCAGCGAATGCAAAAATCTCCACGAGCCGGTGGTTCTCTCCAATTCCCCAAAATCACGCTATTCAACGGGCAGACTGCAACCTTTGGTGACCAGAGCGAAACACCTTTCACTACAGGAGTGATCGGATTTTCAGAAGAAGGTAGTACGGTCTATCAACCAGTCACTGAAACTCTCAAGAAGGGATTTTTCGTAAAAATGGCAGCGGAAATCCAAGAAAACGGCTCCGTCTTTTTGAGGGAATGTAATATTTTACTCCGAAACATCGAAAATAAAAGAACTAACATCTCTCTTGCAGAGAATTCGACGTTACAAATGCCCCAAATCAATGCACATTACCTGAAAATGCCGGTTATTACGGTCCCGCAGGGGAAATCGGTTCTCATCGCGTTTCCCGGAATGACCATCGAAGTGGAAAAAGTGGAAACCAGCTTTTTTGGCCTCCGCAAAACAATCAGCCGCGAAAAGTTGATGTACTGCATGATGATTACGCCGAGGGTGATTGAGCCGGGTGAGGTTCATTTCGAAGAAACAAACCGCCAACTGGACGTTGCAATTGCCGGTGAGGGATTTTTCCGAGTCAACACCCTACCTTCCGGCAAGATTCTTTACACCAGGACGGGTAATTTCTCCGTCTTTCCAAACGGCACTCTGGCACTGGGCGACGCTTATATGGGTCGTTTGATTGACCCGCCGATTACGATCCCGAAAGATGCCATGCGTGTTCAGATTAACGAAGACGGAACCGTCTGGGTCGCACAAGGGGCCAATCCACAATTACAACAGGTTGGGCAATTTCAGCTTTCCTCATTTCGTAACCCCGAAGGTCTGCTCCCGGTCGAGGGAAACTTGTTTCTGCAAACCGACGCCTCCGGCCCGCCAACCGATGGTACACCCGGCATGGACGGTTTGGGCGTTATCAAACAGTACATGATCGAAAGGCCGAAAATGCGAACCCCGTATACCTCTGAAAATCTCCGGCAAATTCAAGACGAATGGGAAAGAATCTGGTTGCTTGACCAGGCGAATGACTTATCTACTACAAGGTCCGCGTATTAGTCAAAATGGAAGGAATCAATAGGTACCGCACGCGACCTCTCGGAGAGAGGTCGCCTACCTTTGATTGGCCTCCGTTTTCAACAGAGGAACTCACCAATACTTTGATCGCTAACAACTGAATTCATAATTCATAATTCGTAATTCATAATTAAAATGAAGCCTTACAAATTTTCTCCGACACCTACGGAAATTTTACAGATGCCGAAGCGGGAAACGGTTGAGGAAGCAAAACCGCTTGGACAACCGGCGATAAACAAGTCGTCTGTTTATGTACCGCCGTTGATTTTGAAGGTGGACGGACTCATTAAAATTTACGGTCAACGCCGCGTTGTTGATGGGGTGAGTTTTTACGTCAATCGCGGCGAAATCGTTGGGCTGCTTGGTCCCAATGGAGCGGGAAAAACAACCAGTTTCCGTATGACCTGCGGAATGATCGACACCAACGGCGGTGTTGTGTTCCTCAACGGGAAAGATGTAACAAATTGGCCGATGTTCCGCCGTGCCCGGGAAGGAGGAATGGGATACCTGCCGCAGGATAAAAGCGTTTTTTCCGGCTTGACCGTGCAGGATAACCTGCTTGCGGTGATGGAGTTGCTCGGAATTGATTCCCGTGCACGGCGTCAAAAATGCGACGAGCTTCTGGAAAAATTCAGTCTGACGCATCTCCGCAAAAACCTGGCGGGGAGCGGCGGACAGTCCGGCGGGTTATCCGGCGGTGAACGGCGGCGTTTGGAAATTGCCCGTGCGCTGGTTTCCGACCCGAAGATTATTCTACTTGACGAGCCGTTTGCGAACATTGACCCGATTACCGTTGCGAGTATTCAGAAGATTATCAAGCAACTTTCTGAGGAGAACATTTCGATTTTAATTACGGACCATCAGGTTCGGGAGACGCTTCAAATCACACATCGTAGCTACGTGATTCAGGCGGGAAGCGTCTTATGTCACGGAACCCCGGCGGAGGTGCTTTCCAACGAGGAGGCACGCCGGGTTTACTTTGGAAACGATGTCGGCATTGCTCATCCGACGGGAATTCATAGCATCAATGCGTATACGGCACCTCCCTCTCCACCGCCAAGACCACAAAAACCGGTTCCCACCCCGCCGTCTGCTGTGGAAAAAGCACCGGAAGTGCCGGTACGCCCGCGTCCACAATTCCCGCATACCTCCAATTCGGGACGACCTATTAAATGAGCTTGGAAAAACGAAATCCCTCTTGCCTATTTTGTTGAAATTCTCAACAATGGAGGGTAATCATTCCACTTTTGTTATTATTATGCCGTTCGATTTGCAATTTCGTTTTCATTTTGACCGTTCGCTTCAAGCCGCCGCTTATCTGTTGAAGTGGGCTGAGGGGCGCGAAATGCGTTATATTCATCTACTCAAGATGCTTTATATTGCTGACCGGGAATATCTGGTGGAATATGGATACACAATCACTGGCGATAAAGCCGTTGCAATGCAATATGGACCGGTATTAAGCCGTATTTTGAACCTGATTAAAGGAAAGAAATCCCGGTCCGAAACATGGCAGCAATTTATTCAGACAGTTCCAAGCCGCCGCACTGTTCAGCTCATTGCCGATCCTGGAATTGGTGATTTAAGCCGGGCATCCATGACAAAACTCGACAGCGTATTCAAGCGATTTGGTAATCTGAAGCCGTTTGAGGTGGTGCGGCTGACCCATGAGTTTCCCGAATGGGAGGCCTACTATCAGGATAACACGTCAACACCGATTCCATGGCAGGCGATTCTGCAAACTTTGGGGGGTGAAAAGATGATACGGGTCGCAAAAAAACAGATGGAGCTCCAGGCACATCAAAACGCTCTTCAAGAGGCTTGTCGATGAGCGGTGTCGAATGGAAGCCAAGGCGATACGTTTCTCGCCGATCTCGGCCTTGGTAAACATCTCCATGTCATTTTGTCGCACCCATTCGAGGCGGACCGTTTGATCGTTGTAACAATGGTTTCGACTTATGACGAGGATTACAAAAACGCAACCTGTATTTTACGTCCTGAAGATGGGCATCCGTTCATCAAGCATTTTTCTTACATTGCCTACCATACCGCTCAGGCCTTACGGGAAAAAGATTTGGAAAAACTGCCGATTCGGAAAACGACGACATTTTCCGAAGATGTCTTGCATCGCATTTTCAAAGGAGCGGATGCCCACAACAGCGACTTTCCCATGAAATTTTGGTTAGTTCTTGACGATCAAGGATTGATCCCCGTTTAATCGTCTTATGCCCCTAAAAGTCGGTGATTTCCGTCCCGATTCCCATGCTGGTAAAGATTTCCAAGAGAAGCGAGTGCCGCAGACGGCCGTTGATGATGTGAATCTTTTTCACACCGTGATCCAGCGAATCGAGACAGGCCTGAATTTTCGGGATCATACCGCCGACAATAATGCCGGACGCGAGCAGTTCCCTCGCTTTTTCGGCGTTGATCGATTCAATCATAGAGTTCGGATCATCCGGGTTGGTTCTTAACCCGTTAACCTCGCTGACAAATACGAGCTTTTCCGCCCGGAGTGCTTTGGCAACGGCGGTCGCAGCGGTGTCGGCGTTGACGTTAAGGGGATGATTTGAACCGTCGTCCATGAGGGCAATCGACGGGATCACCGGAATAATGCCGTTCTCGCAGAGGTCGAGAATGGTTTGGGTATCAATGCGTGTAACATTTCCGACCCAACCCATATCGACCGGAACATCATTTTCGTCGGGAAGGAGCAATTTGTTTCCATAGAGAACGTTGGTCCCCAGTGTTACACTCAACACTTTGGCCTGTCCCTCGAGATCTGTGATTTTTTGGACGAGGGAATTGCTAATTTCTTTGCCGAGAACTTCTTTGACAATCTCCAGCGATGCCGTGTCGGTGTGCCGCCGCCCTTGCACAAATCGCGGTTGGATTCCGGCTTGAGTCATTGCAGCGGAAATCGCCGCCCCGCCGCCGTGAACGATGACCGGATGCGTTCCGACCGATTCCATAAACACGGCGTCCAGGAGAAGGTGATCGATTGCGATGGGATCTTCCATGAGCGAACCGCCCATCTTAATCACACTGATCTTGCCGCGATGCTGTCGGATCCAACGCATCGCCTCAATCAAAACGTCGGCTTTGAGCATCGCCTGTTCCATCTGAATTATGATTTACGAATTATGAATTCCTAATCTGCTTTATAGGGTAAAAGAGCCATAAACCGGGCACGTTTGATCGCGGTCGCGACGGCATGTTGACTCACGGCACTACACCCGCTCTTGCGCCGACTGAGAATTTTGCCCTGACGACTGGTTAATTTTCGGAGAAGTTCGACGTCTTTGTAATCCACAAACATTGGTCGCGGTAGCCGTCCATCAACCACCAGCGGGTCTTTCTTCTTTCCGCGAACCTTTTGTTTGGCTTTTTTCTTCTGGGTAAACTTGTTGTTGCGTCTTTGTCCTGGTCTTGGCATTGTAATTTTATAAAGATTGGAAACATGGTATCTCTCATCCGCCGCTGTCGGGGGACGATTTCCAAAGTCAAACGGAAAGGGAATTCTACCCAGGATTTTGAATCAATCAAGGTCCCAGAGAGGATACGGAGTCCATTTTCAATTTTCAGGAGACGTTAGGTATTGATACGGTTGGGAGCGAATGGCCGTAAAAATGCGTAAAGTTTGTAAAATCCTATTGACAAAAGTCAGCAGCTGTTGTATTGTGTAAGCAGTCGATTTATATTGTCCTTTGACCAAATTTTGTAGCAATGCCAATGGAACAGATCAAAATCGCCCCGACGGAGTGGGAAATTCTGGAAATTCTCTGGGAAAAAGCCCCTTTGAGTGCGTCGGAAATTTTCGAAAACCTGCCGCCGGAAACCGATTGGAACGTGAAAACGGTCCGGGCGTTTCTTGACCGGCTTACCCGGAAAACAGCAGTCTCGCGACGAAAAATTCATGGGATTTTTGTATTTGAGCCGAATATCGAGCGTTCAAAATGCCTCAAATGGGAAAGCCGCTCCTTTTTGGACCGATTTTTCCGGGGAAATCCGGTGTCGATGATTTCCCATTTTCTCCAAGAGGAAAATCTTTCCGCCGAAGAGATTGCGCGATTGAAAAATCTTCTCGAAGAGGAGGGAGTGAAAAATGAACACGATTAACTTGGGAATGTTTGTCCTCGAAATTTCACTCTGCGTTGTAGCAATTTTATTGATTCGGTCCATTCTGGGGAAGTTTATCGGTCCGAAAATGTGCCGGTGGCTCTGGATCGTACTGATTGTGCGATGTCTGTTGCCGTTCTCATTTGAGTTGGAAGTCAGACGGCAAATGGCACACGGCAGTGGGAAATCACAAGTGGTGAGTGCCGAATTACCGCTCACGTTAGCGACGGGGTTTGCCCCGCACGGACCTGAGATTGACGTTCCTCTCGAAATTCCAACCAGCTCCAACACCGCCGCTAACGTTCGAGACTCCAATCAGCTCCAACGCGGGGCAAGCCCCGCCGCTAACGCTCGAGACTCCAATCAGCTCCAACGCGAGGCAAGTCCCGCCGCTAACGTTATTGACGCGGGGCTCCCGGTTTTTTGGGGACTGGGAACATTGGGGTTTCTCCTGTTTGTGATTCACCGAAACCGCTCCTTTGCCCGACGAGTTACGCAAAATTCGGCGGAAATCCCGGCGGCATTGCAAATCCTGTTTCGGGAAACCGCCCGGCAGGTGAAATTGCAACGTCCGCCGCAATTGGTGGTGTCCCGACAGGTCGAATCGCCCTGTGTTATGGGGATCCTTCGCCCCAAAGTCTTGATTCCGCAAAAGTTAATAAAAACCGGTTACGCCGATTCCGAAACAATGCGGCATGTTTTACTCCACGAACTTGTCCATTTAAAACAGGGGGATATTTGGTTTTCCTGGTGCTGGACGCTTGTACTCGCGGTGCATTGGTACAACCCGTTCCTTTGGTGGTCCTGCCGGAAAATTACGCAGGACTGCGAAACAGCCTGTGATGCGGGTGTGCTGGAACGTCTCCCGCAACCGCAACGTCATTCCTACGGACAATCTTTACTGAACATTTTGGACCGTCTCAGCCCGGCGGCATTCCCAGTGCCGGGTACGAGTGCGATTGCCGAAAAAACAACAAACCTTGAAAGGAGACTTCAGATGATTAAAAATTACAAAAAACCGGCCCTTTTCCAAACCCTTTGCGGTTGCCTGGTGTTGCTTGTTTTGTGTACGGTTTCCATGACAACCTTTGCGTACAGGGATGCGGACCCCAACGAGCCGCCGGTGTCGGCGGACGAACAAGTTGAGCCGGTTCCGAATGAAAGCGGACAAAATGATTTTGTGCAGAAGCCGTCGGCGGAATCCTCCATTGAGTCCAGCCAGCTTGAAGTCGCCGAATTGTTGCTTGAACTGGCGAAGGCGGAGGCGGACAACAAGATCGAAGTCGAATATGCCCATGCGGTATGGACGGTTGCCATCGCCAAAGCGGAGGCAAACCGAACGGCAAATGCGGCAATTCCGAACACGATCCCCGCGCAGCAGGTGTTGGAAGAGGAATTACAAAAAACGCTTGCCCAAAAACAGTACGAAAAAGCAGTCTATGACCACAATGTTCTCAAGCCGCTGAGAGTGGAGCTCCAGGAACGGAAACGGGATCATGTCAAAGCCAGTGCTGCCGCAAAACGGGGAGCGGTTGAGCGTCCCGAAGATGCGCCGGAGTTTCACGAGGTTCGGGTTGCGGAAGTTTTGTTGGACTTGGCGAAGAAGGCCTTGGAGGAAGCTGCGACTGAGCTTGAAATAGCGAAAGCGGCTTGGATGCTTGCGCTTGCCGAAGAGGAACGGGCGAACAAAGTGAACGAGCAAAGTCCGAACACGATTCCTCATCGGGAAATTCTGGACATCAAACTCCGTAGAACCCGGACACAGGCTCAGTATGATGCAGCGAAGCATTTTCTGGAGGTTGTTCGTCCGCGTGAGATGCGGCTCCGGGAACAAGGGCTGACTATTGCCTGGGCGCGCTTACAACAGGACTCACTCCCGGTTAATCTGCCGATTCCTTTTCAAATTGTGGACGATTTTCTTTCTTCTTTGGCCGCGAAAAAGTATGACAAAGTTCTCGGAATGGGAGACGAACTTTTTCGATCAAAACTTTCCCATGAACAGTTGCAATCCATTATCGGGATCATCGAAGAGGATTTGGGAGCGTTCCAAAGCCGCGAGGTGATTTCCGCGGAGCGAACGGAGAAGTTCACGATGGCGACCAATGAGTCCCTTGTTTACACGGCATTTCTGATCCGCGAAAACCGTGAGCTGGGAAAGGCGGATTACCGCGTTATCGTGAATGAAACGAATCAGGTGATCGGTTTTTTCGTTGTGGAGAGCGAAAAAAAATAGTACTCCATGCGAAGAACTTGGTGAAAATGGGTTTTTATCTTGCGGTCAGCGACATTTTTTCACCCCAGGGTGTCGGGTATTCGGCGGTCAGACAGGCTTGACAGAGTTTTGAGGCGTCAATTCGTATTGCACGGGCAACGGACTCCAGCGGAAGATACCGAATGGAATCGGCACCCAGGTCTTCCGCCATCCGTTTTTCGATTTCCGGTGTCATTTTCCACTCGTAAATCGGACCGGCGTTCAGATAATTCGGGGCAAACAATTCACCATACGTCGGCATATCAATCCCGTAAAAACAAGGGGCAATGATCGGCGGACACGCGACCCGAACATGAATTTCTTCAGCCTGCCCAAGTTCACGAATGCGTTGGAGCAAAACCCGCATGGTTGTTGAACGGACAACGGAATCCTCAACGAGAAAGATTTTTTTTCCTTCAAGCACTTCCCGGAGCGGTGTGTATTTTGTTTCCGCCTTCCGTATCCGGTATTCCCCCCCTTCGATAAATGTCCGCCCGCTGTACCGGTTGCGAATCAACCCTTCCAGCGACGGGACACCAAGTTTGTACGCCATCGCGTCGGCGGCCGCCTTGCTCGTGTCGGGCACAGGAACGACAATCGTATCGGAGTCAATCGGAACCGTTTGCCTCTCCAATTCGAGCATTGCCAGTTCCTCGCCGAGGTTTTTGCGGGCCATATAAACGCTGCTCCCGTCAATCGTACTGGCGACATTGGCGAAATACACCCATTCGAAGAAACAATGGGCCATTTTCGCGGAATCGGAAAACCGCTCGAACCGGATTCCTTGGTCGGAGATGAAAATCACTTGTCCCGGCTCGACGGTTTTGATGCTTTTTTCGGCAAATCCGATGTTAAACAACGCAACGCTTTCGCTGGCGGCGGCAAACAAGGGACCTTCGATTGCGTAGCAGAGCGGTTTCATGCCGAGCGGGTCGCGGGCAACGAACATTTGTCCCAAGGCGTTAAGGAAAACAACGCTGTACGCTCCGTCGAATGTTGACGCCATCATTTTGCAAACCTCCATGAGATTGGGTTCCTTCTGCGGCGAAAGCGTTGCACAGATCGCGTGCATGATGATTTCCGTATCGGTGTCCAGAGCAAGGTAAGTGTTGTGGTCGGTCAGGAGTTTTTCCCGAAGTCCCGCGTAGTTCGCCAATTGTCCATTGAACGCGAAACTGAACCATTTATGTTTTTTGATGTGATGCCGCTCGAAGGGTTGTGCGAAACTGCGGTCCTCCTTGCCGACAGTCGCGTATCGGACATGCCCGATTGCAGCGCGCCCGGCGTATTCTCGCATAAGTGCTCCATGATCGGTTTTATCGCGGAGTTTAAAAACTTCGGAAACTGTCCCTACTTCTTTATAAGTATCGATCAATTGATTACGGGTCGGCGAGTAGGTTGTGAACCCGGCGGCCAATTGTCCGCGATTTTGAAGGTCCAGTAACATTCGCGGTACAAGCCGGGAAATTTCTTCCGGGCCCTGTGCCGGACAAAGGGGGGACGGGTCTTTGCCCGGAAGATGGTAAATCGCGATCACACCACATTCGTCGTGCATGGACATGGAATTTCGTAGGCGGGGAACCAGAATAGAGAGAGAAAGCGGTCCGAAAAAACACAAGGGGAAGAGTTTACCCGAAAATGGTGAAAACACAAGAGGAAACCTGGAACTGCCTATTGAACCTTTTGACCTTTTGACACCCGGAGAAGGGAGACCAAGGGCGTCTTGCCGAAAGTTGTAATTGGATTATAATCTCCCTCGTCCGTTGATTATGGATTTCGCAGGAGGGTAAGCGAATGGCTAGCGGCCTCATTGGAAATGAGGTGCCCTTAACCGGGTTGCGGGTTCGACTCCCGTGCCCTCCGCTGACCGGAAATCGTAAGGTTTCCGGTTTGGTGTTTCTTGTCGGGAAAATTCCTTTCACAATCTTGTCTCCGTGTGTCCAACGATCCTCATTTTCTCCTTACCGGTTTGAACGAACCGCAACGACAAGCCGTCGTTGACGTGGAAGGTCCGCTCTTGGTTTTAGCCGGGCCGGGCAGCGGAAAAACCCGTGTGATTACGCATCGAATCGCATGGATGCTTGAGCATGGAATCAGGCCGTACAACATCGTTGCACTCACGTTTACGAACAAGGCGGCGGACGAAATGAAAAAGCGGCTCGAAATCCTCGCCCCGGACAAGCCGGTTCGAATCGGAACGTTTCACAAATTCTGTGCGTATCTTCTTCGGCTTTACGCGCCGATGGTTGGGCTGGAGTCGAACTTCACCATTTACGACACCGATGAAAGCCAAAAGGTCATCAACCTGGTTCTCGAAAAAACTCCTTTACCGACCGGAATTTCGCCGGAACGAATCGCCGCCGGGATTTCCTGGGCCAAAAATGAACTCATCTCGCCGGACGAATACATTTCCAATACCCGAAGTCTTTTGGGATCGTTTGTCGAGAAAGCCTACCCGGAATACCAAAGGTTGCTCAAACAAGGGAACGCCGTTGATTTCGACGACCTGCTGTTTCACGTTGCGGTTTTGCTCAGGGACAACCCGGAAATTCGGGAACAACTTGACAGACGGTTTCGGTACATTTTAGTCGATGAGTACCAGGATACCAACCTGACTCAATATGCGATTGCCCGGTCGCTTTCGATTGAACACCCGAATTTGGCGGTAACTGGCGACCCGGACCAGTCGATTTACGGGTGGCGCGGGGCGAATATTCAAAACATCCTCAATTTCGAAAAGGATTTCGAGAATGTGAAAATCATCCGCCTGGAACAGAATTACCGGAGCACGAAACGGATTCTCGCCGCTGCGGACAAGGTGATCGCGTACAACGAATATCGCAAGGAAAAGCATCTGTTCACCGACAACGATATTGGACGACCGGTTCGCCTGCTTTGTTGCTTCGACCAAAAAGAGGAAGCCGACACAATCGCCGACGAAATCGCTACGGAAATCAAGGCTGGGAAACGCCGTCCGAAAGATTACGCGATTTTCTTCCGGGTCAACGCCTTGTCAAGAAATCTGGAGTACGCGCTGCATCGAAACAATATCCCGTTTCAGCTTGTTCGCGGCCTGGAATTTTTCAATCGCAAGGAAATCAAGGACGTCATCGCGTACTTGCAGTTGATTTACAATTCCAGGGACACCGTTTCGTTTATGCGTATCGTTAATGAACCTCGCCGGGGAATCGGAAAAACGACCCTCGGAAAAATCGTCGGACAATCGCAACAGTACGGGATTTCCGCGTTGGATGCCGCTCGGGAATTTGTCAAAGCCGAAAAAATCGCCGGGGTGTCGGCGAAAGTCAAGAAAGCACTCGCCGAGTTTGTCAAAATGATCGACCGACTGTCCGCGGAAGCAGGCCGGGACGAATCTACGATTGAATCGCTGGTTGCCGGATTGCTTGACGAAACGAAATATGATGAGCAATACTCGGCGGACAACGAGGAGGATCAACAGCGTTTGGCCAATATCGAGGAATTTTTGACCGTTGCGCGAGAGTTTGACAAACGCCCGTTAGAAGAGGGGGAAAACGCACTGGAAAAATTTCTGGAGCAAACGGCACTGATCAACGAGGTCGATTCCTGGGAAACGGAAAGCGACTGCGTTTCACTGATGACGCTCCATGCGGCGAAGGGGTTGGAATTTCCGGTTGTGTACCTGATTGCTCTTGAACAGAATATTCTGCCGCATGAACGTTCGCTTAATGAGCAAGCGCAACTGGAAGAAGAACGGCGGCTCTTTTTCGTTGGTATAACCCGTGCAATGGAGGAACTGCGTCTTTCCCGAACGCGGCAACGGACCTTTCGAGGCCGAACGACGGCGACAATTTATAGCCCATTCATTTTCGAACTCCCGCGAGATGAAATGATCCTCTGCGATTCGCCGGAGCAACTTGCCGATTGCCCGGACGACCGCCCGTTCGACGGAAGCAAAGTCGAGCGGCTTGTCGTTGAGAAGACAGGGACAGGTGTTGACGAATTTGCGGAGTATTTTGCTGATCTTGTCGAATACGACGATGTTCATATCGAATACGATGAAAACGGCGACGCGGTTCCCGCCGATTCAGGAACGAAAAAGAAGAAAAAAACCGATTTTTCGTTCTCGCTCATGACGGCGGCGGAATTGCTCAACCGACAAACTTCAGAGCCGCAGTCGTGAGTTTGCGAAACAGAGGCGGTACATGGTTTGTTTTCTTTCAGTGTTTGAACGGCGTATCAATTTTTTCGCCGTTTTTATCGATAGTCCAGCGAATAAAACCATCTTCCAAGGTGTGGAAAACCTGGTAGCCCCGGTCGCGGAACGCTTGCACCGATTCTGGACGGTAAGTGAATTTCCCGCCGCTGATGAAAAGCGTTTCCGGTTTGCACCAATCCAAAAGCGGTTCCGTGAAGTTCGAGTTGCCGCCGTGATGCGGGACCACCAACACGTCGCATAAAATCGGTTCCTGCCGCAAAAAATCGATCTCCAGCGACAGCTGCTTCGTCTCCAAATCGCTCGGAAAGAGAATACGCTTATCCCGATGTTCGACCCAAAGAACCAGACTCGTGGAGTTCGTATGCAGGTTTTCCAGGAATAATTCCATCTTCGCAGGTTTCGGCGGCGGATGCAAGACAGTTCCCAAGAGGATTTTCTCCCCCGTCGTGAGCACCCGAATCGGGATGTTTTTCTCCCGGAGCGTGTTTTCCAAATGTTGAACCGCCGGATTGGTTCGGTCGAACATATATGGCGAAACGTAAACCGCCCCGATTGTAAACCGCTTGCTCAATTCAGGAACCGCGTTGAAATGGTCCGTGTCCGCATGGGATAAAACAATGGCGTCGATCCGGCTTTTGCCCGCTTTCCAGAGCCGCCGCGACAACGTATTTGCCGCAAGGATCGGTCGGGAAATGCACCCGGCGTCGTAAATCACCGTCTTTCCCTCCGGCGTCAGCATGAAAACCCCCAAACCATGTCCGACGCTCAGCATGTTAATTTCCAGGCGGTCCGCTCGTTGCCGTTCCCATTGAACGACATAACCGCTGCTCCAACCGATGAGGCACCAAATCGCAAAACTCCCTAAAATCCATTTTCGATGTGGGCGGAGCGGAGGAAAAAGCGTCCAAAGTACGGCGAGAGCGTAAAACCCGGCGATCCACCACGGCGGCGGAGCGGGACTCCAGTAATGTCCGTAGGGCAACCCGTGAAAAAGGCGAAGCATTCCCTCCAGCAACATAAAACCGAACGAGCCGATCCAACCGAAAAGGATCGCAAGCGGCGGGAAAATCCATGCGAACACCATTGTTCCGAAACCGCCCAAAAGCGCGACGGTCAGCGGAATCCAAAGGAGCGGGTTGACCAAAAGCCCGACCGGTGTAACCAAATGGATGTTCTGCACGATCAGCGGCAGAGTAACCGCCGTGATGCACAGGCTGACAATGAAAAGCTGGCAGACCGTTTGCACGAGAGAAAAGAGCAGCCAGGCCAAAAGTTCTCTTGGAGCGGTTTTATTGCGGGAAAAACGCCCGTGCTCCCAGAAATTGCGGAACCAGGGTTCCACCGACGGGCACCAGAGAAACGCCGAGGTTGCCAGAAATGACAGTTGTGCCCCGAACTGGAACAGATCGGTCGGATTTCGGGCAAGTACGACAAGTGCCGTGATACAAAGCGAGTTGATTGCGAACGGCTTTTGAAAAAAGTAGACGGCAAACGACGCAACGCAAATTAAGACCGTTGCCCGAAGAGCCGGGGGACGCATATCGGTCAGGGAAAAGTAAAACAGGATCACGCAGACAAGCAAGAGCATCGCCCGGCGTCTGGGAATCATCAGGATTCGGAACAGGCCGACAAAGCACCCGGCGATCAGTGCAACGTGCATTCCGCTGATTGCGAGAATGTGAACCGTACCGGTTTCGAGCATTGTTTGCTGTGTTTCTTCGGGAACATCTTCCCGAAATCCGAGTATCATTGCGGTCGCAAGCGGCGAACCGGCCTGATTCATGTACCGCTTTAAGTTGCTCTGAGCATTGCGCCGGAGCGATTCCAAAGTGCGAAGCAGGGAAAGGCGTCCTTTGCGTTCCGTAGTGATGGAATCAATAGAGTCGGCGTAAACGACGGCGAGAATCCGTCGGCATTTCAGACTGTTACGCGCATCGAAGTCGTCCGGGTTACGCCGTCCTTGCGGAACGGAAAGTGTCCCGAAAATCATCAGGGAATCACCGTATTTCGGGAGTTCTCCGCTGCCGCCGATATAAATCATTGCTCGACCGGACGCCGGTTGCCAGGTGTCCCCATCGCGGATTTCACGAACCCGAAGCGTGAAACCGATCCTTTCCTGAGCTCCAAACGGCTGTCCCGGGTCAGGCGGCGAAGCGGGAATCCGATACGCCGACTCGACAACTTCGCCGCGAAGACAAACGGCTTGCGATTCCGGCGACGCGAAAAAGCCGATGTCGTCGCTTGCAAACCGGTTCCAGTAAATATGATGCCAATACCCGAATGCGGCGAGGATTCCAAACAAAACAAAAATCGCGGAAAACCGGAACCGAAACCGGACGGCAAACCAGAGAATCAGCGAAACGGCAAACAGTGCAAGCCAAAATCCGGTGGAGAAGCCGAGGAACCGGTCCACAAGAATTCCCGCACAGGCGAACATCAGACAAATCGCCAGCGGGTTGCCCTGTGGACCACACTTCATCATATCGGCGTATCGGTTCGGAAGAAAAACTCCAAAAAATGGAGCGTCGAACCAACTGCTCATCACGGCCCCACCACGGGCCCCAAACCCCAGCGGTCGACGCCCCGGACGAACCGGGAGCGTCGCCTTTTAAGGATTTGATAACGATGTGGTGGTTGTGACGAATCGAAAAGACGTAAACGCTTCCTGAAGGAAACTGTGCCTAATCTATCCCCCGCCGGGAAGAAAGTCAACGGAGAGGGGGGTTTTTTTCAGAAATGAGCAAGTTTTACACAACCCTACCGGAGTGGTTTCGTATAATCGCCGATTGGTTCGAGATTGACGTTTTTCCCCGGTTCAATGTCGATTTCCGCAATCGGTAATGTCAGTTTTTCGCCTTGAAATTCGGTTTCTGCAAAACGGTCTTTGCCCAGCGATGTGCCGATCTTTTTGAAGAACGGAAACAGGTCTTCGCCAACCGCAATGCTCATGTCTTCAATGGTTTCTTCCCAAGATTGACGGTGATTCGGTTGATCCTGCCAACGAGTGGCACGAACCCAGTACCAACGCGGATACCAAGTCGGTCCATACTTGTCGTCGAGTTTTTGCCAAACCCACCAAAGCTTCGTCCAGCCGTAGCCGTCTCCGCCACGTTGATAATCTCTGGCGAAATCATACGCCAGGAATTTTTCCCTGTCGTTCAAAATCGTATTGCAATCACGGTTTGACCTTGCTTTATCTCCCTCGTAGAAAGCTCCCCATGCCTTTCCCTGGAACCAACCGGCGTGTGCTTCGCCGCTGAGATCATGGGCGGGCAACGCTCCGTAACCGCCTTGTCCATTGGTTGGTCCCCGCATATTGTGTGCCTGTTCGTGTGCAAAGATGCCGATGATGCCGTGTTGGTCATCGGAAATGATCCCGACTTCCTTCGGCAGACGCACATTAACGGCCCAACCGCCGCCGGAGCCCGCCGATAAAATGAACATAATTGGTTCATCAGGTTTTTGTGAGGGCAACCAGGAATACACCAATTCGGTAACTTTCGGCAAATCTTCCTTAACGACCTGCAAGAGATCAGGAATCTGATTTTTTGCGTAATAGGCGACGATTCCATCTGCAATCATTTCCTGATCGGGATAGATGCCACCACCGCCTGCCCGTGCTTGCGGAAGTAATGCAGTGCCGCCAACCGGCTCTTTTCCAGCGGCAACCCAGCGGATCAGTTCGGCTTGTCGGTTCATCGTCTCTTCGTCCGCCCGCCGGGTTGCCTGTGTTTGTTCATTCCGTGGAATATTTTGTGTAACGCAAAGCACGGAGTCGCTTTCAAGGAGCAGCACACGCCCTTGACCGAATTCTCGTCTGGCACGAACAATGCCGTCATTGTCACCTTTGAGCATTGTTTCCCAATCGTTGCTCAACTGCAAAACGGTTGACCGCCCGAATTCCGCTTGTTGACTTTCCGGCAATGCCTCGGCACCGAACACCCCAAGGAGAGTGTTGAACGACCAGGTGTTCGCAATGTCGGCGTTGCGGGGAGTTTCGGAAATCATAACGAGTCCGCCGCCGTTTTGTACGAATTTTTTGAGAGTTTCGATTTCTTCCGGCAAAAATTGTTGTTGGTTCGGGCTGCCAGCACGAACGACCACGACATTGAATTCCGGCGGTGTCCACCAGGCAAACGGTTCGGCATCGTCGGTCTTGACACGAACGCGGCAAAGCGGATTTTCGCCGAGAACGGCGTCAAGGGTTGCCTGTGTTCCACAGACACGAAAACCGTTTCTCACGAATTGGTTTTGATAATTCCAAAGCCAAACGAAATTGCAACGGCGATTGAGGTCGATTAATACGTTGATTCCCGTGTCATTGTTTCCCGAACGTGATGCGGGCAATGGGTACGTTTCGAAGACCGATTGCGGCAATGTTTTGCCGTTTTTCCACATCACGGTGATTTGTTCCGGCGTCAGTTCCGCCGCATGAAGCTGATTCAACGCCAAGAATGCGAGAACCGTTCCCAGTAAAATAGATTTTTGTCGCATCGTATCGTGAGAGGTTGGTTTGGAATAGAATACACGCCGTCGGTTTTGTCCCTTTGACGGCAGTTCTGATTGACAGAGTATAATCGCAATGTTACCGACTGTCAAGAAATGGAAAAGGCGAGAGAGGTTCGAATTTACGCACCATCCTCCCAATACCTTGCTTTCTTCCCCAATCCGAATATACTGACTAGGGAGGTTTTTAGGGATACTACACTTTTTTTATAAACTTAATCATCGATGATT
>Ga0099364_10005400_pt1 | contig 18958 bp, 9 predicted proteins | sample TergutTh196P3_FD_73070 | JGI IMG/M metagenome (GOLD analysis project Ga0099364, IMG submission 73070) | Microcerotermes parvus P3 segment gut microbial communities from Pointe-Noire, Republic of the Congo - Th196 P3 | ecosystem: Host-associated > Arthropoda: Insects > Digestive system > Gut ...
TGGCACAGGCATTACAAACAGTTCAGAAAATGTAATCAGCACAACGATTGTAGATACCAATACATTCCCTGCTTTGACTACAAGCACCAACCTTGTTATAACAGGAAGCGGTACAGACGAACAAACGGTAGACTTACCGTCAGGCGGTTCAACAGGACAATTCCTTGCTCCAGGCGGCGTATGGGCGACACCAACAGATACAAACACCGAATACACCTCCGGCACAGGCATTACAATCAGTTCAGAAAATGTAATCAGCACAACGATTGTAGATACAAACACCGAATACACCGCAGGCGAAGGTATTAACATCAGCTCAGCAAATGTAATCAGCGCAGTCAAAAAACCCGAGTGGTTTTATATGCCTTCAATAATAATTGACGTAAGCGAAAGCGGACCAATTGGCGGAATAGTCGGAAGCATTGACCTTTACGCAAAATATGTAGAGCAATTTGCAGGAAGTGCAATAAAAGGAAGCGGTGGAGCGCCTGCTCTTCCATCATTCGTAAACGTTTATCAGGCTGACGAACTGTATTATTACGTGATTGGTCACGACGATACCGTTTTCTCAAACATTGAAATATCGGACACAGGCGTGCTTACAGGTACGATTAATGCCGACAACGTGAGTGAAGAAACCTTTATGAATATCATATTCGTAGTAAAATAAAAACATTGTTAGTTTTGTCATTGCAGGCTCGACCCGCAATGACAAAAACTGACAATACCAACTAACGACTTTTTATAAAACTAAAAAAGTTAATATTATGTACAAAAAAAAATTAAAATACATCTTCGGAGCAATGCTGTTGCTTTCAGGTATTGGAAGTTTGCAGGCGCAAACACAGCCAACGCCGGGAGGACTAATCAACTCTGAATACACCTGGCTCGCTTGGCTCATGCCCGAAAACTATAACGCGGGAACTTGGACAAACCTGATTACCTCACCGGGAACAGTAGGTGATTTTGCAGGTGCTGCCGCAGCGCCTGTAAAAAACAATAACGGAGGATTCAACTTCCATCCGGCAGTAACGTTCAGCAAACCAAACGTTGAAGCTGCGCCCAATCAACTTTATTCGCAGGGTACTTATGATGATATACTCACTTCCGAGAACATAACCTGCATTTTTGTATTCCGGCGGTCGGCGGCACTCAGTCGAGACTATCTGATAGGCTTTAGCAACGCAGATAACTATAATGCCGTCTCTTGGCGTACCGACAATAATAACACCCTCTCCATCACGTGGGGAAATACCACGAACAGAAATGTAAGCAATGTAAATAACGGAATATTGACCATAAGCAATTCCAATACAACCGCTTCTGCGAATGGAATATATGCTTACATAAACGGAGCAGGAACATCTCTGCCATCTTCCCAGTGGAACAATTCAACCAATGCAGGAAACAGAAAAGTGGCGCTTGGCGGTGGTTATAATCACACACCTTACTGGGGTTATCAGGGCAATTTGCAGGAGGTAATTTTACTTAAAAAAGCAGATAACGGACATATTGATGCCGCCGACCTGCAAAAAATCCATTCCTACCTTGCCATTAAATATGGTATTATGCTAAACAATACCGACAATTATGTTAATTCCGCTGGAACAGCCGTATGGGATAAAACAGGCGGCAATGTAAGCTTTAGCAACCATATTTTCGGTATCGGGCGCGACGATGCAAGCGGTTTAAATCAAGTGCAGAGCCGCAGTCTAGATTCCGATATAATTACCTTGTTTAAAGAAGGAAGTACGCTTCCGGCGCTAAACAACAACAGCAGCACAGCGTTTGCCGGCGATAAAACATTTTTGATGCTCGGCTCCAACAATGCGCAGGGAAATAACAGCACCTACCGCTACCCTGAAAATACCGTTTTTTTCGTTGGCGCCAGTACAGAAGAAATCAATTTCCGCAGCAACTGCATCTATAAGGCGCAAGTTATGGTGAATGGAACGTCCGGCGGCAGTCAAACAACCAATATGAGAGTGAACTACAGAGATGCCCATTATGTGCTTGTTTGTCCCGACCAGAACTTCGCCCCATCCAACACGCGGATTTATCCCATCGCAAACCAAACAGTGCTCAATGCACTTGTCGAAGACGGCGATTTTATAACTTTTGCAGGGATGCTTGCTATGCCGGGAGGCGTTACGAATCCCAACTACACTTGGGCAGCGTGGCTTACACCCGACAGTTATAACGCAGGTACGTGGACGAACCTGATTACTGAGCCGGGTACGGCAGGCAACTTTACCGCAGGAGTGCCGTCAACGCCGCCCGTAAAAGTCAACAGCGGATATAATTTTCATCCCTCGGTTCGATTTGCAACCACAAGCACTACCAACGGACCGAATTGGTTAGCCACTGCCGGCAATTACAGCGCTTTGAGCAGCGATAACATTACCGTTATATTTGTCATGCAGCGGGCAGAAGAAAACAGACATACTTATGATTACCTGTTTTCTTTCAATAGCGGCGGTGTACTAAACCGGCAATTATGGTTTAACGGTTCCTCCAATACATTGCGTTTAAACTGGCCTGCTGGAGGTAATCGGGATTTTACTTTTGAAAAAGGAATATTTTCTTTAAGTAATGCAAATAATTCAAACAGCACAGGTCTTGCTTCATACGTGAACGGCGCAAAAAGTACGCAAACGCCGGGCGGCGGCGGAGCGGTAAACAGCAGGCTGGTAATCGGTGCCGGACAAACCAGCTCGTATTACGGATTTGACGGTACTGTTCAGGAAATGATTCTGTTAAAGGCAGCCGGAACGGATGACAATCATATTGATGCCGCCGACCTGCAAAAAATTCATTCCTACCTCGCCATCAAATATGGCATCACGCTCAACAATACAGATAATTATGTCAACTCGGACAATATTGCTGTGTGGAACAGAACCACCAACAACGGCTACAACAACCATATTTTTGGTATCGGGCGAGACGATGCAAGCAGCCTGAATCAGGTGCAAAGCCGCAGTCAGGAATACGATATGTTTACCTTATTTAAAGAAACAACAATCGAAACTCTGAACAACAACAACAGTGCTGCATTCAGTAATAAAACTTTTCTTATACTCGGTTCCAATAATCAGACAGGAAAAACCGGCTACGAACATCAGGAAGGCACAATTTTCAACGGAGGAATGACCATAGACGAAAAAATCAATTTCCGCAGCAGTCTCGTATATAAGGCGCAGGTTACAGTCAACGGCATTGCCGGCAGCGAAAGCACCAACATGCAAATAAATATCCCGAATATCCGCTATGTGCTAGTTTCATCTGATATAAATTTTGCGCCCGGCGCCACACGGTTTTATCCGGTTACAAACCGGATAGCTTCCGACGTACTCGTCAACAATGGCGAATTCATTGCCTTTGCCGGTTTTGAGCCTACGCCGGGAGGAATAGACATGATGCCATACGAACTGGATATATGGATAGACGGAAATAATTCTACCGGTAATTCATGGCCCAACCTTGCATACGCCGGACACCAGTTGACAAATGTTTCGGGGGCTGTAGCACCTGTCGTGCAAAATTCAAAATTTAATTTCAACAGGGAAATATTCTTCGGCAACGCAAACAACAGCAAGTTACGCACTGCGGAAAATTTTGCCATGGCAGGAACCGAGTCGTTTTATGCTTTTGTGGTATCGGAAAATGCCGGCACCAGCGAACATATACTGCTTTCCTACAGACCAACCAACTCCGATGCCAATGCCAGACGCACATGTTTGCAATGGAACAGCGCCAACATAAGGGCTGGCTGGAATGGAACTATAACAGCTCTTAGTCCTGCCGGTACAAATCGTTTCGGCATTGCCGCAATGAATATCCGCAGCGGGGCAGGTGCCAATACCAGCGCCTTGTCCATGAATGGCGGGGCAAACACAAATTTTACTGCCGCAGCACAAAATCAATCCGCTGTTCCACTGCTTGTTGGAAACGGAAACAACGCTACCGGAAACAATTTGGGATTTAACGGCTCCATTCAGGAAATTATTCTGATGAGAAGGTCAAGTAACACCGCAATGGCAGCCCTGGATATTGCAAAAATACATTCCTATCTCGCCATTAAATACGGTATTACACTGAATGCAGTTGCTTCCGGCGCCACTCCCGCTACTTCCGGCGACTATTACAACTCAGCAGGCACTGTTATCTGGGACAGAACGCTTAACACAGGCTATAACACCAATATTTTCGGCATCGCCCGAGACGATAATTCGGGACTTTACCAAAAACAGTCGCGAAGCGAACGTTTCAGACACTTTACAGTATTTACGGGTGATGAAATAGCCGTGCTAAACGAGCAAAATACCGGAACGCTCGACGACGGGCAATACCTGATGATAGGAGCAGACAGCGACATTGTCTTAACATCTCTGTCAGGCTTTAATATGGAAGATATATATACAAATGGAACAACAAACGTTCAGGAAGAACTTCAATCTTCCACAGGCTACTTTAATATTCAAAGCGCCGTGTACAAAGCACAACTGACAGGCAGCGCTTCGATAACGGTACGTATGGAAGCGCCGTCAAACGACTTTACATACGTGTTAGTGTCAGAAGTTGATAACTTTGACCCAAGCAATACCAAATTTTACTTTCTTAACAAACGGATTGCAGAAGTAGAAATTGACCATAATTACAAATTTTTCCAATTCATAGGTTTTGCGCCCGGACCGGGCGGGGTAAATCCGGGCTTGGCATTGTGGCTGAGGGCTGATGATGATGCCTCTCTGGATATTATCAATACAACAAGTTCGGACGGACGTCTTGCAAATTATCCCAATACCTTTGCCGACCCCAACAATGTGCCTGCCGTCAGCGCGTGGAAAGACTTGGTGCGTGGGCATACTTACTCGCTTCAGAGCCAAGCGCAAGCGCGTTATCCCATTTGCGAGCCCAATGCTCCTGAAATGAATTTTCATCCAGCAGTCTTATTTTGGGCTAACCCGGCAAGCAGTCCTTCGTCTTCCAACCCTGTTGCTTACCTGGGCAATGCTGCCGGAATACTGACAACCGCAAGACCGCAGAACGATAAACACACGGCAATCTTTGTAACAAACAGTACGTTTCCCGACAACTCTCCAAGAATATATCCGCTGGCGTTTGGCTCTACCATATCAGACGGCAGTTACGATATGGGACCGGCGTATGGCGTAGAAAGATATGACAGCGGCGACCGCGCCTTGAGCGGACGCTTCAGGGTGTATGGCAACGGCAACAATACTGATGGACAAGGAGTTTTAAACGGAACAAATAATCCGGTAGGTAATTTATTTAATCTCGGCGCTACTTCTATCCTGATGTATAATCACAGCGCTGTCGGTAATCAAAATTCCGTTGAATTCCGTTTCAACGGAAAAACGCAATCACGAACACAAACCACTGCTTCGTGGGGTACAGGCACCGGAGCATTCAATATGAGCAATCCATCAAAAATAGGTTCGCCTTTTTATAACGTTGACAGGAACATACGCGGTGTAATGAGTGAGGTTATTATCTACAATGGAGAATTGAACAATGAAGACAGAGATAAAATAGAATCCTATCTGGCATTGAAATACGGTATTACGCTTCGTCCAAACATCGGTAATGTTTACGACAAATACAACTACAAAACATCAAACGGAGATATTCTCTGGGAAGGAGACGTTGATGAAAATGACCCCCAAAAAGGGAAATATGCCAAATTCTACAATAACCTGGCGGCAGTTATCCGCGACGACGCTGCAAGGCTTCACAATCGTCAGTCGCATTCTACAGACGCAGGCTCGCTTCTGCATCTCGGTGTAGCAGGCACAAATCTTTGCAACTGCGGTCTATATGTCGGCGATTTGGAATACGATAACGAAGCAATTATGTGGGGACACGATAACGCTACGGGCATAACGTCGGTCGAAGACCCCGACTGCGGTGATTTTACACACGTGTTCAACCGCAAATGGCTGCTACACAAAGATACCGAAGATAACCGACCCCTTGCGATGCTTGTAGGCGCACAGAATAAAATGCACTTGACAATCGGTACGAATATTAACGATGTCCATACCTATTACGACAAATTGACGGAAAGTTACGAAGTGAGTATGATTATCGCCGATTCGCCCGAAGCCCTCGACATCAACAGCCCCTCGTACAATCCAAAGGCAATAATTCCTATGACATACAGAAGCAACAAGCACCAGTGCATTTATGTCTTTACGGAAGAAGATACTTACATCACATTCGGTTATAAACCAAACGGAAAAGGATGTATGAGTAGCGCCGATGGCGAATTTCTCGGTTCGAAAACATTCCGCTGGACAGAATATAATGCCAATACCAATCGCGCAACAGGACACGTAGCCCAGATACCGGCAATTCCAACCAGCGCCAATCTCGGCGATAACATAACCGTAGAAACACAATTAACATACGCCTCGCCGGTAAGAGCCACCAGAGGTTATCCGCGAGCAGTCAATGCGCCGGCAAACGGAAGCCTGGAAATCCGCCGCACACAAGGTGTGATTAACAATGAAGTAACCATCCGTATTACTTTCAGTTATCCGGTAATTCCCGAATTTTCGATTTCAGGTCTCGACAGCCGCGGAGCAGATCTTAGTTACGACGAAGTAGAAATAATCGGAACGTGCTCAGGCTTGACTTATCACCCCGTGCTTCATTACGTTGCCAATCCAAGCAGTTCTTCATACACCATCAACGGCAATACCGCCACAGCAAAAACCGCAAGAAGTACGATGGCGGCATCCAACAGAAACGGCATGGTCGATGTAGAATTTATGGGCGGCGTAACCGAAATAATAATCAAATACCGACTCAAGAACAGAGTAAGAGGAACGCAAAGCATCCATATTTCGCCGATAGTTATGCGAGCCATTCTGCCGCCGCCGCCCATAAATGAAGATGGACTCTCGTTTGTAAAACAGGTAACGGAAAAAGAAATCGCTACTTGCGAGCTTGTGGAATACACATTCTTTATTCAGAATACAAATTGCGACGACAAATATATCTCCTTTACCGACATTCTGCCGAGCAAGATGAAATGGGCTGCCGAGTCGATTGCGCTGGATACTGTAAACGTCCTGCACAATCAGGCTATTAAGTTGAATAACTACGGAGGAAGCAATACGCTGACAATTGACTCTTTACTCATTCCCGGTACAACAACCGTCAGGCTGCGGGCGATTGCCGAATTGGACGAGGACGCACCGACAGGCAATTACAATAACGAAGCTGTCATCTCTTACGACAAAGGCGTACTCAACCCTGCTGGCGAACTCATAAGCGTGAACAGGGAAACGCTTGATGTAAACACCACCTTCCATGCAACACAACAGGAGAAATCGGCACAGGTGCAAGTAAGTGCAATCATCGACAAGCAAAAATATAACCCCGACGATGAGATAACAGTAACCATCAACATCAACAATCCAAACACGATTCCGCTGACAGAAATGTATCTGGACGTTGATTTCAATGAAAATTTCACTTATGTAGTCGGCAGTCTGGAAGTAACAGAAACGATAGAAAGCACCTCCATCTGCGCCTTAGCCGACCTGCATACAATATTCTTCGCAGGCGATTGTGGAAGCGATTATTCCGGGTTTATTTTACCGCCGGGTGAAAGCGCAATTACTTTCAAGGTAAAAGCGCCGACAGAAGAGGTACTAATCTTTGAAGAAAACGCGCAAGGCGAACCGACCGAGTGCAAAGAAACGTTGGCTATTTTCTACACATTCTCATCTGAAATGGACGACCTGTGTTTAATAGAAGCTGTATCGCAAATGGAAGGAAGCGTATTGATACCGCATAATTGTAAAACAATAACGCATATCAAAACAAACAGGAATAAGACGATGAAGGTAAAAAAATAAAAAAACGCTGAGGCTGCGCCAAAAGTCCACGAATTATATTAATTAAAGAAGCTTTATTTTCTTATTTGATTGATTATCAGAATAAAATAATTTGTATTAATTCGTGTAATTCGTGGATAAATAACTTTTAACACACCCTCAGCAAAATGGAAAAAAATGGAATTGGAACAAAAGTCAACATTCGGAAAGGTGTTTAACCGTATATGCTTAACCGTAATAGTAATTGCGGTTGCATACATAACAGCACAAGTAATAATGCAATTAATTTCAAATTAATAAAAAAAATGATTAAAATAAAAAAACAATGAAACATTTAAACTACATAAACATTAAGCTCCTGCTAGGTTTATTCCTGTTAACAGGATTGAATCAGAGTGTTTCGGGACAATTGTTACCGGGCAACCTGTACGGACAAATGACCGTTGGGGCAGGAGACCCTTGGGCGCTCATTCATGGGGATTTGAAAATTATGTCCACAGGAGAATTGTTTTTAGGAACGCACGCACCTCGCGGCTTGCAGATAAACCAATTGGGCATTGCAGGCAATTACATCGGCGAAGCAGGTTCACGCGTGTATATTTCCATAAACGACAACAGCAATGCGCCCGGCAGCCGTGGTTATATTGATATAATAGGCACAGCAACCAAAACCGATGGAGCAACCACTGTCGAGCTCGACGCTTTCAATGCAAACACAGGCTGGAACGGCGCGTGCATCGACTTAATCCGCGCCAATGCAGCAGGTTCCGACCCGGGAACATTCCAAATGCTAGAACACACTTTGAATGACCGTATCGGCGTGTTGCGCCATCGTTACTACAACCAAGATTTGATTTGGTTTTTCGCCGAGAAATTGGTATTAAGCCAGCGCACCGAAACACAAACCACTTGCCGAAATGCAGGTTTTAACCCATTAGCGATAATTGTTGCTCCCGGCGAATACAGCTATCAATGGTATCGCTGCAACGAACAAGGCGATGAGAACAGCTTTGTAATATTACCCAACGAAAACGGGCAGTATTTTACCCCCCCGTCGAATACAATCGGCACAAGCTACTACCGCTGCATAGTAACAAGTTTGAGTTGCAATTACAACATCGACACTACCGCAGTTTCGGGCGCAATGATTGTGAGTGGTTCTGTGCGCATTATCACACAACCTGAAGGCGAAATTGTTATTCACAACGGCGCTCCAGCAGACATACTGCTTAGCGTAGAAGCCGAAAATGCAGTGAGCTATCAATGGTTTAAAAACGGCGTAGCAATAGCCAACAGCAATTCATCTGAAATCACCATTGATTTAGGTAGCACCCAAGATAAATACTATGTAGAAGTAAGCGGTTGCGGCGAAACAATAGTAAGTGAAATAGCTACGATTGGCTTCTGTCTGGATATTATTGTACAAAAACGCAACCATACGCTTGCTGTAAACAACAATTCAGATACAAACGGCGGTTATAAATTTGTCCACTTCCGCTGGTACAAAAACGGCGAGTTGATAAACGAAGGCGATGCGCCTAATAATTATGCCGACCACTACTATTCTGGCAGTGATAATCTCGACTTTAATGCACTTTACTATGTAGAGTTGATGACGGCAGACGGCAGTCGATTCGTTTCTTGCGAATTCCAACCATCTTGGCAAGGAGCAACTCCAAGCATTCAAGTATATCCAAACCCAGTAACATTCGTTTCGAGCGGAAAAGTTACATTGGAAGTATTTGATTTGGAAAACGAAAACGATTTGGACAATGCAAATATTACGGTTTACTCGGCAAGCGGACAAATGGTTATGAAGTCAAAAGCAAATGGACGCAAAACAGAGGTTCAAATGCCAAGCACACCAGGCGTGTATATTATCCGCCTCAATAGTGAAACCATCAGTACAGACGCAAAAGTAATCGTTAAATAAAAGAAAAGGATGATAAATTGTGAAACGAGCATGATTAAAAATCACACAAACAAATGATAATAATGCGAGTTCCATCTGACCTTAAAGTAAAAAAAATAAAATATAAACACAGATGAAATCAATAGTAAAAACTTATAAACTTGTCGGTTTGATTACAGCATTTTCAATGTGCGTAATCGCTGCACAAGCGCAGGAACCTTCCGCCGTAAACGCGGCGGAAGGAACTCCTTCCTCTCAACAGAAAGAACATATGCCTCCTGCAGTACGAGATTATTCTCCGCACGAGTTCTCAATTTGGGGCGCAGGCGGTATCTCTACGCTTCATTACAATGCACGTTTTTCCGAGCAGCGAACAAATCCGGGCGGAGCATTCGGATTGGGTTATACTTGGTTTTTCGCACCCCAATGGGGTATTTCGTTAGGTGCAGAAATGGCAGTTTACAATGGATATGTGCGGTTGAACCAACTAACCGACAACTTTGAAACACAAGACCCTGACGGCGATGAAATAACTTATTTCAGCCAAATAAGCAAGTACCGTGAAAATCAACGGTTGTGGAATGTAAATGTTCCTCTTGCCTTTGTATTTCAAACAGGCGAAACGCATAAATTTTATGCATCGTTAGGATTTAAGTTGGGGATTCCCGTTTCTTCCAAATACAAAAGCTACGATACAGAATTTATAACGTATGGTTATCAGCACGCTTTGAATGTAACATATTACCATCAACCCGATTTAGGCTATGGTACCTGGACAGACAAAGACCGCAAAGGCAATGCAGACTTCGGCCTGTCGTATATGGGAACAGCCGAAGCAGGCGTAAAATGGACATTATCTCCGCGATTGTCTTTGTACACAGGCGTTTATGCCGATTACTCTTTCAATACTATTTTGGACAGTAAAGGCAGTGACAAGTTTGTTGTTTACAACCATCACGAGCCTGCTAATTTCCACACAAATTCTATATTAACCTCGCAGGTAAGACAGCAAGACGCAACCGAAAGGTTTACCGACAAAGTACAGCCGATGGCATTAGGCGGAAAGATAAAGCTGGGAATAAACTTGGGCAAAGTAGAAAAGAAAAAGAACGAAAAAACTCATCAAGAAACCACAAATGAGTTGCTTAAGCATGAGTATATGAGGTCAATAAAAAAATCAGCAGACGCATCTCGTGCAGCTGCCGATGAGAGCAAAGAAGCAGTACAGGAAGTAAAAGACATAATTGCAGATTTCCGCAAAGAACTAGATGACTACTTGGCACAGGCAGAGCAAAGACGTAAAGCGTATGGAGTACAAAATCGCAGCGGTCATCTAGAGATTGATAATTATAATTTGTCTGTAGTAACGCTGTCGCCTGTTCAACGCGCTTATTTAACCGAACTTGCCAATAAAATGCGTGAAAATGAGCAGATTAAGTTGGAAATAACAGGACATACATGTAATTTAGGAACTTCCGAACTCAATATGCGTATCGGGCAGGAACGCGCCGACTTGGCAAAAGACTTTTTAGTTGAAAACGGTATCCGCCCAAGCCGAATCACAACTGCCTCGAAAGGTAAACACGCGCCGATTGTTCCGAACAATAACGAAAAAAACAGAAGACAAAACAGGAGATTGGAGTTTAAATTCTTTAATGATTAATTCATACTAAAAACAAGAAAAGTGGTCGAAAGAAATTTCGACCACTTTTTTTTCAGAGAGCGGTGGAGATTTATCAAAGCAGTTTTTTTCACTAGTTTTCTTTCTTTTCTGAAATTCTATTTAACTTCTCGTGAAGTTCATCAATAGAATTTTGGAGTTTTTCATGGTTTTGATGCATCTTTTTGACTTTTGAGTGTATAACAGCTCCACTTCCGGCGGCGATAGATGCGCCAAGTGCGCTTAATACATTGGTGTAATTTCCAAGCACTAATTGAGCATTACTTGATGGTTGCAAGTGGCTTATGTCGGGAATAATAACACAAACGACAGCGAAAATTACCAAGTAGAAAAACAAAAATATGTAAATAAATATTGATGTTTTGCTTGATAACCACATCGGAATTTTACCGAGAAAATTGGTTGCGCTTTTGTTTTCCATAAAATAAAGTTTAATGCTATTGAGAACAAAATTAGTAAAAAATACAATTTATAATGTTATTTTTGTGTTTTTGTTTTAATTGAGCGTATGGAAGTATTACAGGAGATACTATTGCAATGGGGTTATGTAGGATTATTCGTCGGCACATTTCTTGCCGCTACGATTTTGCCTTTTAGTTCCGAAATATTGGTTACAGGTTTGTTGTATATAGGAGCCAATGCTCTGATGATTTTTATTATCGCCACGCTGGGAAATTGGCTGGGAAGTGTTTCTACTTATTATCTTGGTTGGCTGGGAAAATGGGAATGGATTGAAAAATGGTTTAAAATAACACCCGAAAAATTAGAAAAACAACAATCCAAAATATCTAAATACGGCAGTTTAGTATCTTTTTTTGTGTGGCTTCCTCTCATTGGAGATGTTTTTTCGTTGGCGTTGGGATTTTATAAAGTATCTCCAACTCGTTGTATTTTATTTATGTTAATAGGAAAAGCCACACGTTTTGCCATTTATATTTCTCTTTATATGTATTTTAGCGACACTTTTGGTTGGGGATACGAAATATAAATACGATTTGGGATTTTAGGTTTACGATTGAAAAAAAATCTAAAATTATTTTTGTTTTTCCGTCAAATATTTCCAAAAACGAATAGGCAAAAACTGGCGGTGCAATTTCGGATTAATACGCTCTTTTATCGTCATTGATTTGAAATATCCTTTCCACAATTCTTGAAATAATTTTTCGTCTTCCGCCATTAAACTTTCTCTTAATTTTCCGTCTAAAAAATTATCTTGATTGTCGAGCGTCATTTCTGTTGCCGTTTTCAAATCGTAATAATAACCGTAATTCCGTTTTGTGTCGTAAATAATCCATTTTTGGTCGGCAAAGCGGTCGATAAAATGCTCAACTGCTAATGGCAACGCATTGTGTATTGGTGCAATAGGTGCAAAGAACATTCCGTTGGCAGTTTTTTGAAAACGCACAAACATCAAAATCCGCTGGCGTTCTTGGCTTACTTTTTTGGCAAGCTGATTCATTTCCAACACATCGGCGTCGGAAAAATTTGTTTCGATAGATTGTTTGCTGTTGTAAACTTTGCAAATGTATCTGAAAATCAGCTCGTCGCTGTGCGGTTCTTCCGAAAGCCACACGTGTGTAATCATATTACAACCGTATTTGGTCAGTTTCTTTTCCAATCCTTTCCACACGCGCGCCGATTTTTTTTCGTCGGTCGTAACAATATGAATTTCCTGCGCGAACAACGGTTCAACTTCGTTCATATCCAGCAGTTTTTGCGGAAATATTTTTCGGTTGTAAGCATCAAAAACACAAGTAAGTAATCCTTCAAATGTTTTATCATAACGAAAAAAAACTAAACCCTCTGAATTTCCCTGAAGGGAGACTTTTTCGGAACTTGGATTATTTTCTCGTTTTTTCGTCATAACTAAATTTCATTGCTTTTGTAAGTCTCCCCTTGAGGAGAGATTTAAAGGGGCTAAAACAACAACAATTGATTCGGATTCGGTCCTTTTTTTGTTGTCTTTTTTGTGGTCAATACTTTTCTGACGTATTCGGGCGAAGTTTCATTTATTGTATTGAAAGTTAATTCGTTGCAAGTAATAAAATACTGCGCTTTTTTCAACACCACACCCATTTTTTTCAAGTGCGAAGAATTTAATCGGTTAAATCTTCTCGACGATACAATCAGTTTTGCCGATTTCACGCCAAGTCCTGGCACGCGGAGAAGCATCGAATAATCAGCTTTGTTTATGTCCACCGGAAATGCCTCTGGATGGCGCAATGCCCACGAAAGTTTCGGGTCAATTTCCAAGTCCAAGTTAGGATACGCATCATCAACAATTTCATCGACTTTAAATTCATAAAACCGCATCAGCCAATCAGCTTGATACAATCTGTTTTCGCGCACTAACGGCGCCGATTTTAGTGCAGGCAGGCGCTGGTCGTAAGAATTTACTGGAATAAAACCCGAATAATACACCCGTTTCATAGTTGGTCGCGTATACAACGCCGACGAAGTATTGAGAATCTGCTTGTCGCTTTCGTCTGTAGCGCCGATAATCATTTGCGTACTTTGTCCTGCTGGCGCAAATCGAGGTGCATAACGGTATTTTTGACGTTCCTCGTGGCTTTGCAACACGCCTTGCTGAATGTACAGCATCGGTTTATACACGCTTTCGTGATCTTTTTCGGGCGCGAGCATTTTCAAGTTTTGCTCTGTCGGAATTTCGATATTTACGCTCAAACGGTCGGCATATTGTCCGGCTTGGCATATCAGTTCCTCACTCGCTCCCGGAATGCTTTTCATATGAATATAGCCGTTGTACTTGTGCAATGTGCGGAGTTCTTTCACAATCTGTACCATTCGCTCCATTGTGTAATCAGGATTGTTGATAACACCCGAACTGAGAAAAAGCCCTTCGATATAATTTCGGCGGTAAAATTCGATGGTTAAATCGACCAATTCCTGTACCGAAAAAGTGGCGCGCGGCAAATCGTTGCTTCGGCGGTTAATGCAGTACGCGCAGTCGTACATACAATAATTGGTCATCATGATTTTGAGTAGCGAAACGCATCTGCCGTCTTCGGTAAAGCTATGGCAGATGCCCCAGCCGTTTGTACTGCCAAGCGTGCCCGAAGTGTTTTTTCGGGTAGTGCCGCTTGACGCACACGAAACATCATATTTAGCAGATTCTGCTAAAATTTTTAGCTTTTCAAGGGCAGTTTCTTTAATCATAGATTACAAAGTTAATGTAATTTTTAATAAACAATATCATTGAAAATAAAGAAAAAGTGATTGTTGAAAAGTATTTTAAACAAAAAAAGCGAACCTTATGGTTCGCTTTTTGTATTTAGATAAATCGTAAATCCGAAATCAAAGATCGTAAATTATCTTACCCTAAATATCCTTTCAGCAATTTACTTCTCGAATTTTGACGCAATCTTCTAATCGCTTTTTCTTTAATCTGCCTAACACGTTCGCGCGTTAAGCCAAATTTATCGCCGATTTCTTCCAACGTCATTTCTTGCGAACTGATGCCGAAAAACATTTTAATGATCTCGCTTTCCCGTTCGGTAAGCGTTTCGAGCGCGCGGTCAATTTCTTTTGATAATGATTCGTTTACCAGCGAGCGGTCTGCCATTGGAGAATCGTCGTTGATCAACACGTCAAGCAAGCTGTTGTCTTCACCCTCAATAAACGGCGCATCAACAGAAATATGACGTCCCGAAACTTTTAGTGTATCGGCAATTTTATCAACGGGAATTTCCAATTCGTCAGCCAATTCTTCGGGCGACGGTTTGCGCTCGTTTTCCTGCTCGAATTTAGAAAATGCTTTATTGATTTTATTCAACGAACCAACTTGATTCAACGGCAGACGCACAATGCGCGACTGCTCTGCTAACGCTTGCAAAATAGATTGGCGAATCCACCAAACAGCGTAAGAAATAAACTTAAAACCACGTGTTTCGTCAAATTTTTCGGCAGCTTTTATCAAGCCGAGATTTCCTTCATTTATTAAGTCGGGAAGGCTCAAGCCTTGGTTTTGGTATTGTTTTGCAACCGAAACCACAAAACGCAGGTTGGCGCGCGTGAGCTTTTCGAGTGCAATGCGGTCGCCTTTCCTTATCCGTTGCGCCAATTCTACTTCTTCTTCAACGGTTATAAGATCTTCGCGCCCAATCTCTTGCAAATATTTATCAAGCGATGCGCTTTCCCTGTTGGTTATCGATTTGGTAATTTTTAATTGTCTCATGTTCGAAAATTAAAATTTAAGTCGACAAAGGTAGTTAAAAAATGCTAAATTCTACTATAAACAACACACAATGTTAAAAATTGTTTTGAATTTTCACAATTTGTTTTTTAGTCTCGAACCAAGATTTTTATAAGATTTTCAGAATTTTCAAGATTTTTATCTTGGAAATTCTGAAAATCTTATAAAAATCTTGGCTCAGAACATTTATCATTCGCTCATATTTATCACATAATAAGCTACTTGCCCATTCGGATAAATACCGGTAATAAACAAACCTTTTTCATTGCTGTTTTGCACTTCGCTCACGGCTTTTTCAATATCGCTTACCGACGTGATATTTGTGTTGTTCAATTTCACAACAATAAAATCTTTTTTGATGCCTGCCGAAGCCATTTTTCCTCCCGATTTCAGCGATTTTACTTGTATGCCGTTCGACAAACGTAATTTCTGCATAATTTCTGTAGGTACTTCTTGAAATTCTGCGCCCAACACACCTAAATTGACTTTTTGAACAACATCGGTAGTACCTTGTAGATTTTTCAACTCGACGGAAAAATTACGCTCTTTATCGCCGCGCAAAACGGTTACATTAATTTTATCGCCCGGGCGATATCTGCTCACTTGTTCTTGAAGTTCAGCCACCGACCGAACTTTATTGTTATTTACAGCCGTAATAATATCGCCTGCTTTGATGCCTGCATCGGCAGCAGCGCTGTTTGGAGCCACTTGTGCCACATAAACGGCATTCAATTTTTTAATGTTTTTCTCTTTGGCAAGCTCACTTGTAATATCTACAATGCTGACACCAAGCAGCGCGCGCTGTACCGTTCCGAATTCTTTTAAATCGGCAACAATTTTACTCACAATACTTGACGGAATAGCAAAAGCATATCCGGCATAATTTCCTGTTTGAGAGGCGATTGCCGTGTTTATGCCGATTAGTTCTCCTTTTGTGTTTACCAATGCGCCGCCACTGTTTCCGGGATTTACGGCTGCGTCGGTTTGGATAAACGATTCGATTTTCATATCAGTACTTAAAATGTTGATATTTCGAGCTTTGGCGCTCACAATGCCTGCCGTTACCGTTGAAGTAAGGTTGAATGGATTACCGACAGCCAGCACCCATTCGCCGACTCTCATAATGTCTGAATTTCCAAATACGATGGATGACAAATTGTCAGCATCTATCTTCAACAACGCGAGATCGGTACTTGGGTCTTGCCCAACCAATTCAGCAGTGTAACTTCTTTTATCATTCAATGTAACCGTTATTTCAGAAGCGTTTTCGATAACGTGGTTGTTCGTTACAATGTATCCTTCGGTAGAAATAATGACACCCGAACCGGAACCGCCGGAAGGTTGCTGCCGTTGTCTTTCATTAAAAAATTCCGGACGGCCGAAAAAGAAATCGAAGAAAGGATCTATCCGCTGTTGTTGTTGAGCGGTTGCTCTTGGTGCAATTGTTGTTTTAATATGCACCACAGCGTTTACCGTTTTTTCGGCGGCAATGGTAAAATCGGTTTCAACAATTTGGTCGTTGACCATTTGTGCAAATCCCGTGAGAATGGCATACGAAGAAGTATCGCTGTTGTTGGACTCTGCTCTTTGGTTGTTAATTTGAGCGAAAGTGAAATAACTAACTCCTGCACTGATGAGTGCAATGAGCAACAAGTTTCCTGTTTTTTTGATTAATTTCTTTGCAATCATAGATTTTCTGTTTTAAAAATTATTTAGTCAACATATATAACACAAAAGTTGTGCCTTTTCTTATTTTTTTTGTTTAATTTAACATTTGAGATTATTTTTTATATGGCACAATAATTGTTACTTTGTAGCTGTTAACAAAGATAAATTATGAATCAACAAGAAATTTTAAACATACACAAAAAAATATCCAATCTTCTTAAAAATAAGCAGTTGAAAGACAGCTTTAATATGTTGGATTTATTTTTGCACACGTTGCAAAACTGGTCTTTTTCTGAAAAGAAAATAGAGCTTGAAAACACATACAAACTGATGCTTCAATATGCTGTTGATGGTGTACAAGACCCGGAAAGACAGCATATTTACAACAAGTTAATTGCTTCTATTTACGAATTGGCAGACGAGGCGAAAGATGCATTGTTGTTGCGTGATTCCAACAATTATGAGTATCAGCAGATACGACATTTTTTGGCGTCTAATACGTCGAGTTTAAAAAGTTTGTATGCCGAAATGATTGATTCTCATGTCAATATAGGTTTGTCGGAATTGGTTGAAGATGAAACGGTTGATGCTCAAAAAACGGAATTCAGACAAAAGTACGAAAGTCAGCAGACGGTGCTTTTCAACCACATTTGGTTGACACCTTATTTTACTTCCGAAGAAACAGCCGTTATTAACGAGTTGATGGAGAATCAAGAAATCAGCGTTGAAGATAAATGTTTAACCGTTTCAGCATTAACATTGAACGTGTTACGAAATTTCGACGAAGAAAAAATAATCTTGCTGTTCGATTTTCTCAAACAACCGCAAGAATCCATTAGACAACGTGCGTTGATTGGCATTATGCTCGTTATGTATATGTATAACAGTCGTTTATATTTGTATCCGAGCATTCGAAATCGGTTGGTGCTATTGGCAGACGACGACGATTTCAAAAAAAATGTGCAATTCATTATCTTACAATTTATTAGAAGTAAAGATACCGAAGGAATTTCGCGGAAAATGAAAGAAGAGATTTTTCCCGAAATGGTGAAAATCAGTCCATTACTGCAAGATAAAATCAATATGAACGATATTTCAAGTATGGAAGATTTTGAAGAGAAAAATCCCGAATGGAGCGAGCTGTTGGAAAAAAGCGGAATCGGCGATAAACTCAAAGAACTGAGCGACTTACAAATTGAAGGCGCAGATGTTTTTATGGGTACATTTTCTACATTGAAACATTTTCCGTTTTTTTACAACATCAGCAACTGGTTTTTGCCGTTTAGTACCAAAAATTCAGCTGTTCAAGGACTTTTTAATCCGAAGGAAAAAACGTTTTTGAATATTTTATTCAACAGCGGTTATATGTGCAATTCCGATAAATATTCGTTTTGTTTAAGCTTGTCGCAAGTTTCAGATGGTCAGCGGAGTATGATGACTGCGTCTTTCAGAATGGAATCGGAAGAAATGGAAAATATCAAAAAAGAAAATTTGTTTAACCTGACCGAGAAGAAGGAAGAACTTTCGAATCAGTACATTCAAGATTTGTATCGTTTTTATAAATTGTATTCTTACAAAAATAATTTTACGGATATTTTTTCGTTACCGCTTGA
>Ga0099364_10005401_pt1 | contig 18957 bp, 23 predicted proteins | sample TergutTh196P3_FD_73070 | JGI IMG/M metagenome (GOLD analysis project Ga0099364, IMG submission 73070) | Microcerotermes parvus P3 segment gut microbial communities from Pointe-Noire, Republic of the Congo - Th196 P3 | ecosystem: Host-associated > Arthropoda: Insects > Digestive system > Gut ...
TCACGTTTGCACGACTTCTCTAAGCTCTCAAAATCCAAAAATTCACTGCCATTATCGGTCGTTATCGTCTTGAACTTTTGTTTAAAATCGTTGCCATATTTTCGCTCTAAACGGTCAATCGCACGTTTTACCGAACGCTGTGTTTTGTCCGGCAATCGAGCAATAATTTCTTGCCGTGTTTTCCGCTCTGTGAGCGTAAGCAACGCACCTTTGCCGCCCTTGCAACTCACGATTAAGTCCATCTCCCAATGCCCGTATTCGCTGCGGTCGTTGGCTTCGGCGGGGCGATTGTCGATGCTCTCTCCTTTGAGATTATTAGCGGCTTTGCGCGGTTTCGATTTGTCCTGTTTCGGTATTCTTCAAGATTGGCAAGGTTAATCGAACCCGGCTCGGTTCGGGCATAATACAGTATTTCGGCGATTTGGATTGGCTTGTAAAGGTGTACCCGCGATTTGCGAATCAGCGAATCAAGAGCCGCCTTTGCTTCGTTTTTATTCATTGTCCTTGCTCCATTCGTATTTTTTAAGGGCTTTAATCATTTCTTCCGCAACTGCTTTTATCACCGGGACGGCAACGCTGTTTCCGGTTTGCTTTTTGATTGCTCCATAAGGAACAACGACTTTAAATGTATCGGGAAAGCCTTGTAGCCGCAACATTTCCCGTGGCGAAGGGCGGCGTTCATTATTTACGAGAATATAATTTGCAGAAGCCCCCGCCCTCAAAGCGCAGGAATAATGGTGCGGCGTAACAGAACCGCCTACGTTTTCATGAGTTATGTATGGGCGTTCAAGGACTGTTTTCATACGCTCAAATCGGCTCTGCCTAATCCTGTCCTTGACCCATAATGACCTGTCTAACTCGCTCTCGTCCTCAAGAATATCGGATAGTGTGCGGTGTTCATGGTGCGGGGCAGAAAAAGGGAAAGAAAAATCGACATCGTCAAGAAAACCGCATATAATAATCCTCTCGCGCTTTTGAGGGACGCCAAAATCAAGCGCGTTAAGCACCTTATAGAATACATTGTAGCCAAGTTCTCTTAAATGCAATATAATAGTTCTGAATGTTTTGCCGCCGTCATGCGCCGTGAGATTACGCACGTTCTCAAGCATGAAAGCCTTTGGGAGTTTGTCTCTTAGTATGCGTTCAATTTCAAAAAATAATGTTCCTTGCGTTTCGTGGTCAAACCCTTCCTTATCGCCTATTATACTAAACGGCTGACAGGGGAAGCCTCCAAGCAGTATATCAAAACCGGGAATATCGGCAGATTTAATCTTTGTTATATCGCCGTGCGGACACTCATTGAAGTTGGCTTCATAGGTTTTCGCCGCCTGCTCGTCCCACTCGGAGGAAAAAACACAACACCCCCCAACGTGTTCAAAGCCGAGGCGAATACCGCCTATCCCCGCAAACAAGTCAATGAATCTAAATGTACTCCACCTCGAAATACGAGTCGGTATCAAGTATTCGATATTATATTGTATCTCGGGAGCAAAATCAAGCAAAGATAGCTGTTGCACCGCAGATTGTCTGCTCATAGTATGATTTACCTTTCAAGATATAGTTGTAAAAATACTATTGTACCACAAACTATACAAAATTTCAACCCTTTTTTGAAAATATTTCCCAACAGTTCCCCAACACCCAAACCCGATTGAAACCACCCGTTCCGCCTATCCAAATCATCAAGGGCGGGCAGTATTTTTTCACTTATTTATGTCCGGCAAAAAAATACTCACCCTTAACAACACACCCTAAAACTCAATTATAAAGCCGTCAAAACCTTTGGATTTAAGCTTTTTAACCTGCTCCAGCGCATTTGCCCGCTTGGAATAGCTCCCCGTAATAACCCTGTACAACAAATTCGGCGTACCCTCGGCATTGTCGGGGTTCGTTTTCTCATCCGCCCACTCAATACCTAAATAATCCAATATCCCCTTAGCATAAGCAACAGCGAACCTCTTTTGTCCCTCAACCGTGCTAAACTGAGAATAATCATCGGGATTATCCAAAAAACCCATCTCACAATAAGCAGTAGGACAAGACAAAGAACTCATCATAAAAGGGCTGTCCCTAACTCCGCGCAGCACCTGCCCCAACGCCTTTACCTCTCGCTCAATATAAGCACACAGCAGATTAGAAGTCGCCTTGAAAGCATTCGTGTTCCTGAAAATTTCAAACCCGTGTGCAACCCCGTTAAAAGCATTGGTATGCACAGAAATGCCGACATCAGGCTCAAAATTGCGTACACGCGCCAAAAAATCGGCTACCCTGAACCCGACATCGGCGGTGCGGTTAATAAGTACGCTCACACCGTGCCGCCTCAATTGCCGATTAAGCTCTAACCCGACAACAAGGTTTATATCCTTTTCAAGAATATTGCCGTGCGATGCACCCGAATCCCCGCCCCCATGCCCAATTTCAATTGATACTTTCTTATTCTTTACCCATTCACCCGGATTTGTTTTCAAAATCATTGTCCTCCTTAATCTGCTTGAGCATCGCCCTAAGCTTTTTGGGAACAGGAAGTCCCGCCTTGGAAATGTTTTCAAGAATGCTGAGTCCCTCGTTGGCGAGCAAAAAAGCCACAACCGCCGAACGCAATACCCCTTCAGTCCCACCCAATACCTGCCTGTCAATAATGTTCGCAAGCGCGACCAAAACAAAAACCATTACTTTCTTGAACAACCCCTCAAACCCAACCCTGCTGGATAACTCTTTTTTAATGAGTGCGCTTGTTACCCCGGTAACATAATCCAAAACCGCAAACGCAACTAACGCATAAAATAATCCATCGGCCGCCCCGAAAAGGAATCCCGCTAATCCGCCGGCGACAGCGAAAAGCGTCTCAAATGCCGTCCTGCCATTCATATTTATGACCATTCCGCCCCACCTTGCACGGTGGTTCGTCCTCTCTTATTTTTTAAACAGCGGTTGACATAATCCATATCCATCTGTTTAATTCCAAGTTAAATCGGAATATATGCTGCCTCCCGGTTGCCAACACTTGGTTTCCCTCGCCAATCCGCCCCTTTTCGTTCCACATCTGCCTATTACCCAAAAGACCCGCCCCGCCGTTTATATTCAAATTCGGCTCGGCATGAGTGTTAATATTGGTAAATTGTATCCCGATGACAACACCGTCCACATACCCGGGGAAGCCGTTTATAGTAACGGCTTTGAGCTGTGTACCCGATGCCGTAGCACAGTTAGCACGCCACTGTCCCGCATAAACAAGCCCCTCCAACAAAGGCAAGGCAATTTGAATCCGCGCCTCCAACCAATCTACCGCGCCCTCTAACCGATGAACAGCATCAGAATCGCCGGCACCCACCGCGGAAATGGCATTAGTCAAATTTGAATTAATTGCAGTAATCCGATTGTCTGTAACAGTAACTCTTTGGTCAACCGCGCCTATGCTTTCATTAGCCGCCGTAACCCTTTGGTCAACCGCATTAATGCTTTGAGCGGCGGAGTCCAACCCATCATTCACCACGCCGATAACCTCCTCAATACGATTGAAATTGCCGTTAAAATCCCCAATATTGTAAAAATCGTCCTCCGACGGAAGCTTTAGCCCCATAGCAGTAGTAGTCATCTCAGTCTCCTTTCTATTCCTTCTTTTTTTATTTGCAGATGTGTCTGCTCACCAAGCTGCCGATGTCTGCAGCCACCGACCTCGCGATGCCTCTTGAAAACAAATATAATCTCAATAGCCATATTAGCGGGGAGCCACCGCCGAAGCAATCTGTCAATCTCTAAAAAAAAGACCTCAAGCTCCGCAATAAAAAACAACCGCAAAGTAAAATTGCCATAATCCCGTTCAATGTAATAATTCGTTGAGTAGTACAAGCTTGAAAGAACGTGTTCCAAAGCATTGTAAGTGTAAGGCAAATTGTCGGACAGTCGCGCAATAATTTCCCGCCGCCTTTCGCTCACGCCTCTGCCTGCCTTATAAGGTATTTTAAACAACCTCTCCCATCTGTCAAGCCCGCTCATTGACTCGTCCGCATAAGATGCAAATGAATTGTCCAAGCTCTTTCCGAGTGCATTTCGAACTAAATCAATCTCGCCACTCTCCGCCTCCATAATACGGGAAATTTCTTTAACCTGACCCATATACTCGGGTAAATGATTAATTAACATTTGTTATCTCTCCCTTTACAGGAATTTGATAAGCCGAAAGATTTAAAGTCCGGTTAGAAGAACCGTTTAGCCTAAGGCTCAATATATCCTGAAGCTTACCGGAAGTCCCGTTTAAAAATCTCATCTCAATCTGCGCCATATGAACGGAAATAAAATCAGACGAATCCCACTTAGAAGCAAGCTCTGTCAAATAATCCCCCCATATAGTATCAAGCTCCCCTCGAATGTCTTCAAAAGCATACCCATGCGCAAGTTTGAAATCTGCGGATAGGTTTATTACCTGCTCCCCAACCATTTCAACGAAGACACTGTGCCCAATCGGCGCCATCCCAAAACCGCGGCTCGGATTCCCGGCGGGGTCAATTATATCCTTAACCGATTGAACCAACTCAAACGTAGGTCTCCCCCAACGATAATCCTGAATAACAATCTGAACAGAACCCGGCCCGGCAACGAGAGGAAAGACCTTAACCCCGCCAACCCCTTGAATCGCAAGCGTAGCCCTGCGATAATCGGCAATATTTCCCCCATACCCTCTGGTGTCAATGCTGTCAAAATACCTCCGCCTCAAATGCTCGGTATCCTCAACATCTTCGCCCGGAATAACAATCCCCGTTATTTTCGACAAAGTAAGCCCTTCGACATAATCAACCGGAATCAAATCGCCGGAAGTTCTGTTGCCAACCGCGCCAATAATCTCACAGGTCAGCCTGTAATCATAATCGTTGCCGTCAATTCGCGCAGTAACTCTGTACCGTAAATCGTCAATCGAAAACCTCGTCCCTACAGGCACTTCCATGTTAAATTGCCCCCTTACAATCGCAAACGTCGCGGAATACGGTCTTATTCCGCGTTCAGCGGCTCTGCGAATCAACATTTCACGCCCGGCAGTGTCGGCAAAAGTCTCATCAATCACATTGTCAAGCGCGGAATAAAACTGCGCCAACTCAAGTGCGGCGGGAGCTAACGCATCATAAACAACACTACCCTCCCGCTTATCTACATCATCGGGAATCCTGTCAAGCATCCTCCCCAATATAAAATCAAACGTCATACCTTCATACATCTTTTTACCCATGCCCTTTCTGCACAAACGTGCCGCCCAAATCTTCGTTTCCCGCATTTACGCAGACTTACCTTCAAACTTATGCCCTTTCTGCACACTTACAAAATCGTGCTGCCTAATTAGCCGACATCCTAAACCCCAACTCGCGGAAACGCTCATCGCCGAATACCGTGTGGACAGTAAAGGACACATAAACCACATTTTTGGCAACGGTAAAACTAAAATCGGAAGCTCGGATAATCCGATTATCAACCGACAAAGCCTCGGAGATTCTACGTTCCAATTCAACACAAACATAGTTACAGTCCATCCCGAACAAATCAGCAAGCTCAATCCCGTAATCAGTCGAATAAACAGGATAGCGAAACCTCTCGGTATTAAGAATCTTGACGACAGCCTGCCTCGCCGCTTCCCTGCCGTCGATAATCCTTCCGCTCATGTTTTCCAAATTATAAGTCCTGTCAGTGCTTCGCCGACTCGCTGTGTCACTGATTATTTCGTCAACAGTATCATAAAACCTACCCGGAATCACTCTGCCACCCCCAATAAAACAAACCGCTGCCCGCCCTGCTCTCTAAGCAAAACAACAGTGTCACCGTCCTTAATCTCAACACCCTTGAGAACAACAAGCTGCTCCCCGCTCAGTCGCAGCTTCTGCTCAACCATAACAGTCGATTGCCCGTCCGCCGTCCCAAACATAACAGCGGCGGGCTTATCGGCCTCAACCGCCTCGACAGCGGCTCTCTTAATCAAACCCGCAATATCTCCCAAAGCTTCACACTCCTATCAACAAATCCATTAAATGCTGCTTTTCGGACAGTTTATGAGTGCACTTCAAAACAGTCGCCCGCCCCCTAAACTCGTCCAAATCAAGCATAACCGATGACCCGCCGCGAACATTAGCATCGCCGAGTGCGTTTTTGACAAAAACGCTTCTCTCATCTTTGTTGCGCCGCGCCAATATCAAATGCGCTCGATGGCTCAACGATTCATGCTTGTCGGAAATCTTCACATAATGCTGTAAAATCCCCAACCGATTTTCACTTTCAGGGTCATTGGCGATAAAAATATCGCGTACTCCCCGACTTCTGTCATATGCTCGCCGACAAACTTCAAGTTCTCGGCACCGCTCATAGAAAATATCCCATTAAGAACAGAATTCAAAACCCCCATGTCAATATAATCTTTATACTCGGCAACCTGACGCGCCACAGAATCCATGAAATCGCCCCCGCCGGAATCATAAACAAAATCCTTTTCGACCCAGCCCTTGGCCCTCCCGACAACAACTACTCCCTGCTCAAAAACCTTCGTGTTCTCGGGATTAATATCTGTTGCACCATCATAATTAACCGCCCCGCCATCAAGTGCGCCCCTCATAATAACCCGCGCATACCCAACAGTACTCCCCGCCGAAAAAACACTTTTAACGTCGGGATTAGCCACTAACGCCTTTGCCTTAGTCAGCTCATTGACTTTAAGTCCGTTCACTCTTTTCACCGAATAGCCAAACGCCTCCGGATTAAATTTTTGCGCATTAAACTTAGTATTTCTCATTATTTTGCCCTTTTCCTTTCTGCACAAACGTGCCATAAAAATTCATTTTCCCATTTACGTAGATTTATTTTCAAACTTTTACCCTTTTCCTTTCTGCACACGCGTGCCGCCCAAAGTTTCGTTTTCCGCATCTACGCAGATTCACTTTCAAACTTTTACCCTTTTCCTTTCTGCACTTGCGTGCCGCCCAAAGTTTCGTTTTCCGCATCTACGCAGATTCACTTTCAAACTTTTTATCTTGCAGTTTCTTTACTTTAAACTTCATTTTATCCTTTTTATAACTTCGCCTGCGGATTTTTCTCTAAAAACGAACACAACTCAGAATAGCTCAATTTAGAAAAATCAACCCTTTTGTCGGGAGTCTCGCGCCCGGTCTCGCCCGTAACCGCCCCTTTAAGGCACATTTCACATTCACGGTTCGCCGTCCCGCCTTGCTCGTCCTGCTTCTCGGCAATAGCGTCCTTCAAACTGTCAATCTGCTCCTGCAATCCCTTGAGGGCATCATTAACCGCCGAATTAACCGCCTTGTCGAACTCATTCTCAACCATAACCTCGTCCATAACAGCCTCCTGCTTCTTCTCCAACTCCTTCTCCTCCTTTCAAATAAAATCAGAGCCTGTATAAAAACAAGCTCTGTAATGAAAAGCCACAAATCCTCAACCGTCAATCGTCCGTCAGCTTTCCATAATACTATTTTAACCCACATTTACGCGCCGCAGTGCCAACTTTCGTTGCAATTGCAACAAACCCCTCAACACTTTTCGCAAACCCGCAAAAAATCCGCGAGCCGCCCATACTCATTGTCAATCAAATACACCTTAGACTGCAGCAAGTCATACCCCGGATTGTGGTTCGCCTCAATAATAACGGGAAACCCCGAGGAAGTAACCGCAACATCCCAACTGACATACCTGATTCCCTCAAAAGCCCCCGTAACAGCCGCCCTTTTAACCATTTCCTCCGCCTCTTTAAAAGACGGAATCCGTGTCCCCTTAAAAACAACCGCAGTTGAAGGATGCCTGTCAAACATTTCCGTCTTTTTATTAACAGCATCAGAAATAATAACGCCATCCTCGTTCAATAAAACAAACATCCCCCCCGCATTAAAATTGTCAACAACACTGCCCTCAATCCCAACTCGAAGAGCGCGGAACATTATATGGACTTCGCCCCCGCCGTCTACAATGCTCATAAACCGCAAAGTGTTCACGGCATATGGGTTAATCCGTGCCAAATCCTCATGCTGAACGATGTACTCTTCGACAAGAGTCTGACCATTTTGAATCAGCCTGTCATACAACCCTGCAATGTCACCCGCAACGCTAATCTTTTCAATCCCTTTCCCGCAAATCGCATCAACAGGCTTAACAATAACAACAGGATTTTTCTCAAGAAATCGCGCAAAATCCGTGATGCTGACATCTTTTAAAAATATCCAGTCCCTGCTGATAAACTCTTTAAAAAGGGCATTAAAAACCGACTTATCCTCAAACTTGTAATAATCGTCTTTATTATTCAATTTGCGAATAAACTCATTATTAATCCCCCTCGTAACAAAAGTCCCGCGCTGTTTAGCCGACAACCGCACAAAATCAAATATGCGATAATCAACATACCCCGCGCCATATCGAATCCCGCACCAAAGAATATCAAAAAAAACAGCAACAGACAGCTTTTTATTCTCGCGGGCAAGCTCCCGCACAGTAACAAAAAACCGCCCAAAATTCATCCGAAACAAACACCCGATTAAATACTTTATTTTTTTCACACGCCTACCCTTTCACCACAAAAACAATAAATGCTCAAAATCTATCTCATACCACACAGCATCATCAACCTTATTAAACTCATCAAATGAAAGCGACAATGATTCCGGATTGCAAATCCCGTTTAAAAAGCTCAACCTATAAAATCGAGTATCGCCTACTCCGCCTGAGGCTGTATATGAGCCGTCTTGCTTTAAATTGTTTAATCCGCGAAAAGGAAAATGAAACCCAAAAACTACGCCGTCTTCATACCGCAAGATATATCTTTCATTAGCAAGGGACAGTTCTATAACTACTGTCGGAACATCATCACCCCCTAATCGAATCACAGCGAATCGACTTATCTTACAATCGTATTCCTTGAAAAGAGAAAGCATTTCATCTATCGATGTATATTTTCCGTGCGACGAATCACCGTTCAAAAAACTTCCGTTGTCGTATCGCTCAAACATTAAAATTTTTTCTACGCCTGTCATCGCCTTAATATATGCTGTATTTTGTATCATCTCCATGCCGATTTCGTACTCCGCCGTTTCTAAATCAACATCAAGAGCCATCCTATTGGCACAACCCAATAGGACAACCCCCAATACAAAAATCAACAACCCAAACAAAAAATATTTTCCCATACTACACCCTTTCGCCGCTATACATACATTATCGGGAAATAAAATACTCATACCATTTTTCAGCGGAATCTGCTCTATCATTAATCATTTCAATCGTATCTCCTGACCTCTCATAATGACCGTGAAAAACTAACGCTAACTCACGTGGGCTTGCCGTTGACTCAATAAATCCGCTAAAACTCATTTCATAAGGTGAATGGTATGAATTCACACCTAACTCTGAAAGCCATATATGTTGCCCCTGCAACATCATCACGAGAAAGCGGCATTACCTCACACTTGCAATTCGGATGCAGAGGCGGAGCCTCCCCTAACTCCTCTTTGGTAAAAACCTTTCCGTCGCACGCCAGACAAGCGTTGCAGGTAGTTGGGGTGTCTTCGCTTCTCCAAAGAAAAAATTTCTTCACTCTTGTTCTTTCACCCATAATCACACCCCGCCATCCGTCAACCCGTCAATCTCCCTGACAACATCATCAACCCAAGGGTGGTTCGCGATTACAGTTTCTCTCGACACAATGCCCATAGACTTAACACAATTGTCAATAACAGCCCCCTCATTTAACAGCATATCTCTGTTAAAAATAAATTCAACACCCTCATTGCCCTCTGCACCCCTAAGCCGCAAATCCTGTTCAACATACCACATCAGCTCGCTTAAAGAAGCCTGGAACTCCGTCTCAGTCTCATTCGCGTCCAAATCCACATCCGAATACATCGACTGTATGTTCATCTGATTAGGGCTGCCGCCGCTTAAACGCGAATCCTTTGCATCAAATCCCATGCCGTTTTCGATAATCGCCCGCTTAAAAATATCAATAATAGTGCGGTAATTTTCGGAGTTTACCTCAACTTTAAGGGTTTTCAAATCCCCCGCCGCCCCGTCAACAGAACGAACCTTAACCGCTCCGTAAGCTTGGAGATTCCGCCTAAACTCGCCTAAATTATCCCCATCATAATTGACCAAAACCAAAAGAGTATTACGCGGGTCTTCCTCCATAGAATTCCAAAAATTGCTCAAAATTAAATTTAACCCGTCCTGTAACGACTTAACGCAATTAATAAGAGGTGTCTCATCGGAATCCCGCTTAAAAGCAACCAAAGGAACTCGCCCCCAACCAAACTCTTTTTTCAGCCCGTTATCACCACTACCGTCAAAACCGTCGGAATCGGGTTCAGCCAAAATATAAGAGCTGTGATAAGGGGGAATACCAACAAGCCCGACCTTGTCGTCAAGCTCAAAATAATGAATCCCGCTCTCGTCAAAAACCTCAACTCTTTCAACAATCCGCTCGTCATTGTCAGAATAGTCAACAACCTCATAAACGCGAATGGCATAATCCAATTCAGTGTGCTCAAAATCGCGCCACCCCGGAATAATTTCATAGCCTTTAAGCCGCTTAAAACAAATTCCGCCGTCCCTGAAGCAAGGATAAATCCAAGCGAGACCATAATTATAAGCATCTTTGCAAAGATTCTTCATCAACCTCATAAACCGTCTGTCAAACAACAACGACAAATGCTTATAATACCCGGCATTATCCGTCCGAAACGTCAAAGGCCGCCCCAATAAATAATTGGTCTTTTGATTAACAAGCTTGCGATACTGATTATCAACCGCCTTATTATCGGGGAGGTTATAAACAGGCTCAAGCTCCCCCTTATCGCCAATGACCATTCTCTTACGATATAAAATATCGTGCCTCCCCGCATAATAATCTTCGCCCGTAATCATAAGCCTCCTTCTGTCGGAAGATTTAAAACGCTCAATCTCTTTTTCAATAAATTCCCTGTCCGCCTTAATTTTAAAGTTAAACCGCATTATTGTACCACCTTTTCATATTATTTTAGAAGCCGCGTTCATAGCCGACTTCTTAATAATACAATAATACCACCCAAATTCAACCGTCAGTGCCAACTTCCGTTGCCTCGGCAACCACTAATACTACTTCGCAGTTAAAATTCTTGTTAGATTTGTGAGCTTATTTTTTGTCAAACAAGACGAAATTTTTCGTAATGCTTTGTGCATTGCGGAAAATTTCAACGCAGTGTGGCGGAAAATAAGCCGCAAATATGCAAATGTTTTAACTGCGTAGTAGTATAATCACTACATATTATCAAGACAAACAGTCAATTCATGATTATAAAAGCTGTCAAGCATACTCTTCGCATCGGGCAATACAGCCCCTTGAGCATCAATAACAAAATCCCCCCTGTAAAGTGTCCAAATAAGCCAACAAGCATTATCCCGCGCCATAACATCCGGGGAAGGCAAACCCGAACTACCCGTAATAACGGCGGGCTTTAACCGTTGGTTCCGATTTTGGGAATGCCCGTCCGAATTATAAAGCGCGGTATAGCTCATCTTAACGGCCTGCGAACCAACATCGCCGTCCGCAAACGCACTCTCGCCGATAATATCAACACGATTATCACCCGGGTAATACTGATAGCTGCCCCCGCTCCAAATCCATATAATATTATCCAACCCATGATAATCGGCAAGCCTGTCATACAAAATCCTCCAAAGCCGCACATAAACCTCGCCGCCCGCCCGACCCCACCAGTTAAGGCGGCTTCCCCCATCGGGGAGCGGATTAAACAATATGGGAATCCCATCGGAAGCAAGGCTCGAAAACGCCTCGGCAACCTCGTCAATATCGCGAATCAGCCTCAAGGAAGAATCCGATATTTCACCCGACTCAACCATAGAAACAATAAACTCGTCACTAAGCATAACAACCCCGGAATTTTCCAAAGCACCGACAACCTCACTTAAAGCGAATCCGTCCTCACGGTGAGTGCCGTCCCACGTCCAAGTATAAGCGACAATCCCGCCCCTATTGTGCCACTGTCGCCCCAACTCTATCTCTCCAAACCGCTCACCACCGCCCGAAACCTCAACCTCGTCATCGTTGTAACGGGCATCAACAGTCAAAAGCGACAAATCGCCAAACCGAACAACCGGGTATCTTCCGGTAGCCGCATACACCGCCTCAATCTCCGCATTAGTATTAACAGTACAAAACTGAGAACTCAACACCCTGCTGCCAAATTGCCTGTTCAAATATTCAAAAAGAGAAACAGCCTCCGCAGAAGGAGTAGGATGACTAAGCGACACCGATGTCCTAAATCTTTCGGGGGACACCGCAACAGTGTTCACAACAGATACCTTGTCAAAACGAACATTCCCGCGAAACACCGTAAATGTCAATCGTTTCTCGCCCTCGGAGAAATACACGGGTTCTATAAAATAAGAATCGCCGCCAGTAATATAAAACGCCCCCAATTCCGTCAATTCGCCCCCATCGTCATCACTCTCATCGTCAACCTTTTCACCGACGGAAAGCACAACAACAGGATTCCCCGACAAAGCAACCGCATTAATCCCTATGCAGTAATGTTGCGGAGAGTTAAACTTAACATCAACAGACCAGTCGCCGTTTTCAAAAACCCAATGCCCCTGCTCAGGCTCAAACTCATGCGTCCAATCAAATGACTTCTCGGTAATATCAAATTTTTTCAGTCGGTATTTCTCGGTAATTGACTCAAACCCCGCCCGATTATCCAACCCGGTCTCCCCGTCACCCGCCTCGGCAATGCCCGAACCCCGCGGCGGATACGAAATATCGGAACAGCCCGACAAACCCAAAACAAAAACCAACATTAAGACCACAAACAAATTCTTCAAACTTTTACCCTTCTTTCAAACTTTTTCTTTACAACAACAAATAGTTATGCTATAATAATAGTATTAGGACGGCTTCTTAATCATTTAATGGAGGTAAATCTATGGCAAAAATGAACAAAAGTTTTCTAAACTTAGAGGAAAACTACCTATTTTCAAAAATCAGCAAACGAGTAAGCGATTTCACCGAGAAGAACCCCGATACCCCAATAATCCGCATGGGAATAGGGGATGTTACCCTGCCACTCCCCGCGGCGGCAGTCGCGGCAGGTAAAAAAGCATTTGACGAAATGGGAGTAAAAGCAACCTTCCGCGGCTATGAGGATTCCGGTCGCGGCTATGACTTCCTGAGAATCGCTGTGGCAAATTACTACAAAAGCTTCGGCGCGGATGTCCCCGCAGATGAAATATTCATAAGCGACGGCGCAAAGTCCGACTCGGGGAACATAGGAGACATCTTCAGCGATGACAGCATTGTAACAATAACCGACCCGGCATACCCGGTGTATGTAGACTCGAGCATAATGGGCGGCAAAAAAGTACAATACGCCAACTCCAACGAAAAAAACGGATTCGCGGCAATGCCCTGCGACATAGACCCGGGAGGACAACAGGGGGAGGGAAAAGGCGGGCAAAAACCGGACATAATCTACCTATGCTCGCCCAACAACCCAACGGGTTCGGCATACACTTTCGAACAACTTAAAACATGGATTGATTACGCAACGGAAAACCGCGCAATCATCATCTACGATGCGGCATACGAGGCATTCATCACGCAACCCGACAAACCGCGCAGCATTTACCAAGTAGAAGGGGCAAGAAAATGCGCAATCGAAATATGCTCCCTCTCGAAAACCGCAGGATTTACAGGAACACGCTGCGGCTACACGGTAGTGCCGAAAGAGTTAAGATTGGAATCCCCCGAAGGCAAAGAAATATCGCTGTTTAACACATGGGTACGCCGCCAAGGCAGTAAATTTAACGGAGTTTCCTACCCTGTTCAACGCGCCGCAGAAGCCGTATTTTCAAAAGACGGGCAAAGGCAAATCGCCGAAAATATCGCCCGATACCGCGAAAACGCAACAATAATAGCAAATACGCTTACCGAACTGGGAATAGATTTTACAGGCGGAATCAACTCGCCGTACATTTGGTTCAAATGCCCCGGCGGCATAAACAGTTGGGATTTCTTCGACATTATGCTTAATCAGGCAAACGTAGTAGGAACACCCGGCGAGGGATTCTGCAAAAATAAATTAAGCAACAACGGAATCGACAGATTCAGGCTAACTGCATTCAGCACAAAGGAAAACACAGAAGAAGCAATGAGAAGATTCAAAAAACTAATCGAAACCAAACGCTGAAACTACTACTCCATTACCACTAAAAACTTGGAAGTTGTTTTGCCAAACAATGTGTCTTCGTCAGGCTAAAGCGAGGGAAATAAATTCCCTCATTTTAGCCCTTGTATTGCACTACTCAGAAGCTGTTCTCAAGCTTCCTTCCACTTTAAAACAGCCTCGTCCCCGTCTTTCAGCTCATTGCTGAATCCGGCGGGGGCATTGTTGATGAGCATTACATACTCGCCCTTAGGATTTTCAAAGTCCATATCAGAATAGTTCAACAGTTCCAAAAAAGTATGCGGCATATCGCCCTCATTCTTCATCAAAGTAACAATCTCGCCGTTTAAAATCACGCTTATATCAGGTACATCAGACACAAAAGGCTTCGCACCGTCAGCCTCGCCGCCATCGCCTATATCATCGTCCAAGTCCGAAACAACAATAAAAGTCTCAATTTTATCAAGGTTTTGAATCAAATAATCCCATTCCCCCGCCTTAATGGCAACGCCGTTGACAGTAACCCCCAAATCATCGGGAACAGAAAAATCCGCCTTAGCTTCACTTCCGGGAAATAAAGCCTCTTTAAGCGTAATTTTAGCATTCTCGCCGCACACGGAAGGAACGAACTCAATCCTGTCCCCCCCGGTAATCTTATCGCTTAAAGAAACCTGCTTGTCGCCCAAACGCACCTGCGCAGGTTCAAAACCGCCACCTCGGATTGTTTTGCGTTCACCGTTAATAAAGTAAGCAAGACTATGCCCCGAACGACCCAAAATTTGCGCCGATTTATAACCCGCCATAGAAAGAAGCTCAAAAACCGTTATTTTGTTAGTATTAAAAATCCTAATCGACTTGTCATTAAGAGTAATTACAGAAAAGTCATACCCCTTATTCATAACCCCGGTAACGGCAATTCCAAGCGGAGTAACAAATTCCGCTCCCATAACATTGCCGCCGGTATTTATGCTTTTAAGGCTTTCATTGCTGCCCAAAGCCACCCGCTCAATAGGAATATCAAGTCTGCCGGAAACAGCTTGGGGCAAACCTTTTATCAAGCTCCCGCCACCGATAAGGAACACAGCCGCAGGAGAACTCCCGCCGTTAGCCTGTAATATATTATCACAAATCGTCTCAGCCAAACCATCAACACTCGCCTCAATTTTAGCAATAAAATCCTCATGGGTAATCACCCGCTCCACCCCGAATATATCGCGGTAGGTATAATCCTCCCCCCCGCAACAGCTCTGCTTAATAGCCTCCGCAGTATCAAAATCAACAAAATAAGTCTTAATTATTTCCTCGGTAATCTCATCGCCCGCAATCGTTGCCATAGCATAAGCCACAATGCTGCCGTCTTTGGAAACGGCAATATCAGATGTCCCCGCGCCAATATCAACCAAAGCAATATTGATAAGCCTTATTTCCCGCGGAATAATAGCGTTCATCGCCGCAATAGGCTCTAAAGTCAAGCTCGCAACACTAAGCGAACACATATCCATAACCGAATACAACCCCTCGACAACTACATTAGGTAAAAAAGTCGCAATCAGCTCAACCGATGCTTTCTCGCCCCTGTGTGCTTCAAGACTGAGCATTTTATACCCGTCCAGCGAATTCCCGATTACCGAATATCCCACACAATAATAAGGAGTAGTAACCCCGCGTTCCGCCGCCAGCTCCTGCGCCGCATTTTGAATAGTCTCAATCTCCATAGAACGGATTTTATCGGCAGTAATCCCGGCATTGGTGTCATCCGAAACATCAAACTCCACTTCAAGCCTCTTGGTCTTGAGCGCGCGTCCCGCCGCAGCAATTGACACCCTCTCAAGCTTAATGCTCGTCCGCTCCTCCAATTGCTCCTTCACGCGGGAAACAATCCGCGCAACCTGCCTTATATCCTCGATTTGACCGTCAATCATAGCTCGCTTTGGGTGAGCCTCAACCACATAGTCAATCATGTTAAAAACGCCCGTACCCGCCGCATCCTCAACCTGCTCCCCGACAACCCCGACAACAGTCCGCGTCCCTATATCCAACGCAAATACAACATTAGCCTGAGGCTTCAGATTTTCTGCCTTCATATGTTTAACTCCCCGATTTTTTTCTAAATATTTTTCTAAATATATCAATCAGTATATCAAATATTTTTCCTTTTTGCAATAGTTATTGCTTATTTCGGGAAATTTTTTAAAAAAGTTATAAAAAAGGTGCAAGAAGGCGGCAAGCACGCCCCCCGACCCGCTTAAACAGGCTCACTTTACCTAAATCACTAAGCGTTACCTCTTTACATTGTCCGAATGTCACCCTAAAATCATCATCAATATCCTTAATAATCTGCCCGCCGAAAAAACAAACGCCGCACTCGTGGTGCAAATAAAGCGAACGATAATCAAGGTTGACAGTCCCTACCATTGCCCTCTTGCCGTCTGCAATTATATTTTTAGCATGAATAAACCCGGGGAGGTATTCAAAAATACGAACCCCGTTTTCAATCAAAGCCCTGTAATAAGACTCAGTGGCAAGCTTTACAATCTTTTTATCTGCAATGTAAGGGGTAATCACACGAACGTCAACCCCGCTACGTGCCGCAGTATACAAAGCAGAAAGAATCTCACCCCCGCAAATAAGATAAGGTGTCGTAATATAAACAGATTTCTCGGCGCGTAAAATAAAGCTGATAAAAGTATGCTCCGAAACATGAATCCCGTCCTTAGGAACATCTAAAACAGGAACAGACAACGATAAACCGGACTCATAATCGTTATTGTGCGAAACATCCGGCACGTTTGCTTGCGGCTGAAAAACCTTATAATCAACAGTGCCCCGCTCTTTCCCGAGGTACTCCCACATAGACAAAAACAACAGCGTCATATTCCAAGCAGTCCCGCCGTCAACTTTAACACCGCTGTCCTTCCAATGCCCGTATTTTTCCTTTAAGTTGGCATACTCGTCAGCTAAATTAATCCCGCCGCAAAATGCCGTCTTCCCGTCAATAACCGCCATCTTACGGTGACTGCGTGAGTTTATCCGCGCAGATATAAAAGGTCGCACGGGATTAAACATACGGACTTTTATTCCGACTTGCGCCATTTCCCGGGTAAATTTCCAAGGAAGCGCGTATAAACAACCCACACCATCACAAATTATCCTGACATCAACACCCTCTCCTGCCTTTTTCTTCAAAATCTCGTAAAACGACTCCCACAATATCCCATCCGCAATTATAAAGTATTCAAGGAAAATATATCTTTCAGCCTTGCTAATCTCGTCTAACATATGGGCGATTTTTTCTTCGCCCACTGCAAAATAAACAGCATTATTCGACAAAGCCGGAGAAAACCCCACGGTATTTTCCAAATATAATGCAATATGGGAACAAGGCGCGGAAAGTGTCAACCCGATTTCATCCTTATTTTGATAAGACAAAGCACGAGCAATACATTCCGCGAGGGAGCGGCACAGCTCTTTATCATACCTCTTCCTGCTGTAAAAAACATAGAACATCCCACCGAATAACGGCAAAAGCATTATCACGGTTACCCATGCCAACTTATACGCCGAGTGTGACTCACCCGAAGCAACAAACAAGGCACACAGCACACTAAACACTATCAGCGCAATTCCCGCAGGGGGATAAATCCGCGCAATCCCAAAAACCAAAGAGGCAAACACCAAAGCCTGTAAAACAACAAACAACGCGATTATATTCGCGAATCGAGTTAAATATTTAAACATATGGTTATTTTCTGCACAAAACTCACGAAATATTCACCGATTTTCCCCACTTGAATATACTGTGATTATGGTGGAGAGGATATGGCGCAATTGTGCAGAAAGGGCAAGGGTAAAAAGCCGGAAGTAAATCCTCGGATAAATGGGAAAACGAATTTTTATGGCGCAATTGTGCAGAAAGGGCAAGGGTAAAAAGCCGGAAGTAAATCCTCGGATAAATGGGGAAACGAATTTTTATGGCGCAATTGTGCAGAAAGGGCAAGGGTAAAAGTTTGAGTTTTTTTAATTATGATTATTCATTAAGCGGGATTATTTTAGCGGCAGTGCTGTCACTGTCCTTATCACTTGACGCACTCGCCGCAGCATTTGCATACGGTTGCTCGGGAACAAAAATACCGTTCAAAAGCGCAGTGGTAATAAACTTAGTATGTACCGCAATCTTAGCCGCCGCATTATTCGCCGGCTCAAACGCATCACTCTTTATTAACCCTGCGGCAGGGAGCATTATATGCTTCACGGTGCTCATTATAATAGGCGGGATTAAACTATGGCAGGGTTTGCGCAATAAACCCGAAAACGAAACAATCCCGCCAAGCCGCATATTAAGCCCCATTCAAGCCGCAATCATAGCGGGCGCACTGTCCCTCGACGGATTAGCGGCGGGGTTCGGCGCGGCACTCGGCGGCGTAAACGGCACAGTAATGCTGGCGGTCTCGCTCGCCGCTCACATGGCGGCAATCCCGCTCGGCTGTATGTTAGGCAGGCGGCTGTCACAAAAAACATCCTTTAATGTTTCATGGATTGGAGGCGCGGTTATTATAATTTTAGCGATTACCAAACTTTGAAAACAACTTCTAATATAATTCCAACGGCGCAGTTAACACTGCGCCGTAAAACATTAGACCTCTTGCGTAATCAAAAATGAGTGGATTTGCGTGCAGATTTTTTGTCAGACAAGGCAATTTTTGTGCGAATATCCGTTGATATTTAAACAAAAATTAACGCAGAGTTGACGAGAGTAGCGGTGTCGGCG
>Ga0099364_10005402_pt1 | contig 18954 bp, 17 predicted proteins | sample TergutTh196P3_FD_73070 | JGI IMG/M metagenome (GOLD analysis project Ga0099364, IMG submission 73070) | Microcerotermes parvus P3 segment gut microbial communities from Pointe-Noire, Republic of the Congo - Th196 P3 | ecosystem: Host-associated > Arthropoda: Insects > Digestive system > Gut ...
TCGGTGAAGCAGAATATCGTCACGACACTGACATCACTATAGCAAGGAGGTGAAAATGATGACTGTAAACAATATGGCAAGAAACGCAATGATGACCGGAGCAATCGGCGGGACGAACCCTCTGTTCGGCACACAGGCGCAGAAAGCGCCGGCCATACCTACGTCCCAACCGTCTTTTGGCGAAAACCTGCAAGTCAGCCCAAAATCGAGCTTCACTACCAACTCCGAGGTACGCAGCGCAGCAGGCAATTTGCAAGGCGCCGTGCAAAACAGGCAGACGGCGTTCGCGCAGCAACAAGCCACCACAACGAACGAAAAGACGGCGGTTGCGACTGTGGACAACTCCAAGCTGACCTCGTCAACGGCATCTTCATTGCAGACGAACCCCGTAAACCTCGACGTTAAGCAAACCGCAACCGCTCAGACAAATGCCGGCAGTGCAATGGGCGCGGATGCGAAAGGTGTAACAGCGGGTGAGTATAGTTTTGCGATTGAAGCAGGAGGCGAAACGCATAACTTCACGATCAACGTTGACGAAAACGACACCAACGCAAGCATTCAAGAGAAAATGGCGGCTGCGATAAACGAGCGGGACATAGGCGTGAATGCTTCCGTGACCACAACTGAGGCAGCCGATGGCAAAGAAGCAACGACTTCGCTGTCGCTTACATCCGCCGCTACGGGTACGGACTCGGCCTTCACAGTTAAGGAAGACCCTGAAGGGCTTGCCTCGGCTATGGGCGTCGCCGACGCAACGCAGACCGCGCAAAATGCGATATACAGCGTAAACGGCGGCGAAGATGTAACGTCCCAGACCAATGATGTGTCCCTCGCGGCGGGCGTTACCGCAACGCTGACAGGCAGCGGCTCTACGTCAATATCCCTTGAGCGCGACTCAAAAAGCGCAGTGGATGGGGTACGAGGGCTTGTCGATTCGATTAACTCGGCACTTAGAAGTGCGAACGCTGACGACGGGCGCGGCTCGGCGAAGTTTGTCAGCGATATCCAGACTATGAACAAGAGTTACTCCGCATCCCTTGAAAAAATGGGTATCGCCGTTGCGAAAGACGGCACACTGTCCATTGTCGACGAAGAGAAACTGGCAAAGGCTACTATGGACGGAAGCGCTGACAGACTGTTCGCAGACCAGAGGTTCGGATTAGGCGCAAGGCTCGACAAAATAGCGGACAACGCTACCAAAACCGACCTTTACGCGGACATTCAGGCTAATTTCAGCTTCGACCGCGGGCAGCTAATATTCCAAAAAATGCAAAATGTAGGATTATTGTTTAATATGCTTTTCTGATGTTGTCATAGCGCGCATTTTGAAAATCAGGGCATCAATTGCCCTGATTTTCGCCTATAGCAACCCCAGCGTCTTTGCCTTTATCACGGCTTCTTCTGCGTTATGCACACCGAACCGCCTGTATACAAGCCGAACATGGGACTTTACCGTGTCGTAGCCTATGCCGGTCGCGTCTGCGATTTCGCGGTACGACATGCCTTTGCTAAGATAAGGCAGCATGGCGCGCTGCTGACCTGACAGTTGCGGCCTCTCCCCTTTTACCAAGCCATGCTTTTCACAGATTCCTTCGGTCAGCTTGTCGATAAAGCCTATATGACCGGCGGGGCAGTCCTCGCTTTCACGGAGTTTCCAAAGCAGCGGCAGCAATTCCTTGCCTTCGTTGATGAATAACTGCACAAATCCGTAGTGCATGGCGATATCTGCGCCATGTTGGAGCTGCCCGATAGCATCATCCTGTCTGCCGATGCGCCATAGGGAGATTGCAATCAAAATGCAGGATTCAATCAGATCCAAAGGGCGCATATACTCATTGCACAGTTTCTGAAGCCGGCTCCCAAATTCTAGCGCCGTCTCGTTTTCACCGATGGCAATAAGGGAGCGCACGGTGGCGAAGTGCCTGCATATTTGATAAAACGGCAACTCTCCAGAAGGGCATGCGAAAACATCCAACCATTCCTTTGCTGCATCCGTATCGCCCTCCCGTATCTTCCGCACCGTCTGCAACGCTTTGAAATTCGGCCTCAGGAACTGTGCATTCTCTTTTATGTAGTTCTCCGTTTTATCCATGATTCTGCCGGATTCTGCCGATGCGCCCATCGCATACAAAACCTCCGACAGAATCATATTTGAGCCAAACTGCGTTTCGGGGTGGCTGCGTTCCCCGCAGCCTCGGAATCCTGTCATGGCGTGGTGCGCGGCATTCAGCAAATCGCCGCGCTCAAAGTACATTCCGGCTATCAGCGATTGCTCCATAATCTCATAATCCCCGCCAATCATTACGCCAAACGTGTTTCTGAATAATTCCAGGTCTTCTTTTTCAAGCTGATACATTTCGGAAAAATCCCGCATGGATCGATGAAAGAGCGGCAGATTTTGCGTGACGGTATTGGAGTACACCGTTTCGGTATCTTCGGTCGGCATATCTATCATAACGGCTGCAAGGTGTTTCGCGTACTCAATCATAGGCACTCGAAAATCAAGGCTGCCCAAAAACCCGGATGTTACCACAAGGTCGGGGTGCCGCTCGGCTATTTCAGGCATCCTGCGAAATAGTTCATCTTTGTAATATAAGAACTGCTCCGTGTCTCCGTCCAGAAAAGCCCCGTATGCGCACTCAATGACAAGATAGTGGTTTTCCATAACAAACGAAACGGGAAGCGACAAAATGTGCAGGTTGACGAAATTGCAGGTTGCCTCTACGTTTGTGTTTTCCGTTTTGGCATGATACTGGGAACTTGCTTGTTCGCAACGGACTATCCCCTGATGGCAGCGGTTCAAAAAAAAATACCTCATGCTCATAAAATAGTCGCCGCACTCGAAATACCATTCCGCCGTCAGCTCGTTGAGCTGCCTGATTTCCTCTTTGGAATAATGCTCATCAATCCTCCGAAGCAGAAAGTCGCGGAATACATCATGGAAACGGTATGCGCCGCTGCTCACTGGGCTCAGGAAAGCGTTTTCCGTCCTTGCCAGCCGTGTCAGCAAATGCTGACCATCCGGTTGCCCGGTCAGGAGTTCGGCAAGCTTGGGGCAGACTTCAGCGGGTATGGCCAAACTCAGAAGCATCAGCTTCATATCTGTTTTCCAGTGCGCCCAAACCCGGTTTTCCAAATATTCATAAAGCGAATGCGCTTTCTCCTCGTACCCGCTCCCGGATAGCAAGACGGTCAGATACATAGCCCAACCGCCTGTCATTTCTTGCAAACTGAGGATTTGCTCCATTGTCAAGTCACGGCCTTTTTCCATTCCCAGCCAAGATACTTCCTCATCTGTAAACCGCAGATCCCCTTGTGTGAACACCTCGAAACGCCCTTCTTCCAGCAAAGCCGCATCAGGTTCCGAGCGGCTGACAAGGCACAGGCGGATATAGTCGGGTAACCGGACGATGAATTGCGGCAGACTGCCTGTTACGGCTTCGTTTTTCAACATATGTAAATCGTCAATCAGCAGATACGCGAGCGGGTTCCGTTTCGGGAGCAGGCGGATGGCTTCAAGCAAACCGTCAAGCGTACTGTGTACCCATCCCTTACCCATGAGATCGGCTATCGCTTGCGACAAATGCCTATAGAACACGCTCGGGTCATTATCGGCATCCCGCATGGCAATGTATGCCGTTTTTCCGCGTAATCCTGAAAGCCACTGCATTGCGGCAACAGTCTTTCCATAGCCGCCCGGAGCAGAAAGGTATATATGCTTCGCCGCCGACCTCATTCCCTTCGTCAATGCCTCGCGCGGGATATAATCAAAGTTGGTTTTCAATGCTGCACCCCCCAGCAATTCACAATGCACAGTTCACAATTGTCTGCGCTAGTGTATCTCATACAGGGCGAGCATGCAAGCGAGTTTTTCTCATACGGGGTGAGAATTGGCATCGCTTGAAAATAGTATACTTTCCTCATTGGAATGGAATCCGGCGTTCATCTTGGTGCAGAAGGCTTCTATTTCGCTTTGGAAAATGATGTCTTTGATTTCCTCTACGCATCCTTCCACGTCATTGATTATCTCGCGGCCCCAAAATCTGACGACCGTCCACTCGCGGCTCAATAGTTTCGTCCGGGTTTCGTTATCGCGGCAGATGTTGCGTTCGATTTTCTTTATCCAGTATTCCCGGTTGCTTTTTATGCTTGACTTCTTCTTTTCCCAATCCTTGCCATGCCAAAATTCACCGTCGCAGAATATCGCGATACGGTGTTTGGTGATGGCTATGTCGGGCGTTCCAGGCAGCTTCTTGTAATTTTTCCTGTAACGGATGCCGGCCCGCCACAAGGCTTTTCGCAGGGTCACTTCGATTGAGGTGTCATTGCTTTTTATTCGGCTCATTGCTTGCCTGCGTTTATAGTCATCGGTCGGCACATAATTGTCCATTCGCACATCCTCCGAATGCAGTCAGTTTACCATAGCTCTCATGCCAAGACAATCTTTAAGTTTTTCTTGACAAGCGGGTTTGTGCATGGTAGGCTTGTCGGGTCAGAGTTTCAGGAGGATGCACAATGATGGTAGCGCTTATCGGCATACTCGTAATAATCAGCATTATCGTTATTAGCGATAGTGCGAATTTGCGTTGTGCCGGATAAGAGGAAAGGTTTTTTCAAGCCTCTTGCGGCAAACGCCGCAAGAGGCTTTAGTTTTAAAGGGTAATGTAAAATATAAAATGAAAACCCGTAGGGGTCGATGGCAATCGACCCGAAATGGGCTGATTGCCATCAGCCCCTACGAACGGGCAGGGGGAAGCCACATGGAAATGAACGGAGCAAATATCGTCGTTGAACAGCTATGCGCACACGACGTAACAACGGTGTTCGGATACCCGGGAGGCCAAGTATTGCCGCTGTACGACGAGTTGTATAAAAGCGCGGACAGGCTCACGCACATTCTAACCGCTCATGAGCAAGGCGCCGCGCACGCCGCGGACGGATATGCGCGGGTGTCAGGAAAGACAGGCGTGGTCATTGCCACAAGCGGGCCGGGCAGCACGAATATTGTGACCGGCGTAGCGAACGCCTACCTTGACAGCGTGCCGCTTGTGGCAATCACGGGGAATGTCGCGGCTCCGCTTATAGGAAAGGATAGCTTTCAAGAGGTTGATATCATCGGCATCACGCTCCCTATCGTGAAACACAACTTCGTGGTGCGCGAAGTCACGAAGCTCGAACAAACCATGAACGAGGCTTTCCGCATTGCCAACAGCGACCGCCGGGGGCCTGTTTTGGTGGATATTCCGAAAAGCGTGCAAAGTGACATATGTGAATATGATGGCAGCGCGCCTGCCCCGGAAATTGAGCGCCGCCCCTCTTTCGATGTGACGAAGGCTTTGGAAGCCATAAAAAAAAGTAAAAGGCCATATATTTTCGCAGGCGGCGGAATACTTGCAAGCAGGGCCGAGGCGGAGTTGCGCGAATTGTCCCAAAGGTTGTCCGCGCCGATTGGGTTCAGCATGATGGGGCTGACGGCTTTGCCGGGCGACTACGAGATGAATCTTGGTATGTGCGGCATGCATGGGAGATACGCCGCGACGGCGGCACAGTCTGAATGCGACCTGATGATTGCACTGGGCGTGCGGTTTTCAGACAGGGCGACGGGCGACGTCGATGCGTATAGGGAAGGCTGCACAATCATCCATATAGACATCGACCTTGCGGAGATCGGAAAAAACGTCCCCGTCGATATCAATATTTGCGGCGATCTTAAAGAAGTGCTGTCGGAACTGTTGCGGGAGCTTCCTGAGATGAGGAACGAGGAATGGCTGTCACGGATCGGCGAACTGGAAAAAATGGAACCCAAGCCGCAAAACGGCGATTTCGTCCCGCGAAACATTATCGAGACAGTACGCCGACATCATGATGATTCCACCGTTGTCGCAACCGATGTTGGTCAGCATCAGATGTGGACAATGCAGTATTACAAATTCGGGAATCCGCGTACCCTGCTGACCTCGGGCGGGCTTGGCACGATGGGTTACGGAATGGGAGCCGCTATTGGAGGATGCATTGCAAATAATAGGCAAAGAACCATCCTTTTCACGAGCGACGGCAGCTTCGGAATGAATTTGATCGAGCTTGCAACCGCAGTGGAACAGGAGCTGCCGCTCGTAATAATCATTCTGAACAATGGCGTTTTAGGCATGGTCCGCCAGTGGCAAAACATGTTCTACGAACAGCGCTATTCACAGACGACCCTTAATCGCAAAACTAATTTTGCCGCATTGGCGGAAGCGTTCGGGGCGGCCGGCTATGCGGCGAATAGCTTGGCGCAGCTTGAGAAGATGCTTGGCATGTTGCCTCAAAGGGGGCCTGCGGTCATTGACTGCCGTATCGATATGGACGAAAAGGTGCTGCCGATGATTCCACCGGGCGGGACCATGAAAGACATTATAATAAGTGATTAATAAAGGAGGAAAAAAACATGAGCAATATGTACTATGACAAAGACTGCGACCTTAAAACTTTGAAAGAAAAAACGGTAGCGATAATCGGTTACGGTTCCCAGGGTCATGCGCATGCGCAAAACCTCCGCGACAGCGGAATCAAGGTCATCGTGGGGTTATACGGCGGTTCAAAAAGTGCGGAGTCGGCAAAAAAGGACGGGTTTACCGTGCTTAACGCGGGCGAAGCAGTCAAACAAGCCGACATTGTGATGATGCTTGTCAACGACGAAAAAATGAAAGCCATCTATGACAACGATGTTGCCCCCAATTTGAAGCAAGGTATGACGCTTTGCTTCGCTCACGGATTCAACATTCACTTCAAGCAAATATTGCCGCCTAAAAACGTCGATGTCATTATGATCGCCCCAAAGGGCCCGGGGCACACGGTCAGGAGCCAGTTCCTCGAAAACAAGGGCGTCCCGTGCCTGTTCGCGGTGGAAAACGACGCCACGGGAAATGCGAAAGATACCGCGCTTGCGTACGCCTGCGGCATCGGAGGCGGCAGGGGAGGCATTTTGGAAACCACTTTCAAGGAAGAGACCGAGACAGACCTCTTCGGGGAGCAATGCGTCTTATGCGGCGGAGTGACCGCGCTGATGAAAGCCGGTTTTGATACCCTCATTGAAGCGGGATATCAGCCGGAAAACGCCTATTTTGAGTGCATCCATGAAATGAAGCTGATCATCGATCTTGTAATTAAAGGCGGGATTTCTTTTATGCGTTATTCGATCAGCGATACGGCAGAATACGGGGATTACAGCGTCGGAGACCGGATCATAACGCAAGCCGCGAAGGATGAGATGAAGAAAGTGTTGTCCGAAATCCAAGACGGGACTTTCGCTGAGCGATGGCTGAAAGAAAACGCGGACGGCAGGCCGGTATTTACCGCCCGGCGAAAAGCTGAGAGTGAGCTGCTTGTCGAGAAGATAGGCAGGGAACTCAGGGAAAAAATGAGTTGGAGCAGTGAAAAATGAAAAGTGACGCCATGAAATCGGGTGTGGAAAACGCCCCCAAACGAGCATTGCTGAAAGCGACAGGCTATACCGATGAGCAAATAGCCAAACCGATCGTCGGGATCGTCAATTCATTCAATGAGGTGGTTCCCGGGCACGTACATTTACAGGATATTTCCAGAGCGGTCAAGGATGGTGTGCTGTCAAGCGGCGGCACGCCGATGGAGTTTAACACCATTGGGGTGTGCGACGGCTTGGCGATGGGGCATGAGGGAATGAAATACTCCCTGTGTTCACGCGAAATCATTGCGGACAGCATAGAGTGTATGGTCAAGGCTCACCAGTTTGACGCGCTTGTATTCATACCAAACTGCGATAAAATAGTTCCGGGCATGCTGATGGCGGCAGCCCGGCTCGATCTCCCGTCCATATTCGTCTCGGGCGGGCCCATGCTGTCCACGGAAGGGCTCGATTTGAATACTGTCTTTGAGGCCGTCGGCAGAGTAAAAGCGGGGAACATGAGCGAATCGGAGTTGCTTCAAATCGAGGAAAATTCTTGCCCGGGGTGTGGCTCCTGCTCCGGGATGTACACGGCCAATTCCATGAATTGCCTGTGCGAGTCGCTGGGTATGGCGCTTTGCGGCAATGGCACGATTCCCGCCGTTTTCGCCCAGCGCATACGTCTTGCCAAAGAAGCGGGAAGCCGCATAATGAGGCTCTTTGCGGATGATATCAGACCATCCGGCATTATGACGTTCAAAGCGTTTCAAAATGCGCTTACGGTTGACATGGCCCTCGGATGCTCCACCAATTCGATCCTCCATCTTCCCGCCATAGCGAACGAAAGAAACATCGCGATTGATTTGAACATGGTGAATGACATCAGCGCGAAAACGCCGAACCTCTGCCGCCTCGCCCCCGCAGGGCAGCATCATATGCAGGACCTTCATTTTGCCGGTGGCGTATCAGCCGTCATGCGTGAGCTCGGCGATCTTTTGCATACAGGGGAAATGACCGTTTCCGGAAAAACGCTGGGCGAGACGATAAAGGACGCCAAAGTCAAAAATGACGAAGTTATCCGGAGATACGAGGCGACGGGCGGCATTGCGATTTTGTTCGGCAACCTCGCCCCGAACGGCGCGGTCGTCAAGCGCAGCGCGGTAAAAAAAGAAATGCTCGATTTTACGGGATCTGCCAGGGTCTTTGATTGTGAGGAGGATGCTATTACCGCGATTTACGGCGGCGGCATCCAAAAAGGGGATGTGGTGGTCATACGATACGAAGGGCCCGCCGGGGGGCCGGGCATGCGGGAAATGCTGAACCCCACAGCGGCGATCGCAGGGATGGGAATGGACAGCGATGTGGCCTTAATAACGGATGGGCGCTTTTCCGGCGCCACACGGGGCGCGGCCATCGGGCATATTTCCCCGGAAGCGGCGGCAGGCGGCCTGATAGCGTATATCCAAGATGGGGATAAAATTCACATTGATATTGAGAATCATGCGATATCTCTGCTGATCTCCGAAGAGGAAATCGAAGGGCGCAAGCGTTCCATGCGGCAAAAACCGAATCAGGATCTCAGAGGTTATCTGAAAAGGTACGTCAAAATGGTTTCATCTGCGGACAAGGGGGCGATCCTATGCTGACGCTTGACAGGATATATCAGGCGGCGCACGTTCTAAAAGGAGTTGTGCGGAAAACCGATTTGATTTTATCGCAGGGCATAGCTCCGGGCTGTGAGCTTTTTCTGAAAGCGGAGAACCTGCAAACAACCGGTTCCTTTAAGGTGCGCGGAGCTTTTTTCAAAGTTTACGCGCTTGCCGACGAGGAAAAAGAAAAAGGCTTGATAGCCTGCTCTGCCGGCAATCATGCCCAGGGCGTGGCGTTGTCCGCCAGACACGCCGGAATAAAATCGACGATTTTTATACCAAGCGTCGCCCCTCTTTCAAAAATCGAGGCGACCAAGCAGATGGGAGCCGATATAAAGCTCATAGACGGGGTGTATGATGACGCATTTGATGCGGCGGTCGAATATCAAAAAGAAAACGGCGGGGTTTTTATCCATCCGTTTGATGATTATGACGTGATAGCGGGGCAAGGCACTGTCGGGCTTGAGATACTGGAGCAGATTTCCGCCATAGATGCGGTCATCGTGCCAATCGGCGGCGGCGGCTTGATATCAGGGCTTGCTTTCGCCATGAAAAAGCTGAATCCCGCTTGCAAGGTATACGGCGTGCAAGCCGCGGGGGCAAAATGCATGATCGACGCCATTTCAGACAATATGCTTACAATACAAAAGAATCCGTCCACTTTTGCCGACGGCATAGCGGTAAAATGCCCCGGGGAAAAAACCCTTGAAATCTGCAAGTCATATGTGGATGAAATCGTCTGCGTCACGGACGATGAAATAGCGACCGCGATTCTGACTCTCCTGGAGCAGCAAAAACTGATTGCGGAGGGGGCGGGCGCGGTGGCCGTGGCTGCCGCCATGTTCGATAAGTTGCCCATAGCGGGGAAGAAAGTGTGCGCCATTGTATCGGGAGGCAACATAGATGTGAATATTCTGTCCCGCGTAATTAACAGGGGGCTTCTTACGGCGGGGCGGCTTTCCGGGCTGAAGATAGAGATGCTCGACAAACCCGGGCAACTGAAAGAAGTTTCCACCATCATCGCAGAGCTTGGGGCGAACGTCACGAAAGTCAACCACAATCCGGGGGGAGAAAACACCGACATCAACGGATGCTTCCTGAATGTCACGATGGAGACCCGAAATAGAAACCACTTCCTTGAAATCAAGCAAGCCCTGGAAAACGCGGGCTATACAATAGCGGAGGAGTAGGGGCGGCATGAAAGCGAAAATCTGGTATCTCTATAACAGCGGATTTGCGGTAAAAACCGACAAGCATTTTCTGATATTTGATTATTGGAAACAAAGGACAAGGGGCAAGGAGCTTGATAACGGCTTCGTTGACCCTGAGACGCTAATCGGCCAAGATGTCGTCGCATTTGTGTCGCATAGTCACGGCGACCATTACAGCCGTGCGCTTCTTGACTGGGGCCGGATTATCCCGAACTATCGCCTGGTTCTGTCCGACGACATCCCTAAAGCGCCGGGAGCCCTGATGATAGGCCCGGGAATGAATTTGCAGCAAGATGATTTTAAAGTGGAAACGCTTGCTTCAAACGATGAAGGCGTTGCTTTCGTGGTTGATGTCGATGGCATGTGCATCTATCATGCGGGAGACCTCAACTGGTGGCATTGGGAGGGCGAACCGGACGACTACAATGAGGGCATGGCCTCAAGCTATAAGTCGCAAATCGATTTGCTCCGAGGCAGGAGCATCGACATCGCGTTTGTTCCTGTAGACCCTCGGTTGGGGGAGCAGTACGCATGGGGGATCGGCTATTTGATGGAAACGGCCGATGTCCGGCATGTCGTGCCGATGCATTTCGGAAATGACGAGTATGTCGTCGATTGGCTTTTGAAGGATGAGGTTTCGGCAAAATATCGTGAAAGGGTAAAAAGGCTTGTAAAGCGCGGCGATTCTGTTGAAATAAACGATTAATGACAGCCATGCATTTTTGTGTTACTGTTTTACTATAAATGCATGGAGATGTTTCGACAATGAATAGCAAAAACACAGATATGTACCGCTTGGATTGCGATACCCTTCCTCCGATATTGCCTATGGGTACGGTGCCTATAGACCCAAGTCCTTTTGGGGACGAGCCCGCCCAAATCAAAATGCCCGCACGGCAGGCATTTGACAGCATGGAATTAAAAAAACCGGCTTCGCCCGTAAAAAAAGGGAGAGCCTCGGTTTTCGCCGTTCTTGTGCTTGTTTTGGTTCTGTTCGCGGGAGGAGCCTATTTTGCTTTCGTGGAAAGCGGAAAAAAAGACGGCGTCCCGGCATCATCGCACGACTATGACCAGTCTGCCTCGGCGGACGGCTCAAGCCATGTCCCGGAATCTTCCCCGTCTTTGACAGATTCTCCGTCGATTCCGCAATCGGCGATGCGGGATCCGGCGCATGAACCCATTTCGACGACGGCGGTGCCTCAATCACCCGAGTCAACGCCGGTCGTTCCGCTGACGCTCCCGACGGAGCTTCCGCCTTTGCCTGAATCTCCGGAAACGCCCGCGTCCGCGCCGGAATCGGAGTCGGCGGCGCCGCCTGCCGCGACTCCGTTGAGCGGTTATGCGACGGAGACTTATGCCAACAGCACATATGAGGGCAACTATGAAAACGGCGTCCGTTCGGGCATTGGCATTATGCGGTTTGCGAACGGGGATATATACGAAGGGGAATGGGAAAACGACAAAATCGGCGGATACGGTATCTATTGGTTTGCAGTTGGAGCAAAATACGAAGGGGAATGGAAAGATAGCCTCAGGCATGGGCAGGGGACGTTTTCATGGGATAACGGGGCGAAATACGAGGGCTCGTGGAAAGACGACAACCATTCCGGATACGGCACGTACAGGTTCTCGAACGGAGCGGTGTACGTCGGGGAATGGGAAGACAATAACTTCCACGGATATGGCGTGTACACGTCCGCTAATGGGGAAAAGGTGTTTGAAGGCATATGGGAGGATGGCGTGTTGACCGCCCCATCCGTTTCAGGCCCTTAACACCTTTTTGTTTATTCTCTGCAATGAACAAAAACTTCGCGTCCTCGTCCCCTATTCCCTATTCCTTATTGCGCGTCAGTATTCGCACCCAGCGATATCGGTTGACTACGATGCCGTTCGGTATGCATTTGAGGAATTGGTCGGACTTGAGGAAAAGGAAAGTAATCACGGGAGGGAGATCCCAGACGAATGCGCTCAGGGCGGAAAGAGGGAGCACGCAAAGCCATATGAACGAGGTTTCGACAATGACCGGGTATCTGGTATTGCCGCCGCCGAGGACGATGCCGCTTGCGGCAGGGTATTGGTATGAGGCAAAGACGGCAACGATGCACAGCAGGGAAATGAATGTATGCGCAAGCTCCGATGTCGCAGGCTCCAGAATATAAACGCCCAGTATGAAATCGCGAATAAAAAACAGCACAAGCCCGCAGACTACTCCTGATAAGACAAAAATCATTTGGATCGTGCGCGTGTATGGACGTATCAAATCCATTTTTCCTTCGCCTATAGTATTGCCGATTATCACGTTGGTCGAACTGACCTGGCCGAAAGAAAATGTGGTTATTACCTGATATACCGTCGTCGCTACGCTGTTTGCCGCCACGATCCCCCTAGACATGTGACCAAGTATGACCACTTGCAGGATCATGCCAACGCCCCATGATATGCCGCTCAACAGGACAGGGAGCGCAGACTTGATAAAGTCGGACAAGTAATAAAAGTCCGGTTTGAAGAAAGAAAGCAGCCGCATGTGCAGTTTTTTGTCAATGAAGCGCAGATATACGAGCACGATGACAAATTCAAGCACGCGGGCTGCAAGCGTGGATATGGCCGCCCCTCGAATGCCCAATTCCGGCGCGCCCCAATTGCCGAATATTAGCATGTAATTCAGCACTATGTTAGTAAAGAGGCTGATGAGGGAGACTGCCGTCCCCAACACTACGATTCTGACGCCGCGCAGCGACGACAACAGGACGGCTTCTAAGGGATAAATCAGAAAGCTGAAACACAGTATGCGAATATAGTCAGCGCCCTCGGACAGCACGACACCGTCATTGGTGAAAATGCCGACGACTCCCTGCGGGGATATATAAGAAACGGAAAAAAAGATCAGACCGATAACGATTGCGAATTTCGCCGCCAGGGCAATAATGCGCCGTATTGGTTCCACTTCCCCCTTGCCCCAATACTGAGAGACAATGATGAGCGCGCCGGTCCCGATGCCGGACATGCACATCATCTGAAGAAGAAATTGAATCTGGTTGACCATGGCCGCGGCGGCAAGGGTGGTTTCGCTGTAGCGGCCAAGCATGATGTTATCCGCCAAGTTTACGCTGAACGAAACCAAATTCTGCGCGGCGACTATCAGGGAAAGCTTGAAAAAGGTAGCGTAGAACTGCTTTTCTCGAACGAACAAAGGTCGTCCGGACTTAGGGAGCGTCGTAATTGGCGTAGCAGCTTTTTTCAATGCGCCCGAACCTCCAATCCCTTTTTATGCCATATTATAACACACATATCGATTTATTCATACTTTTCAGCATTTTTCCCTGTATCATTTTTTGCATCCCCATGTTATAATCAAATTCGCGGAACGATACCTGACCGTAGAAAATAAGGCGTTGCATAGGGTTGGTATAGATATGGCCGATAAGAAAATCAGGCTTTCCGGCCCGGAAATAGTGACGATAGCCGGGACGACCATTGATAAACTGATGCGTGCCGGCGACGGTGACGCCGCGTTGTTATACCTATTCATGCTGAAAACACACGGGCAAAGCACGCCGGACGAGGCGGCGGCGGCAATGGGGAAAAGCGCTGGATGGGTCGCCTCCGCAATGGCGGTGCTCTCGCGCCTCAATCTGATAGAATATGAAAACAGTATGGAACTTCCGCAACAGGACATGCCAGTGGAGGAGCCGAGGAGGCACAGCCCGGACGAGATAAAGCGGGAGATTGACACCGGTTCGGATTTTTCAGCGCTCGTCGACGAAACGCAGCGCAGCTTGGGAATACTGTCACCTGACGGCTTGGAGAGGCTCTTTGGGATATATCGCGACATGCGTATGCCCGCGGAAGTCATCATGCTGCTGATAACGCACTGCATGACGGAAAGCCGCAGGCGGGGCGGAGGGCGGGCTCCATCGATGCGCTACATCGAAAAAGCGGCATACACATGGGAACGCGAAGGGATTACGTCAATCGACAGGGCGGAGGAATATCTGAGGCTCCTTGAAGTGCGCAGAAGCGCCCGGGGCGAAATAAAAGAGGCTTTGCAGATAAAAGGACGGGAACTGTCCGACACGGAAAAATCCTATGTAGACGATTGGATAGCTATGGGTTTTGGAGCGGACGCAGTCGAAATCGCATACGACAGGACGGTTACGAATACGGGAAAGCCCGCAATGGGCTATATGGACACCATCATAAAAAACTGGCATGGCAAAAAACTCCGCACATCGCAGGAAATCCTTGAAAAAGATAGGAAGCCGGAAAAGGATCGCCGAAGCTGGGGGCCTAAGAACGGCGAACAAGAATTCGGTGCCCCCGATCAGCAGGAAATAGAGCGCATGCAAAGGGTTTTAGACAGAATAAAAGAAGGCCCGTAAGTGACGATGGCAATCGTCCCGAAAACTTTGGCTGTTCGCCAATTCAGGAGGAATAATAATGCCATATCCATACAATCTTGAATCGATAAACATGCGCGCAACTAGCGACCCGCATAGCTTCGCGCAAGAATGCGAGGCGATTTTCAACAGGAAAGTTGATGAAGTCGCGGCGACGATCACAGAGCATATTGCGGACAGCAGGGTGGTGTTCCTGTCGGGGCCGTCCGGTTCGGGAAAGACCACTACCGCGAACAAAATCTGCGATGCGCTGGAAGGCATCGGAATACACGCGCACACTATTTCTATGGATAAATATTACCTCGCCCACGACCCTGAAATCTCCCCCAGGACGCCTGACGGTGAAATCGACTTAGAATCGCCATACTGCCTTGATTTGGATTTGCTGATAAGCCACTTTGGAATGCTTGATAGGGGAGAAGAAGCAATCATTCCGCATTTCGATTTCAAAATGCAAGCCTGCAATCCTGACAAAGCTAAACCGTTGAAGCTCGGACGCGATGAGGTCGTGATATTCGAGGGCATTCACGCCCTCAACGACATCCTGACGGACAAGCATCCAAACGCATTCAAGCTATACATAAGCGCCCGGTCGGATATCAAGAAAAACGATGAGATATGCTTTAAGAGGACCTGGACAAGACTGCTGCGCCGCGTTGTCCGCGATGAACTGTTCCGGGGCACAGGCGCGGCGCAAACGCTCAAAATGTGGGCAAATGTGCGAGTCGGAGAAAAACAATACATTTCGCCGTTCAAATACAAAGCCAACATACTTTTTGACTCGTCGATGCAATACGAAGTTCCCGTGATGAAACGTTTTACGCTTGACGCTTTCGGCAGCATTCCGCAAGATACGGAACGGATAGAAGAATTGCGCTGCCTTCTGCCGGAGTTGATTAAAATAGAGGAAATCGACCCAATATTCGTGCCTCCAAATTCGATTCTGCGCGAGTTCATCGGAGGAGGGATATATAAATATTAGAATGTAAAATAAATGTTACGAATACGTTTTCGGCCGATAGAAATGATATAATGACCGTTACGCAATCATCATAATCCAATTATATTGCAACCGACTGATCGCGGGGGTTTTGGGTGATAAGGAACTTTCTTCGCAATCTCATGGTGGGCAGATACGGGCCGGATCATCTCAACATAGCGATGATCATAATTTCCTTGGCCGTAAATTTGCTCCACGGCATAACCGGATTCGTACCATTGATGTATATATCTTACATCATTTTGGTCTTTGCGCTATACAGGATGATGTCCCGCAATATTCATCGACGCCGCGCCGAAAATGACAGGTTCATCCGGTACTGGTGGCCGATAAGGACGAGGATAGGCCGGTCATTGGCGAATATTAAGCACAGAAAGACGCACAAATTCATCAAGTGCCCGGGTTGCGGAAACACCCTGCGAATCCCAAAAGGCAAAGGAAAACTCCAAATAACCTGCCCAAAATGTGGCGAAAGATTCATAAAAAAAACATAAGACGCGATGAAAGCATCGCGTCTCATGTTTTTCGGGTTTCAACGGAGGGTTTTCGTACCAATGTTTGCAAAATAAAATAATAGACATTTATAATCAGCTATGGTATAATTTTTGTCCACGCACTCTGAAACTATACTCTGCCTGATTTGCGGTTTGGCATAAACAGCGAATTGAGAGTTGTGAATTGTGAATTGCTAAAGGGGTGGCTTTATGTGGGATAAAATTTTTAAGCCCATGGATCTCGTGCAAAGGGGGCTATCGGCTTCCTGGTCGCGCAACGCCGTGATACGCAACAACATCGCGAACGTTGAAACGCCAAACTTCAAGGCGTCGGACCTCGAATTTGAATCTCTGTTGGCTAATGCGCTTAAAGGCTCAGGGTTCGTAGGGACGAAGACGCACCCGAGGCACATTGACATAGGTGTTACAGACGTGAATTCGATCAGGCCGAGGCTAGTCGAGCGCGAGAATCTTTCAATGCGTATGGATGGGAACAATGTCGATATCGAGGATGAGAACGTGAAGCTGGCGCAAAACAGCCTGTATTACAACACGCTGCTTGAAAAACTAAACAGCGAGATACGACGCCTGCGAATGGCAATTACGGAAGGGAAATAAGTGATATAGAAAGGGTAAAATAATGGCATTTTTGGATTCCATGAGTATCAGCGCGTCGGCGCTCACCGCGACAAGGCTCCGGATGGACGTTATTCTGGAAAACATGGCAGGCAGCAATACGACGAGGACTGAAAACGGTGAACCATACAGAAGGAAATATGTGGTTTTTCAGGAAATAACCAATGACAGGCACTTCGCCTCTTTCTTCAACAAAGCGCGCAAGTCGGCAGGCGGCGTCCGTGTGGTCAGGATAGGGACCGACATGTCGGAGTTCAAGTATGATTTCGACCCGTCGCATCCAGACGCGGACGAGGACGGGTACGTCAGATACCCGAATGTTGAAGTCGTTCAGGAAATGGTCGACATGATGTCCGCATACAGAGCCTATGAGGCTAATATCACAGCGATAAACACGTTCAAGGACATGGCGGTGAAAACGCTGGAAATCGGGAAATAAACGTTTAGGTACGATACCCAAGAATTAAGGAGACTTTCATGAATATCAACCCGCTTTCATCAAATCTGGCAGAAATCCTATCAAGCGATGTTTTATCGGCCGGCATATCCGGCGGCACAGGAGCTTTGAACGACAGTTTTGCGAGCGTGCTAACTGACGCGATCAGCGCCGCGCTGGAAACCAACCGGGGGAATTCCACGTTCTCGGATCCTCTTTCATCGAGCATCGCCAACCTTTTATCAAATGATCGGATAGCATTCAACCAACCTGGCATCATAGGAGCAAATACCGGCAGTTACACTGACATAGTTTCTGAAGCGCTTAATACCGCGTCGGCGGCCGATTCGGCCGACAAGCGCTCGTCCCTTGCGCTTTTGGCAGGTCAAACCGATGATTTGTCCGGATTGCTTTTGGATGCTCAAAAAGCGGAAATATCGCTCAATTTAGCGTTGCAGATCAGAAACAAGATCATCGACGCATACAATGAAATTTTGAGAATGCAAGTTTAGGGTGAGGGAGAACCGCTATGCCTATGCCGGACTCGCTAAGGCTCGCGCTTTCGTTTGTTGGGATAATCGTCGTCATTTTTGGCGCGTACTACGTTACTAAATTTATCGGGACTAAAGCTTCCGGGCAAAGCCGCAGAAGAAACAGGAGCGGGAATAGAAGCATAATAATGCTGGAGCGCTTTGCGATTTCAAAAGATAAGAGCTTCTGCATAGTTGAGATAGCCGGCAAGGCATATATCATAGGCGTGACGAGTCAGTCGATGTCGCTGTTGGATACGCTCGATGCCGAGGCGTACGCGGAATATATGGCGGAAAGCGGCACGAAAGATGCTTGGCAAGCGGTCCCGGGAGGGGCATTTGGCGGCAAGCTTGTAAATGACCTCGCTTCTTTTATAGCGAAAAAAATGGGAAAAACGCACGATTTGCCTGGGAATGAAGGCATGGAAAGCACAGGGTTTGCGGCTAGCATGAAAACCGCGCGTGAGAGTAGTATTTCCGGGCAGCCTGACCGCGAAAGGGCGGAGCGGCCGGACGGCTCGGAGGGAGAATAATGGGCAGTCTGAACAACATAGTTACGACGCTATTCGGTGAGAACACACAGACCGTCGATATAATCATACTGCTCACGATCCTGACGCTTCTGCCTTCGATTCTCCTGATGCTGACAGGATTCACGCGCATCCTAATCGTGCTTTCGTTCGCCCGCAGCGCGATGGGGATGCAGCAGACCCCGCCAAACCAGGTTCTCATCGGACTCGCGCTCTTTCTGACGTTTTTTATTATGTCGCCTGTGTTTTCAACGGTATATGAAGATGCTTACGTGCCATACACTAATCAGGAGATAACTCAGGAGGAGTTTTTCGAAAATGCAATGGCGCCTACGCGGGAGTTCATGCTCGCCCAGGTTTTTGAGACTGATTTGTATTTTTTTATCGGATTGTCGGGTGAACAATTTGAAGATCTGGAATCGGTTCCGAACAGGGTATTGATCCCGGCATTTTTGACGAGCGAGATAAAGCATGCGTTGATGATAGGATTCTTTATTTACATTCCTTTTGTTGTCGTTGACATGATCGTTGCGAGCACTCTGATGTCCATGGGGATGATGATGCTTCCGCCGGCAATGATTTCTCTTCCTTTCAAGATACTGATGTTCGTCATGGTGGACGGATGGCAAATGGTAATAGGATCGCTGATGGAAACATTCCGATAGCTAG
>Ga0099364_10005403_pt1 | contig 18953 bp, 19 predicted proteins | sample TergutTh196P3_FD_73070 | JGI IMG/M metagenome (GOLD analysis project Ga0099364, IMG submission 73070) | Microcerotermes parvus P3 segment gut microbial communities from Pointe-Noire, Republic of the Congo - Th196 P3 | ecosystem: Host-associated > Arthropoda: Insects > Digestive system > Gut ...
ACCCACCACTTGAATAATATATCCACCTAAATTTCTGTTTGTCAAAACGGGATTTCTTTTGTAAGAAGTAAACGGCCCATATACACTATCCCCTCTGGCGTATGTGGCCATATGCCCGTACTCCGTACCCCCCTCTGCCGCTACAAGATAGTAGTCTCCGTTGATTTTATACAGGTGCGGACTTTCGAGGTATCGACCACCGGCGCCTCCCCAAATGGCTCTTTCTTCAGTCAGCTTTTTGCCCGTCTCAATGTCTATCTCACATTGCAGAATAGCGGGCTTTCCGTCTAAATCATGACCATTGCTCATAAAATAAGTCTTGCCGCCCTCAAAATATAACGATGGATCGATTCCTCCTTGCGCCACAATGACAGGCTCAGACCATTCCCCATAAATATCGTCGGTGAAAACATAAAAATTCTTCCCTATGGTTGTATTGGTCGTTACCATATAGAAACGCCCGTTATAGCAGCGTATTGTCGGGGCGAAAATACCGCCGGAACTTTGGGCATTTTCAAGCGGCAGTTGGGATGTGCGGGTCAAACAGAAGCCTATTTGCTCCCAGTTGACCAGATCCACACTTTCAAACAGAGGGACACCGGGGAAATATTGAAATGAGCTTGCGACGAGGTAATATTTTCCGTTTGCCTTACAAACGCTTGGGTCTGGATAATAACCTCTTATAACCGGATTTTCATAAATCATAACGACACTTCCTTAATGGATTTGATTGAGGCGCGGTATCCAACCGCGCCTCAACCACTTGTTCGCGTCTCGCTAGCGCTGATTTTTACAGCAATACCATTGTGTTTTGAACTATCCCGTGGCTTCATCCTCAGCTGCTTTTCGCAACACCGCCTGTTCTTTAGTCCACTCAACGCATTCGTCATAGCCATAGGCCTTCGCATCGGAAATCATTTTAGCTACGACCGCATCAAACTCTGCATCACTCTCGGCGTATATGGCACTCCATGAACCGGCTTTGACACACTCCCGAACTTGGTTCCAAGTAGTATTCAACTCCCTGCTGCGCCTACCCATCGAAAAAGCGGAACCGATGGAAACAGAGATATGTCCTCTGCTTATTAAGTAATCATCCGCTCTGACAGCTCCCATATGGTCGCGCCATGACTGTTCGATGGGATAAACAGTCCTATTCAGCAGGGTGCTTCTCCAATTTTCGTAGTTGAAGGTTTCACCGATCGCAGAGTCAGGATTCACGGCGTCTCCATTCCACGTAGTATTGTTATGTTGGAACTCACCGTCGCCATATATCCCGTTATAATTTCCGTATTCAATCACCGTAGTGTCTCCATCCAACCGCGTCGCCAAACCCAGTTCAGTCATATACGTGTTTCCCTCATCATCATAATCCCATGTGACGCCTCGCGGCCCATAGTTGTATGTCAGTACGCCTTCAGGGGTGCTTAGCCAGTTGATAATCTCCATGCACAGCCTCGGATAAGCCGTCTGAGCGCCAATCGTCCAAACCCGGCTACCCCCGAAAACATTGAGGCCATAGACGATATTTTTTTGATCCTCAGCGGCCACACACATCATGGCTTTTCCGGCCCTCATGTTTTCCTCGGTATTGAAAGGCGCGGCCATCCAACTGAAGATGTTGAACATGGCTTGACCGTTGAGATATTTCTCCCCCATATCGTCAAAGGTTTGTGTCATCGAGTCAGGGTCTAAAAGCCCCTTCTGGAAAAGCTGATTATAAAATCGCAGGGCACGAAGATACATACCGTCCGCTTCAAGAACTGGCTGAAAAGTTTGCGTTTTAGTATCATACAGCCCCAAACCAAATTCGTCATACCCATATAAGGCGCCGGTAGACTTGACCATCATAACCATGTCTCCGTCCCAATCCGGGAAAAATGAAACCCCGTAGGTTTTCGAGCCTCTCTCCGTTACCGGTTCCAAGGCAACCATATCCGCCAGTACGGGAATAAAATCTTCCAGAGTGCGAATTACAGGATAGCCAAGCTGCTGATATAAGTCCCAGCGAATATACGGATAATAGAAAAAGTTTTCATGCTCTTCGGCGCTGCCGGCCACGCCATGACCGAAGCCGTGGATTTTCCCTCCGTTCAAATTCCGGTTTTTCTCTAGAGCAAGCTGCATATGTTCCCATATATACGAGCCTGACTCCTGCAGCAGGTTGTCCTCTTCCCAATCGTACAGCATCCCGACTCCAATAGCGTCTAAATACTGATCCTGATCGCTGCTAAAGATTACGATGTCTCCCAAAAAGCCGGATTCCATACGGGTTTGAAAGGTGCCGTCCATTTCACTGATGATGGTAACATTGACGTTGAACTTTTCCTTGAGAATTTCGGCGGCCCATCCCTCTTGTCCGCCGGAAAAATTCGCGAGTTGGGTGTAAATGACCAAGTTAACAGGCGCGCCGTCTCTTCCTCCGCCAGCCACGCACGCTGATAACGAGATGGCCGTAACCAACGCCAAAACCACCGCGCCCAAATTTTTGAAACGCATACAAATACCCTCCCAGTTTATTATTGGAGTAAGCTCTCAGCCCTTAACGGCTCCGAGCATTAGTCCCTTTTGGAAAAAACGCTGCATGAACGGATAAACCATCAAAATCGGTACAATCGTAATCATAGCAACTGTCAGCATGATAACGCGGTTGTTAAGCGCCGAAACCAAATCAGCCTGAGTAATCGTTCCCCCGCTCTGCATTAGCTTGCCTAAATTAGAGGTGGTGTTCAGGTAAATGTACAACCGATGTTGCAGAGTGTAGAGCTTTGGCTCACTGCTCATTAAAATCATTGAGTCTATAAACGAGTTCCAATGTCCTACCGCGCCAAACACAGCAATCGTCGCTAAAATAGGTTTGCTTAAAGGTAAAATAATTTTGCGGAAAACGGTAAAATATCCGGCGCCGTCTATGAACGCACTTTCCTCCAACTCGCTCGGTATAGACTCGATGTACGTCTTTACTAAAATGATGTTGAATGGCTGCACGACAGCCGGTATGATGTAGCCCCAAAAAGTGTTTGTCAAGCCCAGCATCGACATATTCAAAAACCACGGAATCAGTCCGGCGTTGAAATACATGGTGATGATGATAAGGCGGTAGAAAAACTTGCGGCCGGGCATGGCTTTCTGCGTTACCAGATAGCCTGCTAATGCTGACGCCAGTACCATCAAAGCGGTTCCGAGAACTGTTCTTGATAAGGTAATAAATGCCGACTGGGCAAGGTCTCTCACGTTCAAAAGCGCTATATAGTTGTCAAAATGGATTCCTTTAGGAAATAAGTTAATCTGTCCATTCTGAACCAACGCATTGTCGCTGATTGTGTTGATAAATAAGTAATAGATTGGGAAGATACACAGCACGGTAAACACCAGGAAAAACAAACCGTTCACTGCGTTGAAAACACGATCGCCGATTGATTGCCTGTGCATATATTTTATTTTTCTGCCTTCTTTATACAATGCTCTCACCCCTCAAGAACTTTGAGGCTCTGTTTGCGACCATCAGCAGAAGTACGCTGATGAGTGACTTTGACATCCCAAGCAATGTGGCAAGCGGAATATTGTCTCCCTGCGCCAACGCCAAATGATAGACATATAAATCCAACACCTCTATGGTTTCTCTGTTGCGAGGATTATAGAAAACCAAGTATTGATCCATGCCGTTGCTCAAGACACCGGCAATACCGAGCAGCAACAACACGAAGAAGGTGGACATCAATCCCGGCACCGTCACATACCACATCCGCTTAAACCGCCCCGCCCCGTCAACCGTCGCAGCCTCATATAACTGCTGGTCAATGCCGGATATGGCGGCGATATAGATGATAGCGCCCCATCCCAGCCCCTTCCATGTACCCCACAGCCACATCTTCACCCATATATTCGACCCGCTCATTAAATAATTTGTACCGCTCTCAATAATCCCCAAACTAATTAGCAGCCAGTTGAGAAACCCCTCGGTAGAAAAGATAGCAAACGCGACACTATAGACCAAAACCCAACTTATGAAGTTCGGGATAGTGGTTAAGGTTTGTACCCCCCGCTTAAACTTATTTATCCGGATTTCGGAGAGGAAAATAGCGAACGCCATCGGAAGCCATGCTGTGGCAAGCCCAAGCCCGCTCATGGCAAGAGTATTTTTAAGCACTCTTGTGATGTCGTTGCGGGTGGCCGGATTATCGAAGAGATACCGCAGCCACTTCAGTCCCACCCAATCGTCCATCGACAACTCAAAGCCCGGACGGTAATCAAAAAATGCGTACCGCCAACCCCACAAGGGCAGATAGGCAAACAGTAAAACCAACACCAAAAACGGCATGAACATAAGGAGAAGCCTATATTTCGGCGCTATTTCATAGGACTCTCCAACCGCCGGTTTAGGAAGCTTTATCCAAGCGGCAACGACAAACAGCAGGATCAACGCGAATAGTGTATAGTAAAATGGAATCCCTAACGGCAGTACGGCTTCTATTCGCTCAGGTACGGGCGAGGCGGCAAGCATATTATAGGTAAGGCGCAAAACAGTAATTCCCGTGACACCTATCAGAATCGCGCAAAAGGAAAATATCAAACCCAACCGTTGCATTTTGAGATTTCCCAGACTCACACAAAACGCGGCGCCTAATAGCAACACAGCCAGCCCGCTGACCAGAGCGCCTGCGTAGAGGGTTGTGAGCGTCGATTGCTCCACCCATCCCTCTAAAAGCGCGCGGATGGAGACGGAACTGGATGCTACAGACGAATACGAAATGGCATTGGTGAACAGCGAGGAATTTCTATTAACCAAAACGGTTAATTGTGCCGGATTCAAAGCGGGTATGAACGCCGATATACACACCGCTATAATACAGAACCGTAAAGCGGCAATCAGCATTTTTCCTTTAGCGTATGTGAAATCGTCTTTTTGCACAGGAATCATCCTCCGATAAATTCAAAAGTGACGACAATAGTTTCAATGCGACCCTCTATGTAGTTTTCGAGAGGTATCGGTGACGCATTGGTTAAATCACCATCTGAAACCCGAGCATCAACCGGCAAACTGCGAACCCAATCGTTATAGAGGTTGGTTCTTGTTGTGATTCCGTCGTCGGATGTTGTATACGATTTGCCTGTAAGCACAGCCGGCTCCCCATTAACTAAAATTTCAGTAATATTGATATAATAGCCGGGGAACAGCAATTCGCCGTTGGCGATGCCCACCGCAGAGAAAAACATATTGTTTGCAAAACCATCCTGCGTACCTGTAAAGTCAAGCGACACCTCATAATTCCCCGCGCCGCTGATTTCAACATCGACTGCTTGTATACCGTCAGTCCTGCTGAGCGGATTGTAGATATCCCCCACGCTGTACGACATACCCCAGTCATTGCTTGCGAACATAATCCACGCGATTGCCTGATCGTTCCCTAAAACAAAGGTCGGTCTGTTTTCCGCTTTTCTGAGCGTCCATGCCATGTTCTCCTCAGCCCTTTGAGTAACTTCATCAGTTGTTAAGGACGCAAGCATTTGGTTCCTGTTCAGGAAAAGCTCCGCGATTTCGGGATTGATGATTTTATGCTCCGTCCTGCTATATCCGCCGGGGGTATCCCATAGCAATGTAGCAAATCCATAAAGATCGCAGTTATCTAAGAAATTAGTCGTAAAGGCCAGTCTGTCCTCACCTTCGTTGTCAAGAACACCCCATTCACCAAACACGACTCCGTAACCAATGTTTGTAAACTTCGTTAATGAACCGAGCAGATTGTTCATATGCTCAATATCTTGGGTTGTTCCCCAAGCAGACACGCTCGAAGGCCCACCGGAATAAGACCACGGAGTATAATAATGAACTTTTAACAGTGTTTTCCCTGCGGGATCAATCGGCATGATAAAACGGACATCAACCGTCTTTTCCACGTCGGTGTTATAACCGGGTATCAGAAGGAAGCGATTTGTGTTATTACCACCGGATTTGCGTATAATGTCAATGAAAACCTCTCCGAGGAAGGTTATCAATTCGTAGCGTTCGTCCTCTGTTAGAGTACCGCCGGTAGGGCTGAACGGCGTTTCGTCGTTGAAACGGTCGCCCCATTCTTCGTTGGCGGCTTCAAAAATCAAATGCAGGTCATATTTTCCATACCGTTCGGCAATTTGCGTCCACATTGAAATGAACATTTCCAGGGCAAACTCGCGCTGCTTTTGGTCCGGATGCCCGAATAAGCTCCACCAACCATGATCCCAGTGGGCGTTGACGACAACGAACATATCCTCGTTTAAGGCGTAATTGATAATCTCCTCAACGCGTTCAAGGTAATCATCATCAATGGCAAGGTCGCCGCTTTCAAAATCCATCGCATTCGTCCATGCTACCGGAATCCGAAGTGTTCTAAAACCTGCTTCTCTCATGCCGGTGATAATAGCCTGTGTCGTTATGGGCTGACCCCACATGGTTTCATAAACCGCAGGCTCCCTGTTGGGGATACGGCTGCCTGCATTACAGGCTTCCATAGTGTTGTAGAGGTTGTTGCCGTGACCCATCAGCCGCGCAAATTCCACGGAAGTCAAATCGCTTAAATGAACCATGGGCGGCTCTGGATTTTCATTCGAAGCATCAGGACCAGTCACACTTGGGCCTGTCGGTTCGGACTCTGACGGGTGACCGGCGCATGACGCCAGTGAAAACGCAATAACCAGAGAGAGTACCGCGGCTAAAGTTTTCCGAGATAAAGTCATTTTCAGGATTCCTTTCATTATACACGCTGAAAGCGGAGCGCCCCTTGCCGTAACAATCAAGGGGCGCTCTTCTGTTGCTTAGGTCTTTTTGGAGCCTTTCTTAACGACAAGAAGTATAACCAAGCCGACGGCTATAATACCGGCAATAATAACTGGGATAGCCCAACCGGGGAGTCCTCCGTCAGCGTCATCCGCAGCGGAAGGAGGGGGTTCGGACGGCGTGTTGTCACCGCCGGCATTGCCATTCTCCGGCGGAGATGGATCACCACCCGCTTTATCGTAGTTGAAGCCGCTTACGGTAAACTCAATGGCAATTTCGCCGCTAGCCGGAACCATATCGTTGAACAACTCGTTCAAGTCGGGATTCCAAGCATTGATCGCGTAAATCTCGTAGTAGTCTCTATGATCATTGTTGTCGATGCCGTAAATATAGCCTTCACTGAAGATGTATCTGGTAGTACCTCCGATCATAACAGTCACATCTGTAAAGGAAAGATGCTCTCCCTCAAGCGGGATGTTCGTCGAAACAAACAGTTGATTGAACGCATCCGCTCCGTCAAAGTCCCAATCCGTTAGGCTTACCCGATATGTGCCATTGCCATTTATCTCCGTGTCGGTAAATGCTCCGGCTTTAGTTCCGTTAGAATCGCCGTGGAATAGGGAATTGAAGTAATTCCCGTCGTAGTTTTCCCAGCTTGAACCGTTCTCGCCGTAGTGCTCATCCGCCCATCCGTTGCGGAAAATCCAATTGCTCATTTGAACACCCAAGAAAGCTCTGTATGTTCCATTTGGATCAAACTCGGGTATCGAAGGTCTTTCGGGCATTATTGGAGTTGTTCCATCAATCACCGAGCCGAATAGGGCTGTCGCATAGTTGATAACATAATGCGGCTCCTCAACGGAATCCCAGCAATTATCATAAAAATCAACGGTAAACTCCTCAGCGTCAATGGGGACAAGGATTGAAAGGGCGCCGTTTTCTGCGAACCCTACCCAACTGTCGGAATCTTTACCGCCTGTATCGGGTTCTCCGTTTCCGCTGACATCAACACCCCAGCCGACTTCCCTGCCACCGAAGTCATAGTACCTCACTTCGCCGCCCGCGCGAACGGCTAATGCCGAACCGCACCAATCGTTCCAACCCGGATCCCCGTCTAAAGGAAGCGCAATATTGATATTGAACGCCACAGCCGCCACATTGCCCCTGGTGGCGAAGGCGGACGACGTAAACTCGTACCCCGGAGCAGCGCCTTCAACGCCCGTATAGCCGACTTCTGTGCCGACCGCCACCTGCTCAATCCCGGCTACTTCGCCAAATAAAGCAGTAGCGCTGTTGATAGTGTAGTGCGGCCCCTCAACGGAATCCCAACAGTTATCATAGAAATCAACAGCAAAACTCGCAGCGTTGACAGGAACGGTAACAGTTATGACGCCATTGGCCGCAGAACCCACCCAACTGTCGGAGTCCTTACCGCCTGTATCAGGTTCTCCGTTTCCGCTGACATCGACACCCCAGCCGACTTCCCTGCCGCCGAAGTCATAATACCTCACTTCGCCGCCCGCGCGAACAGCTAACGCCGAACCGCACCAATCGTTCCAATTTGGTTCTCCTTCTAGGGGAAGGTCAATGCTGATGTTGAAAACCATTGCGCCGACCACATTGTCGAATGAACCTTCAAAGGTATAGCCCGGAGCTGCGCCTTCAACTCCGGTGTAGCCGACTGACTGGCCAATCTGCACAGTCTCTCTGGCGGCTGTTGCGGCGACTGCCGGCACGATCGGCAGGAAAGCCACAAGCATGGCAACGGTCAGCATGACCGTTAGGACACGGACTGTCCTCGTAGGATTTTTCATTGTTTTTCCCTCTCTTTATCAATTTATTTTGAAAACAAAAAACCGACCAGTTGACAAAGCTCTCGATTTTCAAAGTTGCCTTTTATCCAGCTTGTGCGCCCTGATTCAAAGGCGAAGAACAAAGCGTGCCGTCCGGTCACATTCGGAACAGGTATCCGCAGTATGCCGCTGTCAGTGGTTATCTCGCCCTGCCCCAATTCAAGCCCGTCCTCGCTGTCCAGTCTGATACGTACAATCCCTTTTTGCCCGCTGCCGTTTATTTTCATAAACAAGGTCATGCCGGTTGCCGAGTAATCCTGCCCGAAGTCAAAATACTTGTATCCAATGATGCAACCCGGAAGAATGTTTATGATTGGCCGTTCCATGATGTTTTTTTCTGTAATGAAACAGCCTCCTTTTAACACACAGGCAATTTCCGCTTCTGTTTCTTTGTACGGGGATAAGCACTCTTCAAAGCCCAACGATGTCATATCAACTTGCGGGATGCTTCCGTCGTCGAGGATGCTTATTCGTTCGACACAGGCCCGCCTAGACATAATTGTGTTGTTTGTCATCCGGTGATAGAAGATGTACCATTGATCCTTTATCTTACAGATGGAGCCGTGATTGTTTCCCCCGGGATAGTCAACACCATTGTCGATAATGATGCCCCGATATTCAAACGGCCCTTTGGGACTCTTGCTTGTGGCATAGGCCAGTTTGCTGCTTGAGGTTGGGGAGTAGATCATGTAGTATGTGTCTCCGACCTTCCTGGGCGAACAGGCTTCAAAAAAGGCAAACGGCGCCTCAACCGGAATAATGTCACGCTGATACGAATTTTCAATGATTTCAAACATATTGGCTGGGTTCAGTTCCGCCATAAACGAGTGTGTGTAGCCGCAATATATGTATACCGAACCATCGTTGTCCACCAAGACACCTGGATCAATAAAAATGCCTTCCTCAAAATCCTTTTCACCCGTATTGGGAACTTGGTATAGCGACACAAACTTAAACGGACCTTCCGGGTTATCACTGACAGCCACACAGCCCTTGGAGTGAATAATGTAGGCAAACAAATAATATTTTCCGTTATTTTCCACCACATCCGGGGCATACAGTTCATATTCCGTCCAATCCACATCAGAAAGGTGATTTCTGTCCGGCCTTGTGTGAAAAGCATCGCCGTGGCATATCCAATCGCTCAGATTGTCTATCGAAGCCGACCATACCTTCAGTTTGAAATCACAAAAATCCTCTGAAGCAACTCTGTCATGCGATCCATATACATAGACCCTATCATTGAACACTCTTGGCTCACCGTCTGGGATATATTCCCATTTTGGCAGGAATGGATTTGACATTTTCCCTCTTGCTCCTTTATGTTTGATTTTAGTTTAACATCCGGCTCTCTTATCAGACAAGCAATGAACCTGCATTTTAATTATCCTTTTTTGCTTTTCTGTTCAAAAAAACATTCCTGCATGTTATACTGTATTCAGTCTATAATAGAATGGGAGAAGCAAATGAATTTTCAAAGTACATTTCAACAGCTGGAGCAACCGTCGCAGACTTTTTTAAGCTGCTACGCATATATCGGCAGCGCGGGAAATAATTACACAAGCCATTGCCATTCATATTACGAAATATCTTTTATCTTCAAAGGCACTCGTTATGAAACGCTAAACAGGGATAAATATAAAGTCGGAGACAACTCCCTGATTTTTATTTCTCCGCTTTCTGTACACAGTCTTGCCAACATAACCGAAGTCGAAAATTTGGTCATTCAGTTTGACCATTTGTTTATCCGCAATTCATCTATGTTGTTTGGTAATAATTATGTCCTCAAGCCGTCTGAAAATCAACAAAGCATGACAATTCATGCTTCGGACTGTCTGTATCATACGCTTGTAACAATACGCGACTGTTGTAAAAAACGTGACGCGCTGATAAATGATGATGAATCCTCATTGCAAGATAGACTTGCCATAGATATGAAAATTAGCAGCTTATGTCTTGATGTAATTTTCTATTTGTTGGATGAAGGGAAAATCTATGTTGATTTGAAATGTGTCGCATACTCAAACATATTAAGCATAAATTCGTTGATTAGTGAGGTTATCGCCCACCCCGAAAAAACGATCAATATGCAGGAAGCATCCCGCATTGCTAGTATGAGTTATTCGCATTTTGGCCGATTTTTTGAGAAAATAACAGGATTCAAATATAAATATTTTTGCAATTATTTCCGCGTCCGTCACGCGGAAGAATTGCTGCTTACAACCGACAAGTCCGTTTCGGAGATTGCCGAAGCCATAGGCATAAACACGGTTCCATATTTCACCAGACTATTCAAGCAGATAAACGGAAACACGCCAAGAGATTACAGGAGGAAATATCGAGCATAAATGCCAAGGAAAGGTTATATAAAACGTATAAACGTGTGAGAGGACGAGGAGAAACCCGTCCTCTTATCAATCTATGGCGCTATTGTACAACACGGTTTATATATTTGCTCCGGCATTTTATGCGAGGAATGAGATTGTCACAATCGATCTCTCTCTCAATATTATTAAGCGCTTCCGGGAAGCTTTACACAACCGGACTTAATCTAAACGCCTGACTCCCGGAGTGTCCAGCGATAATCGGCTGTGTGAAAAACGCCGTGTCTCCGCGCATACCGGCAAGGGGTTTCTGTAGGCTCGCGCCCCGACTCTCCGCGTTTGCGACATATTGGTTATAACGCTCCGCGCGGTTTTCCGTCCGTTCCGTCTGACGCTCCACCTGCTCGGAAAACGATATACGTTCACCTTCCCGCTGCTCTTCCGTAAAACCCAGTTTGGCGGCAACCTGCTTTGCCCGCCACAGGTTTGGCTCCTTCGCTCGGCTTACCCAGCAGGACCCGCTGCGGTTCCACAGGAAAGCGCTCTTGAGATCCGCTTTTTGCCCGTCTGACAAAGCGTTGTACTCAGAGCGCTCAAAGTGCAACTCGATTTTGGTCGTCTCAAGATTAAAGACATAGTTTTTTATTTGCCCTTCCTCTGAATCATTTGGTATGATATTCGCACCATTAACGCACGATTATTGCCGAATACGACCAATTATCCCAAACAACGATTATTTTTGCAGACAAAAAAGACCCGTCAGACAAAACGCCTGACGGGTGCGGCCTTCCGGAAATTCGGCGGAAGGCATGGTGGCAAAATGGAAGTTCAGAACACCCGAATGCGAGGAATAGCGAACTATTCCGGTTGTTATCCGCTTATATATGCTCCGGTAGGTTTATATTTATTACAAATAACTCACTTAATATAGAGGTCGTTGTCTGCAAAATGTGATATACTATGGAGAAGAAGGGCGGGTGAAGAAATGACGGTGCTGTCGGCAAAACTGACATTCCAATTATCGAACATTCATTCCATCAAAGAGAAACGGGCAGTCGCCCGCAGTCTTATCGACAAGACTCGCCATAAATTCAATGTCTCCGTCGCGGAGGTAGACACGCAGGATATCCACCAAACTTTGACAATTGGAATCGCCGTTGTATCAAGCAGTTTTTCATTTGCGCAAAAAACGCTGAATAACATCATCACATACATGGATGATAACACAGAGGCAACGCTGGTTTTTTCGGAGCTGTGAAAAACTTATTTCCGTTCTTAAAGGTGCAATTTTTTTGCAACCCATATCATATATGATATAATTATATCATGAGACGCATAAACTACCATTTAATGGGTGACTGGAGGCATGAACTGAAGCTCGGAGTCCAAGACCTACGCTTAGATTTGGAGAGGCAGAGCGAAGCAAAAAGGCAGATTATGGTAAATGAGTCGTGGTTCCGCCTGCAGCAAAATGTAATACCGTCTTTGCCTGACATAAGACGGAAGCTCGGTATTTCGCAAATTGCGCGATTTGAAAATTTGAAGCTCTACAGGAAGGGTATGCTATCACAGGGCGTTGCCAACAGAGAGAGAGCCATTAGGCCACTAACCGCTATCGCCCATTCACCTCTGTTTCTCAATCGGGACTGAAACATTCTCAACCTTTTCAACATTCCCATCTGCATCTATATAGGTAACCTTTGCGTTTATGACTGCTCCATCACTCATAACATGAGCCAAAAGGTCAAACACTTCCTTTTGTTCAGTTAAGAGCCTTTCACCGGGTTCCAGTACCTTCATGGGTGGACGCTCAAACTTGATTCCTTTTGTCATGTGAGCGGGGAACCGTTCTGCGGCAAACGTGAGTATATCTTCGTATTCCTCAGATTCGCATCCGTTTTCGGCTGCGTACAGTTGTAGGAAAAGTACAGCCTTTGCCAATCCGCTCATATCCTCATGGGTCATGATGCCAATCTCATTGGGCGGGCCTAAATATTTACAGTTTTTGGGTATAATGGTGTACAGCCGCTTGGATATGTCTCCGCCCTGCCGCTGGTAGGAGGCGTACTCGTCTTCCGTAAGCTCATGAATCTCATCCGGTGAAGGGATATACCCAAGAGCAAATATGGATGATAATGTGGGGAATAAATCCATAAATATCTCACGCAGGCTCATTCCCGGAAATAAGTCCTGCATCGTTAAGTCGGCTTCCTTGAGGGTCTTGGCATTTTTCAGCCTTACAACAACGCAGTCGATTTTATCGTCATTGACAACGACTTCCCCTATTTGGTCTTCTAAAAAATTGAAATACCCGTTATCGCCTTGCTTTTTCGTCCACATCTCGATTGTTTTCTCAATCCGTAGCAGACATTTCACAGGCGGCTCGAAGTAGTCGCGTAGCCCCTCTTTTGATCTTTCTTCTGCAAGAGGCTTCAGTGCTTCATTTGTGAACGGGTCAAAACTCATAAGAAAGGCTGTAAGGTAAGGCTTGTTTGAGTCAGAGAGATATGTTTCGAGGTCATATTCGACCTCGTTCAAGTAACCGTCTATCACAAACAGACATATATGTATTGCCTCGATTGCCCTTCTTCCGCTGTTTATTCCATGCTTCCTGTTGGCCTGAGTAAGTTGCTTTCTATGGGGAGCAGGATATGGGCGTATTTCCTTTCAAGGTATTTTTCGATGGCGCCGAATTCCTTTGCCATACGGGATGAAATTCTTCCGAAGTCGTAGTTGCTGACTTGCTTTTTCATAACGGACACCTCTGTTTGATATGTATTGGCAATTCATGTTAAGTAATGCTATAGACGAAAAAATCGGCCGTGACACGCAAATGTCATGCCACCGCTATACTGATTTTGCTACGCATCTGAACCTTCGGCTTTATGCAACTCGCCAATCAACAACTCTGCCATGTATTCATATCCTTGTGTGTGAAGAACGCCATAGTGTTTGAGAATATGCTCAATTAAACCGTGCCGGTCGAGCAGATCGGCGGTGTCCTCAACGGTTTTATCAAGCTCCTCCGCTGTACGTGTAACACAGGAAATCGCCCAGCGTGTCTTTACAGACTCCGGTACATGCTTGCCGCCGAATATATCCTCGCGTACACGGGCGGCATATCGGGCAAGCGGTTCGCGCTTTATTTCCGTTCCGTCGGAAGTGGGGTAAATGACCGCCCTTCCGCCCTTGACCGTAGATACGAACGGCTTGCTGTGATACCATTTCCCGTCTTTACCCTGCACACGGACTTCAGGAAGGTCTTTGAAGTTCATCATGGAATGCCTCACTTTTCTTGATTGTAGTATAGTATAACTTGTGTTTACTTGTCAATAGTGTTTTTATCATTAAAAGGCCGGAACCGGGACTACATCGACATAGTCGCTGACAAAACGTAGGCATTGCATGATTGGCGGCTCCTTTCTCGCAAAAATCAGTATTCTGTGCTATACTGTACGGCAGAGACAGTGCGGGAGGGAAGGCTATGGATAAGGACAGGCAGGTTATCATAACCGGCGGTGCGAACGGTATCGGGCGCTGTATTGCCGAGGCGTTTCTGCGGGAGGGCGCGGCGGTTGCGGTCATTGACGTTGACCAAGCGGCGGAAGAGCGGTTGCGGAACCGATATGAAAGAGTTCGATTCTATCATGGAGATATTGCCGAAAGGGTTGTGCTGGAGGGATTTGTGTCTGCTCTTGACAGGTCTGCGGACTGTCTGATTAACAACGCCTGCATCGGCCGCCGCGGTCTGTTGTCCGGCTGTTCCTACGAAGATTTTGAATATGTCCAGCGTGTCGGCGTGACCGCGCCGTACTATCTGACAAGTCTGCTGTTGAAAAAGAATCTGCTGGCGGAGGGAGCGTCCATTGTCAACATTGCCTCCACACGGGCGTTCCAGTCTCAACCGGACACTGAAAGCTATTCGGCGGCCAAAGGAGGCATCGCAACTCTCACCCACGCGATGGCGGTCAGTCTGGCGGGGCGGGCGCGGGTCAACTCCATCAGCCCCGGATGGATTGAAACCGCCGCTTACCATGAGGGCGCGGAAGTCCCCGGACACTCGGAGCAAGACATCCGGCAGCATCCCGCCGGGCGCGTGGGAACGCCGGAGGATATCGCCGAAATGGTGCTGTTCTTATGTAGCGGGAAAGCAGGGTTTATCACCGGCGAAAACATCACCGTTGACGGCGGCATGAGCAAACTGATGGTATATCACAACGATTGCGGTTGGATACTAAAATGACAGCGAGAAGACAGTTAGCACCGGCTCAACACATTATCGTGTAAGGCTTAAGCGTTATGGCAACCATTCGCCGCGCTTCTGGGCGATTGTAGAGAGCGTCCTGCCGGATTACCGGGCGCGGCAATCGCGGCTCCGTGCATTGCAGAAACGTCTTTCCTGTGAAGATTGGGGGTAACGGTATATGCGCCTGTTCATCGCTGTAAACTTCAATAACGAAACCCGTTCACGGCTTCTCGCTCTACGCGACGGGCTGCGCTCCCGCTCGGAGCGGGGTAATTTCACTTTGCCGGAGAACCTTCACCTAACGCTTGCCTTTCTCGGTGAGTGCGACGCGAAACAGACCGCCGCCGTGAAAGCCGCGATGGATACAGTGCGTTTTGAGCCGTTCGACATACATATCGAACGTGTCGGACACTTCAAACGCAACGGCGGCGACATCTGGTGGGCGGGACTGCGCGGGAATGAGGCGCTGTCGGATTTACAGCGTGAGCTGACAGACAAGCTGATTACGGCGGGTTTTTCACTTGAAAGACGCCAATACAAGCCCCATATCACACTCGGACGCGAGGTTGTAACGGACGCTGCGCCGTGGCAAGTCGAGCCGTTCGGAGAAACGGTACCGGGAATTGACTTGATGAAGTCGGAACGCATGGCCGGGAAGCTGACCTATTCGGTGATATACAGTTTAATCTGTTGACGAGAAGTTGCTGAGGGGTAATGCCCTAAAAAAGCCTTGAGGAGGGTTCGTTATGGAGCAAAAAGATTTACTGCCGGCTCGCATGGACGATCTCGCCGACAACGCCGTCAAAACCGGCTGCGCCGCGTCCCGCTTCCTTACGCCCGCTGAGCAACGAAGCGTAGCGGAGTATTTCAAGTATAAACCCATTACAGTATCCTTTGACGGCGGACACGAAAGCGCGGAACGCACCCGGGTTGTCTTTACAAACGCAGATTGGGGCGAATATGAACGGAGCGAACTGTTCACCGCATTGAAAATAGAATGGCGTCCACAGGACACCCTTGGACACCGGGATATTTTAGGCGCGTTGATGGCGCTGGGTATCAAGCGCGATACGGTCGGCGATATCGTCATGGAAGAACACAGCGCTGTGCTGGTGTGCCTGCCGGAACTGGGCGGTTACATCGCTGAAAAGCTCTCTAAAGTTGGCCGCGTCGGCGTCAATGTAACGGAGATTTCCTTGGACGGACTTTCGGCTAAAAAGGAAGAACTGTCCGTTAAAACGGACACCGTTGCATCGCTCCGACTGGACGCGGTGCTGTGCGCGGCGTTCGGGCTATCCAGAGCAAAAGCGGCCGAGCATATAGCCGCCGGTCGCGTAAATCTAGACCATACGCAGTGCCTGCAACCCGCCAAGGAACTGAGCGAGGGCTCTTTGCTGTCGGTGCGCGGGATGGGACGCGTAAAGCTATTGGAAGTCGGGAGCGTATCGAGAAAGGGACGAGTGTTTATCAAGATAGGGGTGTTCGGATGAAAATCGTTCTGCAGCGCGTGTCCGGCGCATCTGCGGAAGAGTTGTATGATTACTTCATCGAAACGTGCCGGGGCAAGTTCAAAAAGGTTGGGCATGGCGTGTTCGGCGCGAGTATGAAGGTGTCCCTTGTGAACGACGGTCCGTTTACGGTCATTTTGGAAAGCTGAGGTGTGGGGGTTAGCTATGCTGAGAACTGAGCCGTTACATCACGGCGGAATCATTGCCAACTACAAATGCACAGCCACCTGCCGGCACTGTTTGTACGCCTGCTCGCCGAAACGCGCGGACGGCTACATCCGTGTTGACACGGCCAAAGCAATCTGCGCCTTGCTCAGGAAGGGCGGATGCCGGTCGCTGCACATCGGCGGCGGCGAGCCGTTTCTTGACGTAGACAGTCTGTGTGCTTTGGCCCGCGTCATTCGGGAGACCGGGATTGCGCTCGAATATGTGGAAACAAATGCTTTTTTGGCAAGCGCCGCCTCCGCCGGGGCGACCCTCGAAAAACTCCTCCGGGCGGGAGTCCATACCCTTTGCATATCACTCGGCGCATTTCACGCGGAATATGTGCCGTCTGCAAACCCGTTGAAACTCGCGCAGCTTTGCCGCCAAGCAGGTATGGATTATTTTCTGTGGGAAGCGAAGGGGCTTACTTACGGAGGCCGCGCCGTCAACATCGAGATGGAAACAGCCCTGCGCCGTCCGGCGGAAGAACTCCTCAGCAGTCGTCCCTGCCGGCGGCTTACATCCGGCGACCATTTTCACGCCGACCTATATGGGCGTTATGTCCCGCCCGGCTGCACCGGGATTGCGCTGCCGCTGGAGGAAGCGGTGAACGGTATCTCCGCCGGGAAGTATCCGATATTTGAAACCCTTTACAAAGATGGAACCGCCGGGCTATTTCAGTATGCCGCGAATCACGGCTTTGCCCCGGACGCAGACGGATACTCCTCCGCCTGTGCGCTTTGTTTTTATATGCGGCGCTGGCTTGCGGAAAACGCCCCGTCTCCCGAATTGGATGCGGAGCATTACGCGGCGTCGCTTGAGTATGATTGATTTGGAGCGTGTTGTCATGGAAGCTGATACAGGATACCGCCGTGCTTAGGGTGTTTTATCGCCCAAAGAGTAGACAGGCACACCTAAAACATCAATAATAGAAGATACTATTGATGAGAGGTGTTTAAGATGATCAAACTTGACAAGGAAATCCCGATGTATTTGGAATATTGCAAACACCAAAAGAAACTTAGCGACAAGACAGTCAAGGCTTACTCGATTGACTTATCGCAATTTCAGATGCATATGGCAGGGGCGGAGAACATTACCAAACCGGACATAATCGACTACATTACATACCTTCACAAATCATTTCAACCTAAGACAGCCAAACGAAAATTAGCCAGCCTTAAAGCGTTTTTCAGGTACATGGAATTTGAAGAAATACTGATTGACAATCCGATTCAAAGGATTAAAACAAAATTCCGAGAACCCAGAGTGTTGCCCCGTACAATCCCCATAAAGATAATAAAAACGATTTTGTCTACTGCCTACAAGAGACGGGAACAGGCATCCACAACATACGGCATCCATGCGGCAACGCGAGATGTGGCAATTATAGAATTGCTGTTTGCGACTGGGATGCGGGTATCGGAGCTATGCTCGTTAAATTCAGGCGACATTAATTTTGACGATAACAGCATTCGCATTATGGGAAAGGGTGCTAAGGAGCGTGTTCTGCAAATTGGAAACCGTGAAGTGTTGACAGCCTTGCAGCAATATCGAAAAGCATTTTTGCCGCAAATTAGTGAATCTGGCTGTTTCTTTTTGAACAGACTGAACCTTCGGCTTACTGACCAATCAGTACGTTTTCTAATTCAGAGCTTGTGTATTGAAGCCGGGATTGCGCTCCATATCACGCCGCATATGTTCAGACATTCATTTGCGACACTGCTGTTGGAAGAGGATGTTGATATCCGCTACATACAGCGGATGCTTGGGCACAGCTCTATCAATACGACGCAAATTTATACCCACGTGACCGACAAGAAACAACGCCGGATTCTGACCACGAAGCATCCGAGAAATAAATTTATGCTTGACCGTTAATCTCGTTTGAGGTTTCTGTTTTATCAGAGCGCTGGTTGTCGCTTTTATAAAACCGGGGAAGCAAAAACTCAAATTTAATTTGTGCTTGCAATCTGCCGGGGGTTCTGATATAATCCCAACACAGGATAATTGAAGATGGGGCTTGACTAGGACTGGGTAGTCTGATAGTCTAACAGTGAGGTC
>Ga0099364_10005404_pt1 | contig 18952 bp, 17 predicted proteins | sample TergutTh196P3_FD_73070 | JGI IMG/M metagenome (GOLD analysis project Ga0099364, IMG submission 73070) | Microcerotermes parvus P3 segment gut microbial communities from Pointe-Noire, Republic of the Congo - Th196 P3 | ecosystem: Host-associated > Arthropoda: Insects > Digestive system > Gut ...
CCTAACGCATGGGAATATGAAGGGACAATTTTCGCGATTCAGTATTCAGAAAATACTGTCGATATCACGCTAAATGAGATCGCTCTGGGAAACCGTGATCTTAATCAGCGTACTATCATTTCTCACAATGGTGTCCCATTGGTCATTAATAGCATTTATGCATCTGATGAAATACTTTTACGCGGAGTCGGTAATACCATTTGGTTTATTGATGTAATAAGCCCACGTGAAATGTCTAGTACAGGTACCCTACAGTTCATCAACTCCGAGCAGATTGTTAATGGTATGGCATATATATTCCCGAGTTTTGCCTTCGATTATCAACAGGATATAGAACTACATATGGAAGAGTTGAATAGAGATGTCGTGCATATTGTGCTACCTATTGGTGATGGAGTGCCGATAACTGAGCAACGCATAGATTTAGCAGAAGGATATTACTGGGTAGCAATAGTAGGGAGCAATATTGAAACAGACTTCCGCTCCCCTGAAGTGCAACATGACGAAATATTCTCTGTGGATCTGAGTAGTATAAGAGCTACTATGGCGAAACTAGTTATAAAAATAGATACTGCAACAACCAACAGTATACTTGTGCTAATCGATGGTGAAGAAAGACCTGATGCTTTAGAGCGGCCAATCTACATCCCATTTGGCTCACATAATATTGAAGTGCGATTTAATGGTAGTAGCATATATAAAGAGAATAAAGAGATTGAAGAGGATGTAGAAATAAACATAAAGATACCACAAAAACGAGCAATCCCGAGAGAAGTTATTTTTGCAGCGGTAATAGTAGCAGTAATCGTTACTGTGGTTATTATTGGATTTAGATACAATAAAAAGCATAATGATGTAAAAATCGATGACTTTCCTTCAGTTCTTAATACAGCTTATAGTACATATGATCCAAATTCGTTAATAACTGCGAATGATATCCGCAATCCACGCAAGAAAATATATTTAAACGTACCCGCCATGAGCTTTTCTGTCAGTACGAAAGATATTATATACATTGTTGGAGCGAGTGGGTCCGGAAAGAGCACTCTGTTGAAAATGTTAGCGGGTTATGACAAGTATGACAACAAGCATGGATACTTGGTTTTCGCAGATGGAAAAACGTGGGAAAAGAATGATAGCGACTTGAAGAAGTCTATTGGTTACGTTCCGCAAGCCGATTATCTATACAAGGATGTCACTCCGTATAGACTTCTTAAAAGTTACAGCTATCAATTCTCTCTGGAGAGGCATATTCGTCAGAAGAAAATCGAAGACATATTCAATACACTAGGATTGGATGAAAACCTATATAGATATAGGAAAATTAGTGACTTGAGTGGTGGTGAGCGAAAGCGCGTGAGCATAGCAGTGGAGCTTTTACGTGAACCAGATATTCTTATGCTAGATGAACCTGACTCCGGGCTTGACCCTGAGTCTCGCGTAGGTTTATATAAGCTGTTTGATGAAATGAATCGAACTGGAGGAAAGACAATAGTTTTCACCACCCACTATCAAAAAGCAATACGAGATGCTGTACCTCAAGGAGTCGAGCCTTTAACTGATGTTATAACCTACTCCTCATTTAATGATACTGGAAAATACGTTAGTATTTACAGGGAAAGCACGGAAGAGGTAGTAGAGAGGGTTAATAATGATACTTTTAAGAACTAAACAAAGCAATATTGAATGGAGTTATTTATGCTAATGAAATTTATCGTCTTAGTTAAACGTGAGTTTGAGTTGCAATGGAAAACTGCTCTATTATCAGGAGTCGTGTGTTTAGGTAGTATGTTTTTATTACTGATTGTCACGAATCCGGATGATTTAGGAAAAGGACCTTTCGATTCATTTGCTAATGCTTTACCAATTGCGTTTGCTATAGCATGCGCTGGAATACTAATAGGTTTAGTGTTAACGATGAATCTGATGTGTAAGGATTATAATATGATACATCGAGAGTTACGAATGGGGATACATTCGACAATCATTGTACTTTCTAAGACACTCTTTGTATTAATCGTTTGCGCAATCCTGAGTTTAATACTTGTTGGACCTTACTTAATCAATATGTATGAAGAATATGAACTGAAACTAAACAAGCCACTCTTATTTCTGTCCGTTTTCGCTACGATGTCAACATCCTCGGTGCTAGGACTCTTCGTCTCCACAGTTGTGAAGGATTCATCACAAAAAGCAGCTATTGCTCTACCATTTATAATACTATTCCAAATACTCTTTTCGGATTTTGTTTTCAATGGAGTATTGGATAAATTACGTGATTGTAATCATAAGAGCTATATCAGTTGGATATCTATTAGTAATTATTCAATACGCGCAATAGGTATGGCATTGGGTTTCTATGAAACTGATAATATAAACGCAGGTATGGGGCGTCATGGGGAACTCGATGTATTTGCTAATACAAAAGAAAATATATTTAGTATTTTTTTCATATTAATCATTATGTTCCTATTAGCGACAGTGGCTACGATAATATTCTTGTATTGCGTTGATAAAAGAAAGATATCTTAACTGTTAATTGAGTGTCTAATTGTGCTGAAACAAGACTGATAGTGTGAAATTCTATATTGTCATAAATGAGGTAACAGATATGCCAAAAAGTATAAACGACAACTTTTACATATTTCTAGAACTCGATATCTGGCCAAAACCGGAGGAAGATCCAGCCGTAATAATTGGAAAAATCGACAGCTTGAAAATCAAATGGTCGAAAGATACCAACAATGCAGATAAAAAACATCAGTGCATGATATTACTTGAGAAGATTTCATCAAAAAATCTTGATGCCCTAAAACGAAATATAGAAGATGATAACATAAGAAAAAAAACTCTTGCTGAAGCAGAAAGCATAATATATGGAGAGCTAGACACTCTACTTTCCTATGCAGCTAGTACAAACGAAGATACATCAACGATATTTAGCAATCAAGTACAAGCCGCAGCAAAGCAAGCTATAGAAAAAATCCCATTAGGTATTATTGAAAAAACGTTCATTACTGATAACATCGCTATAAAAAGAGCGAAAGAGAAATTAAGGTTGAACTATAATGCTAATGAACTGAAAGATGAAACCTCTCAAGATTCCAGTACATATACTAAAAATTGGATTGATGACCCAATTGATAACAATAAAATGTCTATATTCGTTAATACTAACGATCTGTTAAAAGATTTTCAATCTCAACCTACATCGAATACTCTTTATGACTTTTTAAGTAACGCAAATCCAAAGACCTTAATTACATATAGTTCCTCTACTCAACTAGAAGATCTTAAAGCGAGAATAAAAGATATCAATACGAAAATACGCGGAAATTCAGCAGAAAAAACAATAACAAAGCATCTAAACAGTTATTGCGAAACAGATGCTTTTGTAGACGATTCCTCTAAGAAACTATATGACAGATTCTTAGATTGGGAAGAACTAATTAATACTCTATATCAAGCTAAAACAAAATCAGAATTAAGTGGGAATTATATACTGAATAAAAACGATTACGACCGTATTCTTGCGGATATTAAAAGTATTAGTTTTTATAATCACATTGCTGAGGGTATCCTAAATTCATATCTCAAGTATGAAGAAAACGGCAAAATCAGTCATAATAGATTAATCATACCATTAATCAAAGACAAAAAAACTATTAGAGTAAAAGAATCATCCAATGAACACAGAGACGAAAATAACAAATTGATAGTATGCCGATATTGTAAAAAAGTGAACTATATAAATAAAGGAACAGGGAGTAATTGTAAGTACTGCGCACGCGATTTAAAGTGTCCTAACTGTAAGAACGTGAATTCTGCAGACATTAATAATTGTGGTTGCGGATGGAATCTATATAATATCTCACAATCAGTAATACAGATAGAAAATGCTGAAGCCTCCCTAAATGATTTGAAGCTGGATGAAGCAAGCAATTATCTAGCTAGAGCTAGGAGTTATTGGGATACAAATCCCAGACTAGATAAGTTTGTCAAAGCATATAATAACCTCGATAACGCATATGGAAATGATTTACGATCGCTGCATAAATATATGTTTAACTGTAACTATATCAAAGCCAAAGATCTATATACTAAAATCACAAATTGTGAAGGTTTTAATAAAATCGCCTCTGAGAATGGGTTGACTTTTACCGCTATCAAAAAAGAAATCAATGATGCGATTCAAAAAGCTGAAGATGAAATAGAATTAGCGATTGGAGCTGCCGACGAGGATGCGAAACTTGAACATTTAGAAGAAGCATATGGTGAGTGCAGTGATCATCCTAAAATCCGCAAATATGCAGAGAAACCTGAACCTCCAACGGTCTTGACTATAGAGCAAAACGAAAACTCCAATATGTTATATTGGCAAGCTTCAAAATCAAAAGGAACAATAAGATATCATATAATAAGAAGCGAAAATAATAAACCAAAAACGATAAATGATGATGTGCTTAAGGAATCTGTTGATATATGTGAATTCAAAGATGATAGTATAAAATCTAAAGTTCCTTATTACTATGCTGTCTTCGCCGAACGTCTAGACGTAATGTCCGACATGCTTGTGAGTGATGAACCAGTGATATCATTGCTCGAAGTAAGCAATCTGGAAATTAACAACAGAGGTACATTTCTGAAACTGAGTTGGGTCAATCCTGACAATTCGAATGGTGTCGTTATTAGCAGAGAAACTGATAATGATAAGCAATTAATTAGCAAAGATATCAATGAAACCGAATATGTTGATCGTAACATTGAGAATGGCGTAAATTACACTTATACAGTTAAGACCAAGTACACTATCGACGGAAAGGAGAATTATTCAAAAGGGCAATGCATATCTGCAATTGCAAATAGACCTGACGGTATAAAAATAACGAAGGTAACTGAAGTTAATGGAAATACTCACATATCATTAGGCAATATTCCGGACAATGTAATCAGTTTCAATGTTTATTCGAGCAAGGAGAGATTCATCACAATGATTCCGGGTGATGATCCACCCGAATGCTTTCTTGGAGCCTACACTATAGAAATGTATAGGCACAAAAATGCACTTGTTATAGCTCGACTGGATAATAACATTCATTACTTATCTGTATTTTCTACATATAATGATGGTGATGGAACAACCTTTTCCGATGTGTGTACATATAAATACGATAACTGCGAGCAAGCTGTAATAAACTACTTAATAGCCTGTAGTAAAAATACAGTAACTATAACATTCAGTTCTGAGTCATTTCCATTTACCCTGCCGCATATAGACATACGTTACAGAATAGGAACTCGTCCCAGTAATCGGAAAGAAACACAACCATTTTACACAGTAGAAGAGCAATTGGTGAGCAACGAAAAACTAACAATCAGTATAAACAAAAAAGACATACCAGCCAAATCATACATTAATTTCTTTCTAAAGGATACAGATGTCGGGAGTTACTCGCTTCATCTAATAGCTGGTGTGTATAAAATAAGTTAACAATTACATCCAATATGAATATCAATCACGAAAGGTAGACGAGAGATGAGCATACATCAGATAATATATACCTCCTGCGCAATGGGTATAGAAGGAGGAAATGGGCAACAGATATTCTCATATGACCGGAATATGACTAATGATGTGCTAATCATAATGAGAGGTATGCTTAGCTACAACAAACCAAGATTAGACTATAATGATATTAACAACGTACCTCAAGCATTTACATATCGTCGTTTAACTAATGGTATGTGTGCTGTATCTCTCGGCACATATCTCGGACAGGATTATGTCGGTCATAGACAAGGAAACTTCATTGTTCACGCAGTAGCAGGCGATGAAAGCAATTTCACCTCGTATCCCTGTGAGTATTACGGTGGCAAAACGCTTATGTCAGAAGCTCCTAATGAAGTTAGGCATAATAAAAAACCAAAGTTATTAGATGAACCAAAGTTACGCAGCGGAAAATGTGTTAATTACAAAAACATAGAAGCATTCTTGAGAACTGATAACCGTAACGCAATGTTCTCTGAAATTCTAACTGCTTTGTTGAAATTTGGGAGTGCACAGAAGAGAGTGCTAATCTGCGACAATGCCACGAATACCATATTATGGATTGCTGCGCTTCACTACACACTGCCGATCGAGATTGCATTGAATGTCAGCTTTACTTCATATGAATACTCGCCGGATCTCTCTATGTCGAGAGTATGTGGTGTTATACTGCAAGGTACGGCATATAACAGAAATGATGCAAATAAACACTTTACTTTTGATTTCATCAATAATCTATTCCCCGAAGGTTTGTTGCGCAGCGATGAAAGTGCTGTTCATTTTCATGATTTCATGAAGAACTCTCTATGTAACGATAGGGACTCATTGAACCGTTTCCATGAGTTTATAAGAACCAAGCTAACTTATAGAACTGCTGATGAGGAATATTATAATGTATACTCTCTTTTTCGTTTGTTTACAGAGAAACTAGACAATATATCGCTCTCAATCCTAATAGATGCTGTGAGAGCATGGGAGAAATATGCCATTGAAGACATAAGGTACGAGATAGTTTACAGGCTACTTGAGAGCTGTGAAACCATCCTATCTGCTCCAGAGGAGTATTTCAACGAAGCGATTGATGTTATTTTTGCTAATCTTGACTCAATCCCAGTTGCAAAAGCTAGCCAAATACAAGGTATATTTAAAACATTAATTGCTGATAGGGTTATTGCTATGCTCAGATCAGAAACCAATGAACAGATGTTTCGCGTCTCGTATGATAAGATATTTCATCAATGCCACGAAAATAGAATTAGCCTTTATAAAGAGTTGAAACGGGATGCATACCCTGAAAAACTTCTGGCTGTGTTGATTAACTCTATTGATAATGATATTGGTTGGCGAATACTGTTTATTAAAACCTTAATATGCGAGGTTATGCGTCATTAGTCACATATGATTACCTTCTCGAACATGCAGAGCAGTACATAAATTCAGTTCAGGGTAAGGATATAAAATGAAGATTTCAATTATATTAAGAGTGAGCATAGTAGTGATATGTGTAGTGATGCTATCTCTGTTTATCTTTCCGTGGGTTAGTATTGAGGTTACAAGACCAGCACTAGGCCGTGATGCTACAAGCCCATTCGAGTTTTCTGGTCTTGAAATTGCTCTGGGTAGTGGTGATCTAAAAAACTTATCAGAGTCCCCGGTATACTTACTAGTCTGGATTATGCTTCTGCCGACTGTGGTAACGGCTATCTTCACAATTCTAAAAAAGCGTATTGTTCCGATTATATCGGCAGCAATTGCACTTGGTGTTGTTATCGCTTTCAGATTGATAATACGATCTAATTACATGGCTATACAGAATAGCATTGGCGCTATCAAAATAACCATTAATTACAGCGGTTGTTACAATGCAATGTATGTTTTATCAGGATTGATGTGCTTGCTTAGTATTCTATATTTTATATTCACAAATAATTTGAACAACACAACACCTATAACAAGATCAAGATCAAATACCGATTCCACTTCCACAAACAATGCAGAAATATGGATTACAGCATCAACCATTCTTGAACTTATCTCAATTCTTGCATTAATTGCATATCCTTTTACCAATCCTGGAATACAAGTCACTTTCTGGTCAGTAGTTTTTGCTGCGCTATTGATATTTGTTATTATCTGCATACATGTTAGTATTATATTTTATGTTCCAAAATCTACCGCGGTTACTCGAATCTTTATTTTGCTCTTAGTGATACTAACATGGTCTTTTGGAATATTGTTCGTTTCTATACGAGAGAGCAGTATCCGAAATGAAGTGCTTTTTGAGAGCATAGTGCGTGCTAATCCTTATATGCAACTCAACAAGAGATATACAGGCAGTGGACTGTTATATTGGATTGGAGCGCTACCAATTGGGATCCGGATAGCTCTAGATACTGAACTGGCATTTACTGTGTCTGCGATGTCTCACGCTGTGTTTGGCATTCTTGCGGTAGAGACTTCGATTATTGCATCAGAAGCAAGAAAGTCAGTTATTATTGTACTTTCATCATTTATCCTTGTTGTCTTAATTCTATTTGTTGGAGTTTTCTCCGGATGGATCGCTGGTATTCTAAGCTAGTCACTGAATAGGAATCTACGATATGACTGATAAGTTGGATGATGCATTTGTTCTCTTAGAGTATAACTCTGATAAAAATGTTGAAATATACAGCAGAGCTATCGATGAAGTTGGTTTAATGCAATCAGAGCGTATACTTTTTAACGAATTCTTATCCAAAGACGATAATATACTTGATCTTGGCTGCGGCGCTGGTAGAGTTAGTGTTTCATTATATCTCTCCGGATACAAGAACATCATTGGATTGGACATGGCAGAAAAGCAAATAGAATGTGCAAGGCAGTATATTGAGTCAAAAGAATACCAGATTGATTATCGTGTTGGAAATGCAGTCGCATTGCCTTTTGTAGACGAGTCGTTCAATGCAGTTATTTTCTCGTTTAATGGTTTGATGACGATACCGGATATACATAGACGACAGAAAGCAATAGGTGAAGTTAATAGGGTTCTTATTAAGCATGGCATCTTTATTTTTACAACTCACGATAGGGATATCAGCAAGCAAAGTGAGCTTTGGCTGGAAGAGAGAGTGCGGTGGGATAATAGTGAACAAGATACACGAATGTATGACTTTGGAGATAGGGTATTCATACATGGAGATGAAGAGACCTTTCTTCATGTACCTAGTAGGTCTGAAGTCATGGGAATGCTAGAATTATCTGGTTTTGATGTCGTTTACACTGAAATGAGATCAGATATCTGCGATGAGCCACCGGAGGTTATACGGTTTTCAGACGAATGTCGTTTTTGGGTAGCAAAGAAACGATGAGTACTACTCAATTGACATATAAATATCTGCGAGAAAGGAGTAACCAAATGGACGAGCTGGTTTTAGTCGAGATTCAAGATGTTGAAAGTGGTCATAAGTGTAATGGTGGATGCCAGGGTTCCCAAGGTGAACCAACAGGAGGATAGGTATTGACAGCAGGGGAATATTAAACATATCACTTGGAGATTTCGTAAGTCATGAATAATGACGAGTTATACTATAATTGCAATATGGTTTATACGAAATCTCCAACCCTCTGCAAATTATTTTGTATATGTGAGGCTACCTAATGATTACTAGAAAAATAGGGCAAATTGATCTAATGATAGATATAACAAAAAGCTCTTCAATTTATACAAATAGAGATGTTGCTAAACTGATTGAAGATGCAAATGGTAGCCTAGATAAAATCAAGGATGTGATATATGAGAGTGTTGGAGGTTACATCCCGCTAGCAATGACTTGGGAGTTAACGAATAATTGTAACTTTAATTGCCCTTTTTGCTACATCCATAATGCGGATGAAAACAGTATGATACGGTTTCGTACTGTTAAAAATGATATAGACTACCTGATTGAAAAAGGGCTATTCATTTGTTATCTATCTGGTGGAGAGGCTCTGTCTCACCCTGATTTCTTTGACATATACAGGTTTTTGAAGGAAAGAGGAGTCCTTGTCGCTATTCTCACTAATTGTTCGTTGCTTAATGACGATCATATTCAGCTCTTTAGTGAATATCCTCCATATAAAGTAGTGGTATCGCTTTATGGAATATCGAATAGTCAGTTTTTCTCTGCAACTGCACAGAAAACAGTTACGCCTGATAGAATTCTCGATAATGTTATCAAATTGAAGAATGCTGGAATTAAAGTTCGTTGTCAGTCGCCAATGAATCAGCTAACTTTCACTGAGTTTGAGGAAATAGCTGAGTGGTGCGAACTGAACAATATCTCATACTCAGCATCAGATGAACTACTGGAGTCATACAGTAATAAATCGAATCAAGAGTATGTAATAGATAATGAAATCTTTCAACTGAAAAAGAAAGGCATACATAGAGTCGGTATCGTTAAGAACGATGAGGTCGATACTCCATCAGACAAAATTATGCATAAGCGGCATTTTGACTGTAAAGCTGGAAAACACTCGCTAATCTTGTCTTACAACCATAAGCTACGACCTTGTTTTGTGCTTTATGGTGATACATACCCAGAATTTGATGCTAATAATTCAATGGTGGAAGCACTGGAACAAATGAAGACATATATTCAAGAACAACAATCACTCATTATCGAGTATTGTTATGGTTGTTATGCTTCCAGCGTGTGTACTGAGTGTAGTTACACACAAAGCAAAGCATCTGACCTTAAATCGTATATGGAAAGCAAGTGCGCTCAAAACAGGGAAACTGTTGTGCAAAATGGATGATTTAGTGAGTAAATTACATATCTCTCAGCATGCCTGTAGGGGAAGGGAAGGTTTATTTTAATGATTTTCTTTTTTTGAAGGACTTATAAAGCTAAATTCGCAGGTAGATTTTCAAGTATAATCATAACAAGGAGAAGGTCTAGTGGAAAGATATCGTGTCGTTGACATAGATGGCGATAGTTACTGCAATACCTATAAACTTGAAGATGATGGAGGTCATAGGTATAGTATCGATTTTGAGTTTTTTGACTTAGATCAGCTACCTCAACAAGGTGACCATATTAGTTTTACCGAAAAGCTATTTTACGAAATCGATAAATATGGTGGTGGTATTTTTAGGTATGGCGACCTATCAAACGAATGCGGAGTAAAGGTAACAAAGCATGATGTCAAACTCGCTGATGCTTTTGTATCTGCTCCCACCACATATCTTGGAGCGATAAGTGACGAAATATTGGTAATTGAGCATAATGATGAGCGAGTGTTTCTCAAGAGGTTATATGGCTAATCGGTGATTTATGCAATAATTTTACCACCCCTGCGGTACCGTTGACTTTTTATCATAGCCATCAGGAGAGAAAATCTATTATCAAATCAGAATAATTGCGAAAATTTCGTGCGGGTAGCGTTATTATTGAAATAGAGCATGGAGTGATTTCAAACAAACTACTGAGAAAGTCACTTTAAGGTCAAAGTTATTATCCATATCGAAGTGACTGATAGCTATCATCTGATAGCGGAAAGCGAGGAATATATGAATACGAATGTTGTGAGCGTAGTCTTTTTTGGAGATGCCAATTATGGGAAAAGCACTATTGTAGGCCGCATTTACGCGGAGAACCATAATGTTGACATGGCAAAAACCGAGAGGGAGTTAAGAGAGCAACTTGGTTCTCTCTATGCAGCGGATTGGCTATATCCTTCCTTGGTCAACCCACAAATAGTTGAAAGTGTTAAAAGAGGCAAGAAGGGAGCTAGCGAAACTCATGAGATCAGGAACATCGAGATAGAGTTTGAAGGTATGCCAACGAATACTAGTTTCATTGACACGCCGGGACAACAGGAATATCAACAAGAAGCGGCTATTGGAATGGAAAAGGGCATCATTGGTTTTTACTGTATATCGGTAGAAAAGCTGCTTTCAGATGAGTTTTCTGCTGATCTTTTCAGCCGCTCGGAGGCTTTTGCTGAGTTCCACCCAAACAGTAAACTGATTTATCTGCTCACGAAGTTTGACCTACCGGTGGCGGGTTACAAGGAAGAAAGTTATGAGTACGCTTGTGAGATAATAAGGGAATATGCTGCGAAAGTGGAGGTCACAAAAGAAATTTCTGCATTTGGCATGGGAATGGGCATAATGCACACTGAAAAAGAAAGCGATGTCAATATGATAATTCCGGTTGCTGTAGAGTTTGATACTGCTGAAAAAGAAGGAGTCAATCTCTTTGCTCGTAGTAAGAAAACACCGTGGTATGATGGCTTTTCTCTGGTCGAAGCTGTGCGAAGCCAAGTGCAAGCGATTAACAATGCTAATGGATGGTAAACTGCTTTTTTCGTTTGACAAAGAGTTTAAGGTCTCTAAAAACAATGCCGGCAAGGTATGGCGTGTTTTTGTCAGAAATGGCATTCTGCGCGTTGGTGACGGCATACAAATAACATCAGTCAATCTTGAAAGCCAGCCAAAAGCGTCTTTCTACACGGTTGACGCTATAGTGAAGTCTATCCGCGAGGACCATGATGTGTCGGTCGAAGGCATTAAGGAAGCATCTCAGGCATCAAAGGGGAGCATCGTTGGGTTAGATATAAAGAATTGCTACGCTGATGGCAGGGCAATCTCGAAGAAGGAGATTGTTGTCACGAAACAGAGCTATGGTCTGGCAGCGGGCGAGAAGTTCAATCACTACGATAGTTTCTACATCAAGTTTACTGATGTTGAAAAAGCTTTCGATGTAATTAAGTTCGACCAGGACATAGTTCTCCTGTGGTTCGGGCAAGGGATTTCAACAAAATTGGTAAGTATTCCTGATTCCATGGAGGGTATGTATGTCCGCATATTGAACAATAAGAAACTCGCTATCCCCTCTGATATCGAGTTCAGAAATAGCGAGCTTATTCGAAGGATCGTAATATGCGTCGAACATAAAGGCAGACAGCGGTTTATCTCAGGTTACTTTGAATTCGACTCGTGAATTATCTAACTCAGTGCATTAATTAGTTTGAATATTTGTCAAAAACGATAATTATTTTAAGGTGGGTTGAAAAATGGCATTTTCTGTAACAGATGCTAAGGTTTATATCGCTTATACAAACATGTCGCTTATTACAGGTTGCAACATAATAAGCTGTGCACGAGATTTCGATTGGCGTATTCTATTTGACCGCCCATTTACATATATTGATGCACTGAAAATGACTTTTGGTGAATTGAGTGGATCAGATTATAGCTATCAAGCACGATATGAAGGACGTGAGTTTTACCAGCCGATTTGGCATAAGGATTTACTAGAAACGAAAACACTTGTAATTGATAATCTTGCAGAAGTTCCTCCACAAAGTGACACTGATGTATCACCTAGCGAAGATAGTTTTGGAGAGGAAAGGCCCGGGCAAGTTGATTATTTATTCATGTGCCGCTACCCCAATGAGCCTATAGAGTCACGCGCTTTGAATTACGATAGCTCATTCTTAATCGATACTGATATTGCTGTATTCATCATTCGCAGAGCTAACGCTGCATACCAGATAATTGAAAACATCATGAGTAGAGCGAGTTTTCTGAGTATTAGTGAGTCAAAAGACTAAATACGGTGTTACTAGTATGCTGATGCTTCAATTAAGTTCCTTTTATCATCACGTAATTAGGGCACATAGATTGTAATGTCAGAGTAGCGACAGAAAAATTACAAAGCTCCTTACATTGCGGTGAATAGTTTCTAACTCTATATATGGGAGTTGTATAAAATAGTTACTGTTAATAATGAGTTGTACATAGCAGTATTTTACATCACAGGGTTGATGTTGTTTTTGAGCCTTGCTTGCTATTTCATAAGTAAGTTGTTGCAAAAAACTCCAGACTCTGCGAACAAACGGAAAATCGGTACGGTACCTAAAGTAGCAACAATTATCTCTGAGATCATATCTGTTGTATCACTGGTGATTTACCCAATAACAAATCCGGAAGCACTGTTTACTTTTTGGTGGGCAATTGGATTCGCTATACTTATAGCTATTATCGCGGTTTTGCATATTTGTCTCATTGTTTTTATCTCGCGAAGCGATATTGTTCTCCAATTACTGATAATCGCTATAATTATTTTCTGGTCATGCAGTATGCTTGTATCGTCTGTTGATGAGAGTTACGCTCGGTGTAATGCAGATGCAAGCAACCCTATTTATTCTGAGTACATACAGCAAGTAGAACATGAATCTGCTCAAAGCGGTGTATTTAGCTTCTTAAGAGTGGTTCTCATCAAATATCAAATAGCACTTTTAACAGAAGTAGCGTTCATAATCTCAACGACAGTATACTCTGTGAGCGGTTTTTTTGCTGCTGTGTTTGTATTCATTGGCAGTAGAAAACGCTAACTCATTATGGCAGTACCGATTTGTGAATTATCTTTATTCATTCATTTTATAGTGAGATTTGGTTCTTTCAGCTTATATTGACCTACGGAACTCCGCTGGAGATTGTCGCTTTGTAAGCGACCTCCATTGATTGGCTTAATGCTATTATTTGATTATAACAATGAATGGAGGATCGCAAAATGGCAAAGAACATTACAGAGTTAGTTTTCATACTTGACCGCAGCGGGTCGATGGGCGGTTTAGAGAGCGATACTATCGGGGGATTCAACTCTATGCTGGCAAAACAGCAGGAGGAGCCGGGCGAGTGCAGAATGACCACTGTACTCTTCGACAACAAATATGAGATTCTGCATGACCGCATCGATATTATGGCAATTAAGCCAATCTCAGACAAGGATTACTTTGTGCGTGGAAGTACTGCTCTGCTTGACGCTATCGGGATGTCTATTAACAAAATCGTGGAAGTACAAAAGAACACGGCAGAAGATTACCGTGCTGATAAAGTGCTTTTCGTGATAACGACAGACGGCATGGAAAATGCCAGCGTCGAGTTTTCGTATGATAAAATTAAGTCGATGGTTGAACATCAGAAGTCGAAATATGGCTGGGAGTTCATCTTCCTCGGCGCTAACATCGATGCAGTGGAAGTCGGAAACCGTTTTGGCGTGGCAAGCAACCGTTCGCAGAGTTTCCATAATGATTCCGAGGGTATTGGTCATAACTACGCTGTGCTAAGCGAAACAGTGTTAGCGTATAGAATGGCAGAGCCGAATGCATCAATTTCCGATAATTGGAGCGATGGCATAAAAGCGGACTTTAATAAGCGTAAAAAGAAACGCTGAGTGGAGTATTTTTGTCTGATATTGAAACGGACATATGCAAAACCAATGAGATCAATTGTTTCCTCAGCCACCGACAACCACTCCTCCCAAACTTCGTCTGAGACTAAGACCTTCAACAATACCACAATATGGTTCGTCTATTTCCATCATTAGAGATATTAGTTCTCCCATATCATCCCCGATATATAATACCGCTCCTATTTCACTATCCATGCTATCTCTACCTATTACGATATAGCTATCTTCATATCGAATACAGGCATCATTATCGGTCATGCGTTGATTATTTTCTACTCGTTGATACATCAATACTCCTCCCATCGCTGATCTGTTGTTGGAATCAGTCTATAATGGTTATTTTATCATGTGCTAGCTAAAAGTTCAATCATCGAAGAGTATGGCTAATCCACTTTCTACAATACTCGCTAAGCATAAAGCAACACTCCTTCATGCTTTATACGGTTTTGCATCGTTGGTTCATTTGCTGCAGTATTAAACGCAGATAGCGTATTTACCACTATATCTAACGGGATTTTACGTCTGCCTATCAATGCGCTGTTTATCCTTAGAGCCATCTTGTCTACAATTAAACCATCCTCAATCACGACCAACAGATCAATATCACTTTTTTCGTGCGGTATACCGTTAGCGTGAGAGCCAAAAAGATAGATTTGTAGTACACCTGATATTGAGGCTATGATACTAACATATGTGTCTATTACTTCTTTAACACCGACACTCATTGAACACCCCTCCCATAGGAGCATATTTATGGGTTTACTGAAATCAATATATAAAGAATAGCATAACTATCATCGATGAGCAAGTGCGGTTTTCGTAAACTCAGCAACAAACAGACCACAAATAGACCACTAACACATTCAGCTTGATGAATCAGCAATAGAAAACACTTATTCGATATGGTGATTTCGATTATGCTATTATTCTTGAAAAATTATGTCACTATTTAGCGAGATTTGCTCTTTGACAGCGTTATTACAGGTGTAATAAACGATAATCATCGATTATCAAGAGAGGAGCTTATCATGAAAAAGACAATGACAAAGAGAGTAATATCAATCATTATTGCACTGGTTTTATGTTTGGGGATTGTTAGTCCCATAAACAAATTTGCGGCAAGTGCATCAGGAGAATGGGGCCCATGGAGCGAGTGGTCGACAACTCCTATCGCGGGGAATGAAAACCGACAGGTCGAAATGCGTAACGGTGCGCTTACGGGGTATTCGATTGTTCGGTACCAGTATCAACTTGCAACATCTCCTTATAACCGAGTTATGCAAAATTGGAGCATAAATGGTGCATTCTCAACATATGGATATCGTTCATCATATGGGGAGCATCATAATAGAAGCACGGCAACTGTTTCAGAAATCAATACAGCAACAAGGTTTGAAGTTGGACAGACAATTACACAGTGGTTTGAAGGCACCCGTCAAACTGGTATAAACAGAGGCACATCTACAGCTTATGTTATTGCGGGAAGGGATCTTACTTGGTTCATCGATGGAGAAATCTACGGGCCTGATGAATACAGATACCGCGACAGAGAGCAAACGCCAGTTACACAACAGTATAGAGTGACATTTGTCGATTTTGATGGCAGAGTGCTTCGAGATGTGGTGATTTATGCTGGTACAAGCACTATAACTCCCGCTAATCCCACACGTAGCGGTTACACATTTCTGGGATGGGTATCTGATGATGGAGTCCGCCTGCCTGCCTCGTCATCACAGACATTTAGTATTCATCGCAACACGGTGTTTTATGCTGAATATGAAGCTAGTTCACCTGTTCAATTCACTATATCAATCACTGTTTCTCCGAGTAATGGCGGGTCCGTGATAGGTGGTGGAACTTATGCATCGGGAGCAACAGTGACATTGCAAGCCATTGCTAACAGCGGATTCAGATTCGATGGTTGGTATGATGGTAATAACCGACAGAGCATCAATGAGTCATACACATTTACGGCTACGGATAATAGAACACTGCAAGCACGGTTTGTTGATTCAATCGTTCCAGTAACAGGGATAACAGGTTTACCATCAACTGCTAATGCAGGTACTCCATTGTTGTTATCTGGTACAGTAACACCGATGGATGCGACTAATAGATCAATTTCGTGGAGCATTGTATCTTCCGGAACGACAGGTGCCTCTTTAAGCGGAAACACTCTTAATGCGACTGCGGCAGGCACCGTGACAATTAGAGCTACAATAGTTGATGGCATAGCAACCGGTACAGAATATTCACAGACATTCTCGGTGACTGTCAGCAGTGCGTCACCGCTAGATCCATTCACTATGGGCGAGGACAATTATCGATTCATTAACACAGGTAATAGTTTTGGATATCCATCTGGTTACAGTATACCACGAGTACGATTTGAAGAAATATTTACTCCATCTGCCGCATCTTTTTACTATGATTTATTCTCACCATGGAGTGGTAACTGTTATGGATTCGCTTCGTCATCATATGCTTTTGAGACATATCGTTTGATATGTCAAGATTATCAGAACGGAGTTATCAACACATATGGTTTTATTGCTCCCGGTAGATATGATGACCCATTAACAAGAACAATCGAGTTATACCAAATAGCTCAGTGCTTAACAGAACCAACAAGACAAGAGCATGATTATCAACGTATAAACAACCTAAGTGCATTAATCGCTGCTGTCACACAAGAAACAGAGGCTAATGGAGATGGTCTAATAGTCTGTTTTTCAGGATTGGCAGGAGGTCATGCAATTGTAGCTTATGGTATTACAAGCCTTGGAGGGAGCAGATACTCAATCTCAGTGTACGATAACAATCAGCCAAACAACCGCGACTTGCGCATAGATGTCGACACTTCAAGACAAGGTAGTGCGGGTTGGGCATTCAATGCTGCAGATACGCAAGGGTATAATACTTGGCTTCATGATAATATAACATATGTACATGGCTCTGTGATTCATACTGCTATTGAGAATGCGAGAAGGAATCCTTCTCCTGGGAATAGGATGCAGATTTCTGTTCCATTTGAGTCAACGATTATTGATAACAATGGGAACAATATCGAGACTACTGTGGGCGCTTATAGGTTAATTCCTTATGGTGTACTTCCATTGAACCCAGACGGAAGTAACCCGAATACCCCTGCTACTACTGAAACATGGGTTGTTCCCGAAGGTGAGTATACAGTTTTCATTCAAGGGCTAGAAGCAGCGACGGTTTCCGTCATAGACAATGGAGAGGCATATGCAGTTAATCTACTTCCATCTAGTGCGACAGGAGCAATAGTTGAAGTAGGAGGAACGCTTAATGTTATGGGATCTGCACATGGCAATATCATTGAGTATCAGGATGATGGTACACAGTTCATGATGCCTATTACCCAATCCGACAGCAGAATATCTATAATCGGTGGCAGTAATGGTATTAACTTCTCCGATGTCCGGTCCAGCGATTGGTTTAACCGTGCTGTGTCTTCAATCGCAGCATCTGGGATTGTAGAAGGTGTTGGGAATAACTGTTTCGAGCCGCAAAGCACTTTGACGGTTGCTCACCTCGTGACAATCCTAATCCGTACTCATTATGGCAGATTATCAAGCGGCGGCACTTGGTATGAGAGTTATATGAGCAGAGCTGAGCGCGATGGGATCATCTTTCCTTCCGACAATCTTCAACCTGACGCAAATATTACAAGGGCTCAAGCTGCGCTACTCATAACGAGATTCATCGAAAAGTTTAACCCCAACTGGATACGCCAACGGACATCAAACTCTCCTATCGACATGTCGGACGTGCCTTCTGCTCTGAACTCAGCAGTCCGAAATGCTTATTCCTGGGGTATAATAAATGGCGATGATCAAGGGCACTTTAATCCAAATTCGACTTTGACCAGAGCGGAAGCTTGTCAAATAATCTATAATTACTACTCGATCATTAACTAATGTGATTGTGTCAATTCATCACCCCTGTAATTCTACGCTTTATTGAAGAATCTTTCTGCACAGAAATTGCGTCTCAGTAAGATTCTTCGGTCGCTAGCTCTCTCAGAATGACAAAATTGGGAGTTTCAGTAACCAATAATAAGCTGACTTGATTGCCTCACTGACTTTACGCATGGCATAGAGTATGGTATGATTATTACTACACAATCACCATATACGGTTATAGTGGTTACTGTCTT
>Ga0099364_10005405_pt1 | contig 18952 bp, 16 predicted proteins | sample TergutTh196P3_FD_73070 | JGI IMG/M metagenome (GOLD analysis project Ga0099364, IMG submission 73070) | Microcerotermes parvus P3 segment gut microbial communities from Pointe-Noire, Republic of the Congo - Th196 P3 | ecosystem: Host-associated > Arthropoda: Insects > Digestive system > Gut ...
CAAACTGATAAAATAAGAGGAAGGAGGTAGCCTATGAGGAGACGCAGGGAAAATTTTCGCAATGGCGTAATAGGCCGCAGAAAGCGCGGCAAACGTCTGCGGAGATACCACGCTAGTCGTGGAGGTATCAGAATGTGATCTGTGTAAAACCTGTAAGTGTCGGAGTTATGACAGTACCATGTGGTAGATGTATGGCTTGCAGGATTAGACGAACAGCAGAATGGACTACGAGATTATTACACGAGTTACATGGTAAACCGGGTTGTTTTGTTACGTTAACATACAACAATGAAAACCTGCCTGTAGGTGAAACCCTTGTTAAGGAGCACCTGCAGTTATTCATGAAGCGATTAAGAAAGCAGATTGAACCAACAAAAATCAAATACTTTGCGTGTGGAGAATATGGTGATAAGACTAATCGTCCTCATTATCATGCTGTTATCGTTAACTGGATGCCAGATATTGAACGGTGTTATAGACCGGGTAAGACTTATCTTGCAAGTCGAGATATTGAACGAATCTGGAAATACGGAAACAATACAGTCGGATATCCCGACAGAGAAGCAATTCAATACGTCGTCGGATATATCAGAAAAAAGATAACTGGAAAAATGGCAGAGGATTACTACGAAGGTAGACAGCCACCATTTCAGTTACAATCACAAGGAATAGGAATCCAATATGCTGAAGCTCACAAAGAGCAGATTTTGTCAAAATATGAGATTACAAGAAACGGACACAATGTCGGCGTACCGCGGTATTACCGCAAAAAATTAATTGACAAAGATACAGTTGAGGAATACTATTATCACAAGAAATGCGAGGAGAATAAATTATTACAAATGAAACCCTACGAAGATGACATGAAATTTTATTACTACGACAAGGCAAGCGACCAAGAGCGTCGAAGAAAGCACATGGAAGCAGCCGAGAAGTTGTTTAAAAAAGGTCAATTTTAAGGTTTCAGGTAGTTTATAATGCATTACTAAGCATAATGTATATTCTGTCTACTAGATAATATTATCAAGATGCAGGATACAAATATCTGTATACATCAAAATAAGAACCCCATTCTGCAGCGCCTCCGGCTTTATCTTGAGCCAAGACAGCATTACGCCTTAAAGAAAGAATGCTGTCGCAGTCATTTTCAAGGCGGCCTTGCCTGTAAACCTTTTCCTGTTTTGCGTTAACATAATCAATCTGGTTATTTACGCCTGTATATTCAAACCCCCATAATAATGATGACAGTGAATATTTTTTCATACCGCTCTTGATACAAAAAATATCTGCTTTTTCAATACAAAGCCCCTGCGGAAGAAATTCATTAAGGGTTTTGACAAATGAACCTGTATCTATTCTTTCATCAAAATCAGCTGAGGCAAGTTCGCAGTCAGCGCTGATACCCATTGATAAAGGAGATGCAAACTCCATTTTTACAAGCGGATTAAACCCCTGAGTATATTTTACGCAAATACCTGCCCGCCTTAATGAAATAGAAAAAATTTCGATAAGACTTAAATGGCCATGAAAAACAGCGCTTCCTTTTTTGCTAAAACTGAATAATAACCTATAAATTACAGGATCTGGGGTTTTTGCCAAGAGCTTAACTTCGTTAACCTTGTTAATACATTGGTTAACGACAAAATCTTTATTTTCCACTATACCTGTGTCAGCGCCGCATACCCCGCATAAATTGCATTTTCCAGTACATGCTAAAGTCCGCTGGCTATTATTTGATTTTTTAAGCTCTGATTTTAAATATTCAGTTGTTGTACAGGAATCTATAATCTCCCAGGGCTGCCTTTCTTTTCCATTCAAAAAACCGGAAATTAAATCACGATTTGTTTCCAGTAAATTTTGCCATTTTTCCCTGTTAATAAACTCGCTCCAGGCATCCAGTCTGCTGCCGCCTTTATATGCTTCTTCGCATAAGAGACCTGCTCTTTCATCTCCCCTGCTTAAAATACCTTCTATTTGTGATATCAAAGAATCAGAAATACTTACCTTGTGTCCCATAGGTTTTAACATGGAACGAATAAAAAATAGTTTTTCTTCTGCTTCTGCAGCATCCAACTGCGGCGTCCATTGATAGGGAGTATGCGGTTTTGGAATAAATATGCCGACATTGACATTTAAGTGCATCCTTGTCCTTCGCCCAATATCCGTAATAAAATCAACAATTTCCTTTTCTTCATTAAAGGGTTCAGATACAGCCTGCTCCGGCTTTGGAAGGCCTATCATAAAGTAAAACTTCGCGCTTTTCCAGCCTCTCTTTTTTGCTTCATCAAGTATGGTAACAACAGAATTCCGGGAAACTTCCTTGTTAATCGCCATCTGCCAGGCATCTGCAGGGGTTTCAATGGCAAAGGTAAGGCCGCTTTTTCTGGTGACAGAAATTTTTTCCAAAAGGTCAAGAGAAAAACCTGAGACTTTAAGTGAAGGCATTTGAAAGGAAATATGCTGTTTGGAAAACATGCTGTTCAGCTCTTCTACAAGTTCTACAATGCCGCAGTAGTCGCCGGATGAAAGGGAAGAAAGGCTTATCTCCTGCCAGCCGCCCTTTGTTACTATTTCCTTAACCTGTTTGATGATGAGCTTTTTGCTTTTCTGTCTCATTGGCCTGTACCAGTATCCGGCATGGCAAAAACGACAGCCATTGGGACAGCCGCGCATAATTTCTACAGTACCATGATGTTGAGCTATCTTCATGCTTGGAATGGGAAATATATAATTGTATATTGACTCAGAAGAAAAACCTGAGTAAATTGCGCGGATTGTTTTTTCTTTTCCCTTAACCCAAATATTCGGGTGAGTAGAAATTTTTTCCAGTATTGCTGCCCTACCCTGCCCTTCCTTTTTAAGTTGAGCCAAATCCGCAGCAAGATCAAAAAATCCGGCTTCCGCTTCTCCAATCCAGAAAGCATCGATAAACGGGGAATATGGCAGCGGATTTGAAACAGCCGGACCGCCTGCAATAATAACAGGATGTTCTTCATTTCTCTGGCTGCAGCGAAGAGGTATTTGGGAAATATCCAGCATTAAAAGTACGCCGTTTAGCCCAAGCTCATAACCAAGAGTAAACATAAGCAGATCAAAACAGGAAAGAACAAGGCCTGTATCAAGGCCATAAAGGGGAATATTTGTTTCGCGTAATATTTTTTCAAAGTCAGGAGCCGGAGCAAAAGCGCGATCACATACAATTCCCTGAACAGCGTTCAGGCTGTTATAAATAATACGCAAAGCCATATTTGCCATTCCAATCTCATAAAGATCTGGGAAAGCAATCAAAGTACGAAAATCAGCTTTTTTTATTTTATGCGTATCGGCAAGTATCCCGAATTCGCCGCCTGCATAACGGGCTGGTTTTTCCGCTTTTAAAAGAAGTCCGCCCAGAGTTGAAACAGGATCGATATACCTTTGAGGGCTGGTGCTGGAGTTTCCCGGCATCAGCGGTTATACCTTCTTACATAAATACTTAAAATAAGTCCGATCCCTATCATTGCGGAAAGCGCTGCTGAACCTCCGTATGACATAAATAAAAGAGGAATACCTGTGATTGGCATAATGCCCATTGTCATGCCAACATTAATTAAAAAGTGAAAACTTATCATTCCAATAAATCCTGCGCAAATGTATTTGCCAAAAGGATCTGTTGTGGTTTTCATTGTAATAAAAATACGGTGAAATAATACAAGAAAAAGCGCAAAAACGACAAGGCCTCCAAGAAAGCCAGCTTCTTCGGAAAAAATTGAAAATATAAAGTCGGTACTTTGTTCAGGCAGGAACTGGTAATGACTTTGAGTTCCCTGTAAATACCCTCTTCCAGTCAGCCCTCCTGCACCGATTGCGGTTATAGACTGAATAATATTCCAGCCTGCGCCTCTTGGGTCTACATTTGGATCCATAAAGACAATAAGGCGCATTAGCTGATAATTTCTTAGTACCCGGCGGGCGGCATAAGAAGTAACAAGCGATATAATTAATATTGAAGGTACATAAACAAGCCAGTAAAAATAACGCTTTTTATATTTTTTATAACCAAACAAAGCTATTGCAGAAACAAGTGCTATGAATAATACCGTTATTATGATAACTCTTATATTTGTAAGAAATACCATAAAAGGGATGTTTTTACGCAGTATATAGGTCTGCCAAAGCGGTAAAACCAGAAAAATCCATGTCAATGCCAAACATGAAAGCAAATATGTCACATAACGCATTGATACTCCGGCTAAAAATGTCATTGTCATAAGTATTGCAATATAAACCAGAGCTGTTCCAAGATCCGGCTGAATAAGAACTATTATCATAGGAAAAAAAACAATCAGACAGCTTATAAAAAAACGTGAAAATGTTTTTCTGTTATGATCTGTATCTGCAAGATAGCGGGCAAGAAGTATAATAACGGAAATTTTAACAAATTCTGACATCTGTATGCCAACTGAACCAATTCTTAGCCAGCGCGCCGCTGCATAAACCGCTCTGCTGAAAATTGCAGTATATAAAAGCGGCAGTAATGAAATTAAATAGATGTATATGGCAATGTTATAGAACCTGCGGTAATTTATCATTGACAGTACAATTGCAGCTACAACGCCGGTTGAAGCCCAGATAATCTGCCTGATATATTCACTGGAAACCTGAATGCCTTCTGATGTTATTCCTGATGAATAAATAAACAATACTCCGACTATAAGCAATATGATTACAGAAAACAATAAAATATAATCAATTTTTAGTAAATCAATATATTTCATTCACTGCGTTCCTGTAACGGCATTATATGAGTAAATCCTAAAGTACGCACAGCTTGTTCAAAAGTTTGGTCTGCAAAGTATCCCTGAAATATAACAGCGGAGGCATAAGGCGCCCACCATTCCCAGCGGTTAACAGCTTCTACTATAACGGCAACAGCAATGACCTCCTGCGGATCTGTACTGTCATACGGAGCATAGGCTACAAACCATGAATGATTGCCATCCAAAGTGCCTGCCTGACCTGTGCCAGTTTTCCCGGCAATCTGAACCGATCTAAGATTCATTGGATATTGTGCAGTTCCGCTTGTAATTACAGCTCTCATATCCTGGCGGACATTTTCAAAAATTTGCGGCTCTATACTGCTTCTATGTATCACCTGAGGTATAGTTGTCTGCTCTATCGCGCCGTTAACAGGATCACGCACTTCTTTTAAAAGATGAGGCTGATATATTATTCCGTCATTTACAACCATACTGACCATGTTTGCCATTTGAATTGGCGTAACAAGGAGGAAGCCCTGTCCTATCGATATATTCATTGTATCGCCTAAAACCCATCTTTCATGAAAACGGCGTTCTTTCCATTGAGGAGTTGGAATAAATCCTGCAATTTCACCTGGAAGATCAATTCCGGTATTTTCACCAAAACCATATTCCCTTGAATAATTTACAATTCTTTCTGCACCCAGATAATCCCTTCCAACTGTCCAATAGTAAATATTACATGACTGAGCCAGGCCGTTTCTTAAATTTAATCTGCCATGACCGGGCTGCCTGATATGACAGTTCCAGTCACGGTTTCCGTAATTAATCAGTCCCCGGCATAAAATAGTCTGCTCCGGCGGAAATACGCTTTCAGCAAGAATACCTGTTGTCATTACTATCTTAAAAGCAGAAGCAGGAGGATAACTTGCCTGAATTGCCCGGTTTATAAATGGTTTATTAGGATCATCTGCCAGACTACGGTAATCTGCCGGTATACCTTCTGTAAAGATATTTGGGTCATACCACGGATAGGAAACCATAGCAAGAATTTCTCCCGTTGCAGGACGTATAACAACAACAGAGCCAATCCTTTCTCCTAATGCTTTTTCTACTAATGTTTGCAGATCGATATCAATCGTTAAAACAAGGTTTTTTCCCATAACAGGCGGTACGATGATGTTTTCCCTTCCTGTTATGCGCCTGCCCCTGGAATCGACTGTTCTAGTTTCCCAGCCCGGCCTTCCACGCAATAACTGATCGTATTGTCTTTCTATTCCGGCCTTGCCTATTACATCACCCTGTTGGTATCCAAGATTATATAATGTGGTAAGTTCATCACGGGTAATATCCCCCACATAACCTATAATATGAGAAAGGCTTCCGGCATCAATATAATTTCTTATAAATTTGCTCTGCCATGATACTCCCGGCAGAATATTCTTTCTTTCGGCGAGGGCTGCGATTTTGGAAAATGGAACATTTGATGCAATCTCAAGAGGCTGGTAAAGCTGAATATACTGGCTTGGAAGCTTTGCCCTTATTTCATCAGGTGAAATCTCAAGTACTTGCGAAACAGTTTCAATTACTTCTTCCATATTGCTTCTGGGAATTTCAGCAGGGGTTATGCTGACTGCAAATGAATCCCTGTTAATAACAAGGGGACGGCTTAAATTCCTGTCGTATATCTCTCCCCTTTGGGTCGGGATAGAATACGTTCTTCTTGAAATATCTTGCGCACGCGTAAGATATACATCTCCCGAAAGAATCTGCATGCTGAAAAGCCTGACGCTGTATATCATAAAAGCAAATACCAGAAGAATTCTGAATAATCTTATCCGTTGTAATTGATCATCGTACATAGTTAACTCCGTTTAATTGAAAGCGGCCTTATAAATTTTAAAATAAAAAACAAAAGCGGCGCGCTAAGACAGTTCATTCCCAATTCTATCCAAAAAACCGAAGATATAAAAGAATAGGACGGGACAGCCGATCCAATAATAAGATGAAGTATAAAAATAATAATTGCTTTCATAAAGGTTGCAAGGCCGCAAAGTATTACAGGAATAAAGAAAACATCCAGAAAAAAAGAACCTTTAAAAATCCCTGTTAATGCGCCTATTAATGTACGGATAAGGCAGTTTAACCCAAGCGGCGCGGCTGAAAGGAAATCCAGAAAAAGCCCCGAGAAAAAGCCTGAAACCTGCCCTGTCATTGTTCCATTTACATAAGCGGAATAAACCAGAATACACAAAGCAAGATCCGGAATGACATTTAAAAACATAATATCGGCAATTACTGTAGATTGTAATATTCCGGCGGCTACGCATAAAACTACAGTCCATATAATACATTTAATCATTTATTGATCCTGAAGTGATTTCATAAGAGACAGGCTCTGAATCAATAATAAAAACATATTCAAGCCTGGAAAAATCTACCATTGGAGTAACCTCGACATTTAATGTATTTTCATATTCAAGAATATTTACTCCGCTGACCCGTCCAATATTTATTCCCGCAGGAAATATTCCTCCCATGCCGCTTGAGATAATTATATCGCCTATATTAATATCATTTCTTGCTCTTCTTGGAACAAATCTCATTAAAAGAGGCGTTTCTGCATTACCCTGCCCTTCTACAATTCCTTCATAGCGTGTAACGGAAAAACGCGCAGAAACCTGAGAATTAAGGTCAAAAACCGGCATTACAAGACTTTCAAAAGCTCCAACCTGAATAACCTTGCCTACCAATGCCTGAATACCGTCCTGCCATGCAACAACAGCCATGTTATTCGAAACTCCCGAGTAACTTCCCTTGTTTATCACTAAAGCTGAATAAAGGTTATTTGGATCACGGCCGGAAATCTGCGCCGGTATTCTGCGGTATCTTAAAGACCTTGAAAAACCAAGCTGTTCACGCAGCCTTATATTTTCCTGATAAATTTCGGCATTGCTTCTTTCTATTTCTTCAAAACGTTCAAGCTGCCTGATTAATTCAGCGTGTTCTCTTCTTAAAGTTGCCAATTCACTTACGGAAAGAACAGTTCTGGAAATAAAAGAAGTGAATTCATAGATACCGCCCCTGACTCCAGAAAACGCCGAAAGCCCGGCATTTTTTACTCCAAAAATAAAATTCGTGCTGAAAAACATGAGCATCAAAATTGATAAAAGGACCAAAGATGTAAATACATAGACAGTCGCATTGACCGGCGCCCCTGGTATTTTTCCGCCTCTTTTCCGCGAAATTCCACCAAAGAATCCCATTTGCATAATATTAACCGTTCAATCTGTCATAGATACTTTTAGTAAGATCAGCGCCCTTTATATATTCAAAGTACTTGCCTGCTCCTAAAGCGACGCAGTTTTCGGGTTGATCCGCTATAATGGCAGGAACGCCTGTCTCTTTTGCAATGAGTTTATCAAGCCCTTTTAAAAGAGAGCCGCCGCCTGTCATTACTATGCCTCTGTCAACAATATCAGCGGCAAGTTCAGGAGGAGTTTTACCAAGAGTAGCTTTTATCTCATCAATAATGGACGTAATGGGATCTTTTAATGCTTCACGAACTTCTACAGAGTCAATTTCAAGCCTGCGCGGAAGACCTGTAATGGCATCATTGCCCTTTACTTCCATTTTTTCGATTATTTTATCGGGAGAAGCATTCCCTATCTGCATCTTGAGCTTTTCCGCCATTTGTTCGCCGATTACAAGATTATGAACGCTTTTTATATGCTTGATTATAGCTTCATCAAATTCATCACCGCCTATCCGTATTGCGCTTGTTACAACCATGCCTCCAAGTGATATAACCGAGATTTCCGTTGTACCGCCGCCTATATCACAAATCATGTGGCCTGCAGGTTCGCGTATGGGAATATCAGCGCCGATTGCCGCAGCAAGGCTTTCTTCGATAACGTGTACTTCCCTTGCGCCTGATTTATATGCGCTTTCTTCAACCGCACGCCGTTCAACTTCGGTAATACAGGACGGAACGCCGATTGCCATTCTTGGTTTTATAAAACGGTAACGCGGAAAGACACGATAAATAAAATAGCGGATCATTTTTTCTGTAGATTCAATATCAGCTATAACGCCGTCACGCATTGGCCTTATTGCAATGATATTTTCCGGTGTTTTCCAGAGCATCCTTTTGGCATCTGAGCCTACCGCTACAATTTTCTTTGTTCCCCGTTCAACTGCCACTACAGACGGTTCATTAAGCACAATGCCCCTGCCCTTAATATAGATAAGCGTATTACAAGTACCTAAATCAATGCCAAAATCTGACGAAATATTCCCAAACATATTTTCCTCCAATTTAAATATTAAGCCGCGCTCTTGCCCTTGCATGGGCTGGATCCTGCCTGTATGCAACTCTCCAAGAAGCCCTTGCCCTTGTTGTATCGCCCTGCAGGTTATATAGTTCACCCAACTGATAATGAACTTCGGCATTTTCTCCCGAATCATTCAATATACTTAAGTACTGTTCTTCGGCAGCATAATATTCACCTGTGTTTCTGTAAATTTCAGCTAACAAAAAACGTGCAATAACTACGGATTTTGAATCCGGAGAAGTATTAATACAGCGATTAAGATAGCCAATTGCCATATTATATTCTTCCATTGCCATGTATGAACGCGCTATTGATAATAAAAGATTATCTGACGGATTACTGTTATCTGCAAATGCCTGTGAAAATGCAGCTATGCTGCTTCTGTAATCGCCGGAGGCCGCGTATGCAAGCCCAAGATATTCAGGAATATCTGACGCATTATAAGCCATATTATTTGCAATCTCTAAATATTTAATCGATAAATCTGAATATTCCTTGCCTTTGTATCCATACGCTTTTCCAAGAACATAATAAACCCTTCCGTCATTTGATGCTTCATTATGTATCATGGCTTTTCTGAGAGAAAAAATACTTTCATTTATGAATTCCAGCATACTGTGGCTGTTAATCTGAGAAATTCCAAGCTGGTATGCCGCAAAGCCGTTTATTGTTAAAAGAAAATAATCTACAGGTCTTTGAAAAAGCGAGGCTTTGCTTATTTCATAGGCCTGTTCATATTCCCCTGCATTCCAGATCCGCAAAAGATCACGTTTTTCATTGCTTATTCCATTTCTTAAACGTGAAACTATCAATACAGAAATAACTATTGCAAGAACAATGAATAATAAAGCTGTCAAAGTATGTATTTTTTTGAGAAGATATATATGCCGTCCATATCTGGACTTGGTTCTGATATTAACCATTTTATCTACAAGAATTCTATATAAATTTGACAATAGTGTCAATATTAGGGAAGAATTTTTAAAAAAAAGCGATGAACCATAAGCCGGGTTCTGTATTCTGACCGCCTTTGGCGGCCAAAAGCTGCCATCTGTCTAAAAAGACCGTTGCCGGTCATTTTCAGCAGTCTACCCTTGGTTAACCGGCGAGCAACCGTTGCTATTGACGTATGCCAATAACTACCAATGCTTGACTTTGCTCCTGATGAGGCTTGCCGTTCCGGCAGCGTTGCCGCTGTCGAGGTGGGCTCTTACCCCGCCATTTCACCCTTACCTGACCACTTAATTTGCCATGTAAATTACATAAGTTAATAAAACAATCTGCAAATTAAGTGGTCAGGCGGTATACTTTCTGTTGCGCTGTCTGTCTTTCCGTGCCTTTGGGCACAGAAGCCCGGGTGTTACCCGGCATCATGCTCTATGGAGCCCGGACTTTCCTCCCAACCAGTTAAGGGGTCAGGCGGCAGCCTGGTTCATCGCTGTTTATTCTTCAAAATCGACGTTTACCTTTTCCTCTTCTTCCTCTTCCTCGTCTAAATCGTCTTCTTCCATTTCATCAAGATCGGAAAGAGAACCTGTATCTTCGGTATTAAAGAAGTCTTCCTCTCCTTCGGCGGATTCTTCATAATAAAGGATTCTGGAACAATACGGGCAAAATATAAAGTCATCGCCAATACGAACATCATTTGCAAACTGAACAGGAAGTATCATATGGCAGCCCATACATACATTTCCCTTAATAGCGACGATTCCAATGCCCATTTTATTCTTGATAATCCGCTCAAATTTAAATACTACTTCTGTATCAAGATCTTCTGTAAGTTTACTTTCTTTTTTACGAAGTAAATCTATCTGTTTTTGCTTGTCATTAATCTCAGCTTCGATTTTTTTTCTACGGTCTTCGAGTTCTTTCTCCTGGTGTTCAATCAAGGCCGTCTGCCCCTTGATCTGTTCGTCAAGTTCCACAAGGTTTCTTTCTTTTGTTTGTATATCCTTACGGTATATTTGCTCTTTTTCCGATGCATCACGGATTTCCTTGTCCAATGCTTCGTATGCTCTTTGAGTATTGACGATATCCATGTCTTTCTCGGATTTTTCCCTTGCCGATTCAGCCTCAGTAAGTTTGCCCCTCAGGTCAATTTCTTCTGCCTTTATCTTTTCATACTCTTGATTTTTTTCGATAAAGGTTTTTTTAAGCCTGTTTAAAAGTTCTTCCTGTGTTCCCAATAGTTTGGGTATTTCCTGAACGCTTTTTTCAAGGCCGATTTTTTCATAGATAATTTCCTGCAAAGAACGCAATTTATCCAAATCATTGTCTGTTACCATGGTTTCTCCCAATAATACTCAAAATTCCGGCTTTTTATTAACTTAATAATTTATATCAAAAATGAAGGTATTATGCAATACGTCTATTGATCAAGGTAATCCTTAAGCCTCCTGCTTCTTTTTGGGTGTCTAAGCCGCCGCAGCGCCTTTGCCTCTATCTGTCTTATTCTTTCACGGGTTACATTAAAGCATAAGCCTACTTCTTCAAGAGTAAGCGAATAGCCATCGTCTAAACCAAAGCGCATTTTAAGAACTTCCTGTTCACGCGCAGGAAGCGTGGAAAGAACGTCTCCAAGCTGTTCCTGAAGTACTTTAAAGGCAGTCCGGTTTGCGGGATTTTCAACATCTTTATCTTCTATGAAGTCTCCAAGAAGCGAATCTTCTTCTTCGCCAATCGGAGTTTCAAGGCTGATAGGCTCACGGGCGACATTTTTAACGGATTTAACCCTGATTGCAGTCCAGCCGAGTTTTTCCGCAATTTCTTCATCTGTCGGCTCGCGCCCAAGGGATTGCAGAAGCTGCCTTGATTCACGCACTACCTTGTTAATCTGCTCGATCATGTGTACCGGAACCCGGATAGTTCTTGCCTGATCGGAAATTGAACGGGTTATTGCCTGTCTTATCCACCATGTGGCATAAGTAGAAAATTTAAATCCCTTCTGGTATTCAAATTTTTCTACAGCTTTAATTAAACCGATGTTGCCTTCCTGAACAAGGTCAAAGAAATGCAGACCTCTGTTTGTGTATTTTTTGGCTATCGATACTACAAGACGCAGATTAGCCCTGATAAGCCTGTCTTTGGCATTTTTCATCATTATACGGCCGTGGTATATTTCATTTGCCAGCTTATTGATGTTTTCTATTGTTTCTTCAAATTCAATTTCCATAGTACGCAGTTTCTTTTGCGTTACCTGGATAAGGCGTATTTTTTCCTTTATTTCATCTGACGACAATCCCAGCTCTTTTTCAAGTTTCTCTCGTTCATCTTTTATGGTAAGGTAGCGGCCAAGTGTTCTAAGTTCTTTTGAAGAGCTTACTTTAAGATGTTTTTCAAGCCTTTCCTGCTCCTTTATATAACGTTTTATTTTCTTTGCTGTAATAATAAATTTGTCAGAAAATGCCTGAATTTCATCAGGATGTATCTGCGTGTTTTTAACCGCCTTCATAATACGTTTGCGGATAGTAATACATTCCTTATCTTCAAGATAATCCATATCCCTTGATATAAGCTGTTTTTTTAATTCCATGTAATTTTTTAGATCCAGCTGAATTGTTTTTAATGTATCTTTGTAAAACTGGTTTAATCTGCGGAATTCTGTCATGTGTTCTGTGATTTCTTTTTTTGTAAGGTTAAGTTCCCGTATATCTTTTTTCTGAAATGCCTTTTGCGCTATGTTATAGAATTCAGGAATTATCATGCCGGATTTTTTTATTACGTTCTTTACTATATTTTCTCCGTCTTCCATTTTTTTGGAAAGTTCAATCTCCTGTTCTGCGGTTAAAAGATGTTCCCTTCCTATTTCACGCAGGTACAGCCTAATTGGATCATCTACAAGAGAGGAATCTTTTTCATTAACAGATGTAGAACGCTTTTTTGATGCCGCTTGATCTTTTTGTGTGTCTCCCTCATCTTCTTCTGAAATGCTGTCTTCTTCTATAAGCTGAACATTATTGGCTTCTAAAAGAGCCAGAACCTGTTCAATCTTATCTGAGTTTGTTATGTATTCAGGAAGAAAATCAGAAAGTTCTTCGTAAGAAAGCGTCTTTTTTTCTTTTGCATATTCCAAAAGTTTTATAATAGCAGGATCAGATAATGAGGCATCCATTATGCCTGTAGATTCACCTGTTCCTGATACAGCTCCTGCAGCTTCCGGTTGTTTTCTGTAATGAGTTTTATGCAATTGTTTTTTACTAAAATATTTTATGAGCGGAGATACTCTTCTCAGCGTTAAATTAACTTGTTTTAACACATTACCTTCCTTCTATTTTACGAATTCGCGAATCTATAATTTGCTTTTCCGCCAGTAATTCTTCAATATTTTCATTCATATTGTTATTCCCTCTTTCTATACTGCGGATTTCTGCGCCGATTTCTGTAAGCCTTTTATTGAGCTTTTTCTTTTCAATGTTGTTTATTCCATCCTCCATTTGCCTGTGCGCTTCAATTTTAAACTCAGGTGAATCCCCGTGGCTGACAATAAAATTTTTAAGCGGTTCATCTTTTATCCTGACAAGTAAAGAATCTATTCCGCTTTCGCCATGCTGAAAACACTCCTCTAAGGCAACAAAGAGTTCCTTTGCAGATAAATCATCAATCTCCTTTATCTCTACAGATGCACGAAACTCAGGATACAACTCCATATTAACCGCGACAACGGCAAGCAGGTTAAGTTCGGCATTTCTGCGTAATATAAAATCCTTTAGCTGTCTTTCTGCCGGTGCAGGTCTTGATGAAAAACTTTCTTTTTTCCAGCCGGCATAGTCTTTAAGTACCGCATTTTTTTCTGTTCTGATCGCATCGGCAATTTGAGCGATACAATCATTACGCTCAACTTCGGAATCCAAAGCATCAAGGTACGGAAATAAATATTGTGCAGCAAGGCTTATACCCCTTTCAGAACCAATTTTAGAAGTTCCAAGTAAAATAAGGTACTCAAAATCATTTATAGTGCAATTTATTACTTTTTTCAATATATTTGGGCCGAATTTTTGCAAAATATCAGCAGGATCTTTAAATTGTGCAATTTCCGTCTTCCCGCCTGAACCGGCAATGTTTGTTTCTTTTTTCAAGGCTTCGGCTATATTGACAAGTTCGCAGGAAATACCGTTTTTCCGGCAGGTGATAATTGCCTTATATGCTGCCTTATGCCCTGCATCATCATCATCAAAAATTAAGATGACCTTTTCCACCCAGCGCCGCAGCCACCCGGCCTGTTCACTGGTAAAGGCAGTTCCAAGGGGAGCTACGGCATTTTCAACACCCGCCTGATGAAGAGCGATAACGTCCATATAGCCTTCTGCAAGAAAAACGGATTTTGATTTTCTCATTTCAGGTTTGGCGGTATCTATCGCATAAAGAGTCTGGCTTTTTTTGTAAATCTCCGTTTCCGGTGAATTTATATACTTTGGAGGTTCATTGCCGTCACTTTGCAATGCACCCGGCATAGCTCTGCCGCCGAATGCTACAATTCTTCCCTGTCTGTCTGTTATTGGAAAGATAATCCTTGAGGAAAACAGCGACATTGTCTTATATCTGGAAGAAAATAACCCGGATTTTTCCAAAAAATCATCTGAATATCCCTTTTGTTTGTAAAATTTATGCAAAAAATCACGGTCTGCAGGGGCAAAACCCAGTTTGAAACAATCGATTTTTTCTTTGGAAAAACCCCTGTCAGCAAGGTATTTTAAAGCAATCTGCCCTTCGGGTTTTTCATGTAAAAAATGCTGAAAGGTTACTGTGGTTCTCCGGTATAATTCCAAAAGTTCATCTTTAATTGAAGCGCCTTCATCGTCTCCTTCTGAACCTTCTTCAAAAATAATTTCTACGCCTGTTTTTTGGGCAAGATTTTTTATGGCCTCAGGATAGGTAAGTTTGTCCATTTCCATAACAAAACTTATTACACTGCCGCCCTTGCTGCAGCCAAAGCAGTGGTACATTTTTAGATCCGGATCTACTTTAAAGGAGGGAGTTTTCTCCTGGCCTCCTGCATGGAATGGGCATCTTCCCCACCACCTGCCGCTTTTTTTTTCCAGCCGTACATAATCCCCGATCACAGAGACAGCGTCAATGCGGGTATTTACTTCCTGAATTGTAGATTTGGAAATCAGCGCCATTATAATTTCCGGTTTAAGACTGGCTCTTTGTAAAAAGCTGTCCGGCCCCTATATGTTCGTCAAATGTTCTTGAAAAATAATGCCTGCCGCTGGAAGGATCGGTAAGCCGGAAATAAAAAAACTCAGTTTCCTGCGGAAATAAGACCGCATTAAGGGCAACTGCTCCAGGAGCGGAAATTGGTCCCGGAGGAAGCCCCGCTCTTATGTATGTATTATAAGGATCGCGAATTTCCAGATCCTGATTATATATAATAGACGGATGAGGTTTACCCTGAATTTCTGTGATTATATATTCAACGGTAGCGCAGGATTGAAGCGCCATGTTAATACGAAGACGGTTATAAAAAACACCTGCCATTAATGGAGCTTCTTCCGCTACCCTGTATTCACGTTCAACAATCGAGGCAAGTATTACTTTTTCATTTAATTCTTCCGGGCTCATATTCCTTGCCAAAGGATTCAATGTTTCCAGCCTGCTGTAAAAATTATCCGCCATTGCCCTTACAACCTGTTCAGCAGGATAACCTGCGGGAAAAAGATATGTATCTGGAAAAAGATAGCCTTCCATTGATGTGTTGGGTATTCGATAAGAATTAATTATTAATGGATTATTGGCAGCATCAAGAAAATCATTGGCCGGACATATTCCCGCTTCTTCCAGAATTCTTGCTGTTTTACTAAGTGTTACACCTTCTGGAATTGTAACCCTGTGTAAAATCTGCCTGCCGGAAATAAGGATACTGTGAATTGCAATCTGTGCTGCAGGTACTTCCACCCTGTAAGTTCCGGTTTTTATATGTTCCTTTTCAAAACGGCAGATTAAATTCCAAAAATATCTGTTTCTTATAAGACCTGCCCTTTCAAGGCGTATACCTACCGATTGAGAACTTTCACCCCTGCGCACATCAACCAGATAGACATTTTCTTCTATTTTTTTTATTCCGTCATCTTCAGATATATAAGCAGGCATTTCACCGGCCTGCACCGGAGAATTAAGATATATAACAAGAGCTGTAAAAATACCTGCACCTGTCAAACCTAAGATTAAAAGAAAACATATTACCTTTATAATTAATGAGAATATATTATTTTTTTTCTTTTTTTTTCCAGACAATGAAGCCTCTGTAACTTAAATAGAGATTTCAAGGCCTTCATAAGCCAGGGTTAACTCAAGTCCTTTTATATTCATTCTTTCCAGATACCACCTTGCAGACTGTAATATGCCGTAAAGTTTGTGATCATCGTATGTAGGATCATGGTGGAACATAACCATATGTTTAATATTCCAGTTTGCCGCAAAGTCTACAGCAAGACTAAAAGCGCTGTGTCCCCAATTGTATTTGTCTATTGCTTCTCCAAGTGTATACTGGCAGTCAATGACAATAAGGTCTGCATCCTTAAAAAAGATTGTATTTTCATCATTTTTAAGGAAATCCCCTGAGGTAAGCTCTGTATCTGTCGCATAAATAAATCTTTTGCCGTTTTCATTTACGCAATAAGCATAAGAGTCGCCGGGATGATTCATTTTTTTAAAATTTATTGTACATCCTGAAACTTTTACTTCATTTTTTAACAAGTGATAATTTTTATTTGATCCCATTGTTTCCAGCGGAACAGGAAAGTAAGGATGAACCATTTGACCGCACAATATTTTTTCTATATCAGGGACAGGAGTATAAAATTCCATTTTTACCGAAGGATTGTAGCCCGGTCCAAAAAACGGCAGCCCCTGCAGATGATCCCAATGAAAATGAGACAAAAATACATGATAATGAGATATTTTTCTCTTACTGTTAATTTGACTCATACCAAGCTCCCGGATACCCGAACCACAGTCAAAAACAATACATTCATTTGGAATATCCGGGGAAGCCTCCTGCATACTGTCAAAAGTTAAGCTTATACATGGGCTGTTTCCGCCTACAGTTCCAAAAAGCCAGGGCGGAAGTCCTGCCAAAAACCTTTCCCTGCTTTCGGCATCAACAATATCTTCGGGAGTTACCTGTTCCAAAATTGCAGAAACCTTGCTTTTAATACGCGAGGGCGTTAAAGGTGTGGGAATGGAGCCGCGTACACCCCAAAATTGTATATTCATTAAATTCTTCCCCCTGTTCTGTTAATTACCTGTTCCGCCGCACGCATTTTTATGCAGTGGTTTATTTCACTTTCTGTATGTAATTCTCCTGAATCCATTCCTTTGCAGCCGGACGCAGCTATTTTCCACGCTTTATAAGAGGATATAATATTCTCCCAAAATGGAAAAGTCCTGCATTGCAGAGGACGTGCCATATATACAATACACCCTGAGTTCCATAAAATACAGTCTTTATTTGATTTTTCTTTTAATGAAAGGACTTCATTTCCATTCAAGGCCATAACCCAGCGGCAATATGTTTTTATAAAGCTGTCTCTGTCCATTTTTAACTCCAAAATCAACTTTTCCAGGTCTTTTTCGCTAAGATACACAAAGCCAGAATCGTAACGGCAGCATGCTGAACAGCGTTTACATGAAAATTTAAGACCACAAGCATAAAATGGCGCACCTGTCATGGGTAGTGATTATATATCATAATTTTAAGGGTTTATCAATAGCCAGGCGCAGATTACCTTGACTGAAGCTGCTGCTGAGCCAATTCAATATTATGTTCAGCATCTATGCTTTCCGGATTAATCCTTAAAATTGCGCGCCAATCGGTAATTGCTCTGTTTAGATCGTCATTTTTTACATAGGCGTTCGCACGTATTGAATACGCACTGACATTGTTTCTGTCCAGCCTTAATGCCTGAGTACAGTCTGCGATAGCATTGGCTGTATCACCTTTTTCATAATACGCACGCGCACGAACAGTATATGCAACAGAAGAATTGGGATCACGCCTGATTACCTGAGTACTTTGTGAAATAGCATCGTCATAATCGCCCATTATAAGGCTCTCTACGCTCTGTTTGAAATATTCAAGAGTAAAAATGTTATAACTGTCCTGAGCGTTTATATGGGGGACGGTTAAAAAAATCATGAAAAAAAGAAGTGCAAAAACCGTTAAATTTCTATAATTTTTCATTCTACCTTACCTTCTCCTATGTTTTTATTACTCAACTGTATTGTCAAGTTTCATTCCCAAATCAATATAAAGCTGCTTTCTGGCCTTTTTATCCGCGCTGGCTTCCTGCCATGCGTATTTTGCGACATCTTTTGCGACTTTTCTAGGAACGACAATAACGCCGTCTCCGTCGCCGACGACAACATCTCCCGGATAAATGGCAACACCGCCTAGAGCTATCGGGATATCTTTATCTATAAAACGAATTCTGGCCTGATCCATTGGCTGTGAGATAAATTTTGACCAAACATGGATATTCTGAATTACACATTCATCTGTATCACGAATTCCGCCGCCATTGGTCATAAAACCGACGGCCCCGCGTTTTTTACAATTAAGGGTATTGTTTGAACCTAAAAGCCCTACATCAATACCGGCGACATCAAGGCATATAAAATCACCGGGCTGAATATCATTTGTCCAGGGGTCATGGCAAATTTCTGTATAATACATTTTTACCCATTCAGAATATTTTTCGGGAGTAAGAGCCGGAACTGGACCTTCGTAGGGTACATAACGGGCGGTTCTGGCGATACCGATTATACTTGTCTCTGGGCGGAAAAGAGGGCGAATACAGTGATCGACAGAACCATAGTGGTGGTATCCCATCCAGTCCATTCCGTCGCGAACATCTGTAACTCTGAGTCTTTGGAACAATT
>Ga0099364_10005406_pt1 | contig 18951 bp, 13 predicted proteins | sample TergutTh196P3_FD_73070 | JGI IMG/M metagenome (GOLD analysis project Ga0099364, IMG submission 73070) | Microcerotermes parvus P3 segment gut microbial communities from Pointe-Noire, Republic of the Congo - Th196 P3 | ecosystem: Host-associated > Arthropoda: Insects > Digestive system > Gut ...
TATTGTGCCGGGCAAGCCGACTTCCGGGCATAGTGAAGTAAAATAAGCCCGTACGGGTTTATTAAAAATTATGTTAGGAGTAATAACATGAAAAGAGAAGAAGAACAAGAAAAAAACAAAAAAATTTACAAAGATTATTTAAAGGGTATGCAATGGTTTGTTGGGTACCAAATAAAAAACAAGCTGGATGCATTTTTTGAAAGAATAGGCGGGTTTTGCCTTGATTTACAAAACGGAACGGCAGTTATGCAAATCACATTCAACGAAGGAAAGCCGGAATTACAGTTAATAAAAAATTTAGTAATTCTGAATGAAGAGGGGGCCTGCAATGAATAAAGAATTTAACCGGCTGCTAGAAGCCCAGCGGGAGTTTTCCAAAGCTAAAGAAGAAATAATAAAACTACGGGAAGAAGGAAACCTTAGTTTGGAAAAACTAAACAAATTAGAAGGGATAATGGAATCCAGAGAAAACGAAATAAATACATTACAAGCAGTAATTGGGATAGACCCTTCAAAAAGATATTCTCCTCATACTCCTCTAGAGGGAGGCATAGAAGGAGCGAGAGAGAGTTTAGTAAATTATATGAAAACAGGATATGACAGCCGGGCATTAACAAGCGGCATAACAGGCGGCAGCGACTCGGGCGGCCATTATTTAGTACCACAGGAATGGGAAAATCAAATCCTTGAAAAACAGCGCGAGTTATTTGTTATGCGACAAATAGCCGATGTTCAGTTATCAGAAAACGACAGGAATATTCCCATAACGGACGATTATGGGGAAAGCAAATGGATAAATGAGGCGGAGCCCTATCCTGAAAGCGATGCAAAATTTTCTGAGAAAAAGCTACATGCTTACAAAGTAGGCCGTACTTGCAAAGTTTCGGAAGAACTGCTTATGGACAATGCTTATAACCTAGAACAATGGCTTATAAATGTATTTGCACACACCAACGGCCTTGCAATGGAAACGGCATATATTCACGGGGACGGGGTAGACAAGCCAAGAGGCTTTTTAAATGACGCGGAAACGGTAAGAGCGAAGGGTTCATTATTAATTTATGATGATTTGTTTGAAATGTTTGCGGAATTAAAACAGGGCTATTATACAGGCGCGGTATGGCTTATGAACAGGCGGACTCTTATAACAATAATGAAAATGAAAGACGACGCCGGCAATTATATTTATGCGCCTTTTACTCCGAAAGACAGCGCGGGGACGGCCCCTATCGGCCATATACTTGGAAAACCTGTTATATTATCAGAACTTATGCCGGATATAGGCGCAGGCAAAAAACCCATAGCGTTTGGCGATTTTAAACGGTACAGAATACACGACAGAGCAGGTTATCAAATACAGCGGCTTAACGAACTGTATGCAGAAACCGGGTTTATAGGGTTCAGGGGTATGCAGCGCACGGACGGAAAACTTTTAATTCCCGAAGCCATAAAAGTACTGGAGTTTTAATCATGAAAAATAAAGATGAAACACAACGTATTTATTTAAAATACGGAAGACACCCGGAAATAAGGGCTGTTACTACGCAGGGAGGGACGCTAGCAACTGAAAAAATAACCGACAGGATTCATGAATATGCCAGAAAGTATTGGCCGGCTGCAGGTCATGTTATGACGGATTTTTTAGATACCTTAAAAGGTAAAATCTCTTATTTGAAGAGCGGCATAACGGTTAACTGGACAGATGAAGGCGGGGTTAGTAATGAAACAGCGGCAGAAATGGGCGGAGCAAATTTTTACCTGCATAAATTCAAAGCAATTATAAAAGTTTCTGAAGAAGTGGTTTTGGACAGTTATTTTGATATCGAAGAGTTCTTAGCGAGGGAATTCGGGTACGGATTGGGTAAAATTCTTGAAAAAATGTATATAAACGGTCAAGGCACGGACGGCCCAACAGGTTTTTTAAAGAACTGTAAAAAGGTGCAGGCTACGGGCGCAGCGGCAACATACAACAATATAAAAGCGGTATTTGACAATATTGATACAGATTATCTTTCAAACAGCGTATGGCTTGTAAATAAAGATTTTTTTTCAGACCTTGCGGAAGCTGCTGATAATAACGGCAAACCGATAATCAAGCTCAGTGATAACAGCGATTATGACAACATTGGCGGTTTTATACTGGGCAGGCCGTGTTATATAACATTAATGCCGGAAGATATGCCAATAGCGTTAGGTGATTTTACTAATTATAATGCAGTTAGTAAAATGCCTGTCATACAACGGTTAAATGAAAAATACGCCAATAAAGGCATTATAGGATATGTTATGAGTAATTATATCGATGGGAAATTGCTTATAGCCGATTCTGTTGTAGCATTGGAGGTATAAAATGATATTTCTAGCGGGGGTATGGGGGCGAATTGGCAGCAGGAGAGATTTTTTAATAATGTTGCAGCTCTGCTTTTCTGTTGCGTGTATAGCCTTCTGCCCCTGCTTTTTAAAAAAGGAACGGTGAGAAAACTAAAAAGCCCCGAATCCGCATTAAGCGCGGGCGGGGCAAAATTTCAAGGTGGTTATATGATACAAATTAACAAATTCATTGTCAATACTTTATTGACTAACAAAGGGGGCCGGTATGTCTTATAAATATCAGCCTCACAGCTCTAATGAAATTCAAGATTACGAAAGGTGCTTATTAGGCACTTTCATTGGCGGGGCCGACATACCCGGCGATGTTACAGAAAAGATATTTTCTAGCAAAAAACACGAAACTATATTTTTGAAAATAAAAGATTTAAAAGATCAGGGTATAGTTACTGATCAAAAAATTCTTACAAACGAATTGACACTCTGCGGCAAGCTGGCCGCAGCGGGCGGGGCGGCCTATATAGGAGAAATGAGTTTACTCACAGCAGGGAATATAGAATTTTATAAGACTAAAGTAATAGGGGCTTATAGGGCAAGATTATTTTCAAAAGCGTTAGACGATGCGAAAACGGCTCTCGATAACGGCGAAACATCAGAAACAGTTTCTCAAATGTTGCACGATACTATAAATGATATTGAAAAAACAAGCGGCAAGCCTGCTTCCTTAATTTCATATTCAAGAAAATCAGCAGCGGATATTATGAATACCGACTATCCAGATGTGTCATGGGTGGTAGTGGGGGTTCTTCCGGGAGGGCTAACAATTATAAACGGCGGCCCGAAGGTCGGCAAGTCATGGTTTGTATTGCATTTGGGAACTGCCGTTTCTAGCGGCGGGTGTTTCATGGGCTGCTGCCAAACAATAAAAGGCGAGGTTTTATATCTTGCATTAGAAGACACCTACAGGAGAATTAAAAGCAGGTTATATAAGCAGCAGGGAACAGGCAATAATAATTTTTTTATTGAAACTCCGGGGACATGGAAGGGGGGCGTTGCCGGAATTAAACAATACCTTAAAGAATATCCGGAAACTAAACTTATTATTATAGACACTCTGTTTAAATTTAATCCCATTAATGACACAAACAGTTATAGCGACACATATTCAGTATTATCGGAAATACAGACAATAGCCCAAAATACGCCTATTGTATTGGTACACCATACCCGCAAAGGGGCAAAAAACGGAAACGGGTCTTCATGGGCAGAAGACGGCATGGGCAGCCAGGGTATAAATTCCGCTTGTGATACGATTATAGTAATAAACAAACCGGACGGCGAGGCAAGCGGCACAATGACTATTAAGGGCAGGGATATTGAAGAGAGGCGGCTTAACATTATTTTTGATAAAGATATATGCACTTGGCGCATTACAGGCGAGGGCAATTTTGAAAAGCAAGAGCCTGCGGCGCAGGCGGCAGTATTAGAGCTACTGGAAGATGCGGGGCCAATGGGAATGAAGACCGGGATAATAGCCGAGGCACTTAAAAAAAATGTATCTGGAGTATCTAATCTATTAAACAGCTTATTATCAAAAGGCAAAGTACACCAACCATCTTATGGTTACTGGTCATCAGTTTCACATTCTCATAAACTTTCACAAATGAAAGTAAGTGAAAGTGTGAAAGTAGACAATGAAGTAACTTTCACAGATTCACTCCCCCTTAGTAATAGTGAAAGTGTGAAAGTAGACAATGATACAGAAACAGGCTGGGATAAGGCAATATTTAGAAAGGCTCAAGGTTTGCCAGACTTTATAGATGAGGCAGGTTCTAATGCCACAGTAGATGATATTGATATATATTAATCTTTTATTCAATACCCTTTTAATGCTATACATTTGTTAGGCATAGGGGGGCAAATATCCACAACCTGTAATCCAGACCGGTAAGGGGGCAGCAAAACATTTACTCGTGCAAAATGGGGGAAATTTGGTTTTCTGCAAATTTCCCATTGTGAAACTTTTGCAAATTTAAAACGGTTTTGAATTTTGCACGGCGAATTAGGCGGGTTTTTTTATTTAGAGAAATAGAGGGGGGAAAAAAATAAAAACAATAAATAACCATTGCCAACTATTGACAATTATTGATAATTATACAATACTAAATAATAGAAAGCAATGGCGCATAACGGGGGCTGAAAATCTGCGTGTCTGGAGTTCAATTCTCAGAGGTGGCAGAAGTTTAATTATTCATGAAATATTTTTTAATCCGTATTATAAACATGATAATCGGGATTGCATTGTTTGCACTTGGAATTGTTATTACAATGAAAGCTAATATAGGATATGCCCCATGGGAAGTTTTTCATGCAGGGCTTGCCAATACAATAGGCTTGAGTATTGGAGTTGCATCAATAATTGCCGGAATTATTATTGTAATTATAGTAACAATTTTGGGTGAAAAATTCGGTCTTGGGACGATTGCAAGTATAATTATAACCGGTATTTTTATTGATATTATCATAATGATTAATTTTTTACCTGTTGCGGATAACTTAATAACCGGTTCAGCGATGATGCTTGCCGGGGTTTTTATTATTTCTATAGGTTCATATTTTTACATAAAATCAGCTTTGGGCGTTGGGCCAAGAGATAATTTAATGGTTGTATTGGCACGCAGAACAAAAATTCCAATAGGAATTTGCCGCAGTATTGTTGAATTATTGGTAACTGTTATAGGTTGGCTATTAGGCGGAATGGTTGGATTTGGAACGGTATTTTTTGTAATCGCAATAGGTTTTTGCATACAAATAACATTCAAATTGTTTAAATTTGATGTTACGGCTGTTAAGCATGAATCTTTAAAAGATACATATACTGCTTTATTTGGCCGGTTGAAGCAGAAATAATCTTTGCAATTGTTTTAATAATGGTCTTGACTCATATGCGGTTATTGTGCTATTATAATGATATTGTGACAATGCTGGAAAATAGAAAGAGCCCTCGGTTCAGTGCTATGTCTCACGCTAAAATACCCGGTATCATGGACGGCAATAATTTGCTCATGGATATAAGTATTACCGGATGCCGTGTCAAATGCAAATCCACGCCAAATGTAAAAAACGGCAGCAAATACCAGATAGATATTGATCCGGAAAAGGTATCACATATCAGCAGTTTTCAACTTCAGGTAGAATGTAAATGGATACAAACTATCGGCGGTTTAACAGAACTGGGTTTTAACATTTTGGCCTCGCCAAAAGGCAAGCAATTCCAGAACTATGTTGATTTTCTTGAATACATAAGCAGGCATCCAACATAGCTTAACTGAAAATACCCACTTGACTTTTTTTCGGGTTTTTAATATTTTAATAGCTAGAGTCAAAATATGAATAAAGCTTGAGAATTGTGCAAAATTGGACTTGGGCCGTTAGCTCAGTCGGTAGAGCATCGCCCTTTTAAGGCGGTGGTCGGAGGTTCGAATCCTGCACGGCTCAATTTTGTAATTCTATCCTGTATAGAATTACGCACCGGGGTTGCCTGTAAAAAGGCACCCCGGCAATTCTTAGCTTAGATTATTTTGCTATGTCCAGTTAAATTGTAAAAAAATTGTCACCTAAAATGATCGCTGTAATTCCTTACCTGACAATGAATTACACGATTTTTTTCTTATAAAATGATCATCAATTTGACATAAAATCAGTAATAGTATATGTTTATTATATGAAGAATACATTGGAACATATTTCTTTCAGGCTCAATTGGACTTTAGACGAAAAATCAGCAAACTTGCTTGGGCAATGTTATGCCTATGTAAATTCAATACTGAATACCCCAATTCGGCCCGACCGCCACCAGGCATTGCTTATGCTTTCTTTGAACAAGGGAGCAATGGCAACGACAGCAATTGAAGGCAATACCTTGACCGAAGAAGATTTAAGCCAAATTCAAAGCGGCAAAGACCTTGCGCCCAGTAAAAAATACCAACAGCAGGAAGTCGAAAATATCCTGAATGCATTCAATACAATTCTTAAAGAACTGGTCAGGGATAAAAGCCCTGCCGTTATTACCCCTGAATTAATACGGCGTTTTCACTGTATGGTCGGCGAAAATATCGGTGAAGCATTCGGCGGTAATCCCGGGCAGTTTCGCAGGCAGAATGTTATAGTGGGGAATGTTTACAGGCCGCCGTCTTTTGAAAAAATAGAAAAACTTGTTCAAAAACTCTGCGATTGGTTATTGCATGATTTTCATTACCATTGTGGGCAGAATTTTGACGAGGCGGTTATAGAGGCTGTTGTTATTCATGTGTATATAGCATGGATACACCCTTTCATGGACGGCAATGGAAGAACCGCCCGTCTTTTGGAATTTTATCTCTTGCTGCGGGCCGGGGTACCAAGCATTGCCTCGCATATTTTGTCAAACCATTACAATGATACCCGTAATGAGTATTACCGGCAGTTGCGATACGCTTCTGAAACCGGAAAACTGGATTCCTTCATTCAATATGCGCTGTTGGGATTTCGCGATGGTCTTGAAAGAATAATTGAATTAATTCACAAGGAACAGGCTGAATTGACATGGAAAAATTATGCACATGATTTTACCGAAAAAATGCTGCTTGACAAGAAATACCGAAAAACCGCCCGGCGTTTACGGCAGCTAGCCTATCATATTCCTGCAGACCGTTTTTACACTGCTGATGAAATTAAAATTCTCAACATTAAAATAGCAGACCAGTATCAGGGGCTTAGCCAAATAACACTTCGCCGTGATTTGGAACTGCTGGCAGAAAGAAATTTATTAAAAGCAGAAAAAAACAGGTATCGTTCCAATTATGAATTACTGGGCAGCCTTTTACCCGAGGTAAGTATGCCCATAGAACGGCATTATTGAGCCGCAGGTTAATCCATAGCCTCGAAGCGTTCCCTTACTCTTTGAAGGAGCATAAGCTCTCTGTTAATTATTTTATTATAATCAAGCTGTCCGGTTTCTATTCTAAAGGCTTCATCTTCCCAGAATTGAACCTTTTGTAAATTTATAAAGCGGAAACGCCTTTCTTGGGCTTGTTTTGCCCATTTTACCGCATCATCCCAGTAATACAATGCGGAACGGAAACAGCCCTCAGCGATTTCAAGGCTTTCAAGGTTTTGCTTTTTATATCTGGCATTGTAAAAATAGGCGTTGCGCTTGTTAAATTTATTTCCAAGAAAAAGGTATTGCTCTATCAGCTTTAAATTTATATGCATGTTAAACAGGTAACGGTATTTTTCCCACTGGGTTTCATTTTCAATAAGGGCAAGGGCGTAAAGCGGGTTTATAAATTCAGCTTTTGCCGCCTGTTCCAGCCAGTAAATATTCTCGATAGAGTCGTTCGGATACTGGATAAAGTGAAGATGATAGAGTTTGTAGAACTGTTCCTTGTAGGTGACAAAATACCCGTTCAAGGGAATCAGAAAAGAGAACAGGATAAGGGCAAAAAAAACCTTTTTTTTCAGACTAAGCATAAATTCCTTTTTTAAATATCGGCATTTTTGTTATTGCACTCCATACTGTTTCAAATACTTTTTCCATGCTTTGCGATGCGTCAATTATTTCAACGCTTACCCCTTCAATGCGGTATTTTTCAAGAAAAAACAGGTACTGTTCCCTTACTTTTTTCTGAAAATCAAAAAATTCATAAATTTCAAGGGAATTTCTTTCATTAAGCCTGTCTAAGGCAATTTTTGGGTCAAGATCAAAGAATAACAATAACTGCGGGGCAGGGAAAGAACTGTTAAGCATTTCCGGAAGCTCCGCTCCGCATTCTATGCCCTGATAAACCAGTGATGAAAGGACATAACGGTCGCATACCACTAATTCCCCCTGTTTGCAGCGGTCTGCAATGCCCGAAGGAGCGAATAAATGTTCATTTCGGTCAGACGCAAAAAGCCTGGCAAGGGTCTGGGGCTGCAGCTTGTATTCCTTCTTTAAGACCGAACGTATCAATTTGCCTATACAGCCCTGAGTCGGTTCGGATGTAATGTGGAAAGAAAAATCCGGTTTTTCCAAACCATTTAATTTTTTTTCCAATATACCAAGCTGTGTGCTGGTTCCGCTGCCGTCCCCGCCTTCAAAAACGGCAAAATTCTCTAAAATTTCCATTAGCAATAAAATACATTAAAAAAACTGAAAATTCAATCATTTTTCGGCATAATATTGATACAAAATGCATTTAAATGTGTTATATTTAATAAGTAGACTAATATTAGGAAAAATAGATGCCGGTAAAACCTCTTTCGATTAGATTATATATACAAATTCTCATTTTTACGGCTATGGTGTCTCTTGGCGTTTTGGTCTTATGGCCTGTGCAGCAGTATTTGAATAAGGGAATGTTAAATGTACGGGATAATCTTATAAATATGCTGGAAGACAGTATCGGCAGAAAAATAAGTTATTCATTCATAAGCCCTTCTATTTTTGGATCTTTTGATGTGCGTAATGTAAAAATTATTGCTGATGACGAGAGTCATTCTGTTTTGGATATATCCCGTTTTCGCGTTGCTTATTCATTTTTTGATCTGTTGCGGGGCAGCCCCCGGGCAATTCAATCTATCCAAATAGATTCTCCCCATGTCTATTTGGACTATGCAAAAGACAGCGACCTTTTTGAACTGTTCCGGAATATCAATAATACAGGGATAGATTCTTTTAATGATTTTTCAGAAATGCTTCCGGACAAAATATTGGTTCAGATAAATAACGGCATTTTCCATTTTTATAACGAAAAAAACAGATATGAAATAAATGCTTTTAATTTTAATACTGAAATTTCATCAGGTCAAATTGCGTTTAACGGGGCATGGAATGCAAACGCAACAATCGATAAAATAATAGGAGACCCTGTAAGGTTTGGAATGGTTATGCAGATTGACGGCAGTTTAAGTTCAGATTTTGAACAAGGCTCTGCTGTTTTTACGATTCCTATGATCGCTGGGGATATTCAAAGTAATTATCCTGTTTCTTTGGGCGTCTCCCTTCAAGATAATGAAATTCGTGCCTTTAAAAATACGGACAAACTGCCCGTAGATTTATCTCTTGTTTACAGGACAGAAAAAAATGACATGATGCTTCTTCTCGGCTGTATGAATTTAAGTTTGAACGATTATCTTTCGTTTCACGGAAGCCTTAAAGGCGCAAGCCAATTTCTTGACATTGCAATTAACGGCAATGCTTCCATTGGGTATAACGATGACGAGGGGCTTAAATACCAGATCGGCTTAAAAGGTTCAGCTGGCAATGACAGAACAAACATGCAGAGAGCTTCGGTAGAGATATTTGCCCAGGGGGACCGCGAAAACGTAAATATTGATTCTGTAAGGCTCTCCATGCCAAAAGAGCAAATAGCAAATGCCTTTTTTTACGGGGACATAAATTTTACAGGGACTGTCGGCCTTGAACAATTTGCGCCCAATGGCAGGCTAAGCTTTGACAATTTTAGTTTTTCCGGAAACGAGGAAATAAAGGCTGTGATAAATATAAGCGCGGAAGAAGACCAAATAAATATATTCAGCGACAGAATCAATGCGGGCAAATTGGATCTTGGCGCCTTTAGAGCCCTTGTTAAAAGATCAGGGGACGAAACTTCAATTTCTGTTTCCGCTCAACAAGCAGCAGGCAGAAGGGAAATACTGTCATTAAACGGCGTTTTTAATTCAGGGACAAATTCCCTTGTGTCAAATTTTAAATTATCAAATTTTTCCCTCGGCAGCCTTTCAGACATTGCCCTTGTTTTTTCTGACGAATTGCCGGTACCTTCCATGCTTGCCCCCTTGTTCAATTCCGCCTTTATTACAGCGGAAGCTTCCTTATCCACCAATTTTAACAATATTGCGTATAACGTACCGCTTTTAAACATTTCAAGCAGCGCTGACGGGGGATTTTCAGGCAGCCTTTCTCTTTCTGGAACAGAGAAGGAACTTGCATTTACAAACGGGGAAATTGTCTGGCATGATGAAAAATTAAAAATGTCAGGAAATGCGGGTTTTTCCAATCCTGGAGATTTCAATTTTCATTTAAATGCCGATTACGGGGATCTTGATTATTTTATAAGAGGAATTATCAGAGGCGGCAGATCTGTGGATATTACAGGCTCTTACGGCTTAAGCGTAAACCTTTCTTCTCCGCAAGACAGGGACGGCTATTCAGGTTATATGCAGGCGGAAAATTTCCCGCTTCCTTTTATCGGGCAGCCGGCATTATTTTCTTCAAGGCTTCAGATATATTATTCTTCTCCTTCGGCATGGACAATGCTTATGGACAAATTTGAAATAAGCGGTATCACGCAGCACGAAGGCAAGGCGGAACTTAGGTTTACCTGCAGGGCGGATCAAAACGGCGCAAATATTTCAGATATATTTTACAGGGATGCTTTTGGGCCCCTTAGAGGCAAAGCCGAAGTTTCATGGGCGCAGGATTTTTCAAAGCTTAGCGGAAATTTAAACCTTGGCGAGACAAGAGAAAGTTATTCATTGGATGCCGCCTACAGCAACAGTCTTTTGGAACTCAGCCTGGATTGTTCTTCCATGCGTTTTGACAGGCTTTTCGGCAGGGATACAAGGGCAATTGCGGACATGAATGTGCATGTTTCATACGATTTTGATAAATCAATTAACGCCGATCTTAATATCTCTTCAATCAGGGGAAAATTCCTTGACGTTGATTACAGGGCAAGCGTCAGCGCCAAGATGGACAATGAAAAAATAACAGTAAACGCATTAAAAATGAATTTCAGCGAATTAGAAGTAAATATGCCCTCTCTGGTAATTACCCCTTCAAAAGGGCTTGCAGAAACCGCCATTGGAATAAACGGTATTTTAGCCAGAAGGCCGATTCATAGCAATATGTCGCTTAACGTTAATTTTACTCCCGTTAATTCCTGGTTTGAAATTGCAGATGCGATGGAGTCCTTCTCTGGCAAAGTCATTGTAAGCGAACTTATTTACGGCATAACGGGAGAGCCTCAGACCTTTGAAGCTGCATTTTCCATGGCAGAGACAGCCACTGGCAACGGGTTTTCCCTTACGGCAGGGCCCCGCGATATGATTAGAATGAGGTTTGATAAAGAGGGCAATTTTTTTGCCAGCCTGTCAAACCCCTTTCCGGTCCGGGGGACAATTGTCGGGAGCATTAAAGACGATATGATCAATGCGCGCTGCGCGGATTTTTTTGTTGATTTAGCCGAGGTTTTTAAATTGCTGCCTGAAGACCGCGATGTAGATATGGCAGGGGGGTATATTAACGGTTATATTGATATAAGAGGCTCATTGTCAGACCCTGAATTTTACGGGGTTGCAAGGGCTCACAGCATAAGAATGCAGGTGCCGTATATTTTCGAGCATGATATAAGGCCGATTCCTTTTAACGTCAATATTAACGGCAAAGAAATTGTTGTTAACAGGATTCCCGCTTCGGTTGGAAACGGGGCAGGTTCTGTAAGCGGAATTTTCGAATTTGACCGGTGGATTCCAAATATATTCAGTTTGGATATCGAAGTCCCCGCGAATACGGCGGCTCCCTTTGACCTTGATATAATCGGCTTTACCGCAAAGGGCATTGCTTGGGGGAATGTAAACCTGACCATGGAAAACCTGACATTATACATTTCGGGCAATATGAATATTAACAATACCCAAATGGGTTATTACTATGATGAAGAATTAATAGACAGTACGGCAAATACTTTTGCAAATTTATTCATCCCTATTGTTATCGACATAACAGTCACAACAGGGCCTCAGGCGGAATTTGTTTACCCTGCTTCTTATCTGCCGATTTTAAGGGCTACATTGGATAACAGGACAAAGGTGCATATAACAGCAGATTCAATAACGGAAAAATTTTCAGTAACAAGCGATGTGCAAATAAGAAGCGGCGAAATGTTTTATTTTGAACGTAGTTTTTATATACGAAGCGGGACTATGATTTTAAAAGAAAATGAACAGCATTTCGACCCGCGTATTTCGGTACGGGCTGAATTGCGCGACCGTTACGAAGGCAGCCCTGTAACCCTTGCAATGATAGTGGATGATTCGCCCCTTCTTGAATTTACCCCGCGTTTTGAATCTACCCCTCCCCTTACCCAAACGGAAATATTTGCAATGATGGGGCAGAATATAACCGGTGGGCAGTATGACGATCAGACAGGTTCCATACAAAGGGCATTTTTAAGCTCGACATCCGATATTTTTGCCCAATTTGTTGTTGTAAGGCAGCTTGAACAGCGAATCCGTAATTTTATGCGGCTTGATATGTTTAGCGTAAGAACGCAGGTTCTTCAAAATGCCTTTTTTTCGGCAACGGGGCTTATAGACCCTGTTGACAGAATCGGCGGTGTAGGCAATTATTTTGATAACACTACTATATTTGGCGGCAAATATATCGGGCAGGATCTTTTTATTCAAGGCATGCTTTCAATGCAATATGATGTAAATAAGACTTCTTTGGGAGGTTTGACCTTAAGGCCTGATATTGGGTTTGAATTGCAGAACCCTCTGTTCAGTATTCGCTGGGATTTTATGCCATCGAGTCCGGAAAATTGGTTCGTAAACGATAATTCAATAACGCTTACATGGAGAAGGTCATTCTAGGAGTCAATGCAAAAAATGTTTTATAGGTATAGAATTTTACCTGTTCTGTTAATCTTCTGCGCTTTGTCTGCAATGGCGCAAAGTGACGAAGAGTGGTATCATGGAAAAGCAATAAGAAGAATAGATTTTGTAGGGCTTAAGAATGTTAAACTTTCAGATATTGAAGGTTTAATTGAAATGTATAAAGGTGTAAATTTCAGCTATGAAGTTTATGAAGAACTTGAACTTAAGCTTTATTCGCTGGAGTTTTTTGACCAGTTAAGCCCTACATTTTTAAGGGCGGACCCTGCCGGCACTGAAATCGTAATCCGTTTTACTGTCACAGAAAGGCCTGTTATCAGCCGGATTAGTTTTGTCGGGAATACAGGCCTTCGCAGGAATGAGCTTTTGGAAACGGTAAGCACCAAGGCAAACGATGTGGTAAACCAGGCAAAAATATATTTGGATGTGCTTGCCCTTGTTAATAAATACAAAGAGAAAGGTTACCCGAATGTAAGCGTCAGGGCGGACACTCAAATTGCAGGGGATTCCTCGGTTAACCTTGTTTTTCAAATTACAGAAGGCGAAAAAATTTCCATCTCTGAATTTCATTTTGAAGGCAATGCTGCTTTTTCCAGCAGAACGCTAAGAGGGCAGTTATCTCTTAAAACCAGAACCCTTGTAAGCGACGGGGCTTTTCAGGAGGCAAAATTAATTGCAGACCGCGCCGCCATTGCGCAATACTATCATGACAGGGGATATATAGATGCTGACGTAATAGACGTTCTGCAAGAAATTACAAAAGACGATAAAGGGAATAACAATCTTTTTTTAACATTTATAATCCGTGAAGGCAGAAGGTTTACTTTTGGGGGCGTTACCTTTGAAGGGAACAAAATTTTTTCCACGGAACAGCTTGATTCGCTTATAAAATCAAGCGTGGGCGAAACAATAAGCCTTAGAAGAATAGAAGCCGATTATCAGCGGGTTACCGATCTGTATTTTGAAAACGGGTATATTTTTAATGAAATTGATAAAGAAGAAATTAAAGACGAAGTGCTGAATATAGTTTCGTATAACATAACAATAGTTGAACGCGGAAGGGCGCATATAGAGAATATCTATGTAAGAGGAAATGAAAAAACGCAAACCAGCGTTATTCTAAGGGAAATTCCACTGGAAACAGGGGATGTTTTTTCTAAAACAAAAGTTATGGAAGCCTGGCGCAACCTTATGAACCTTCAGTACTTTACAATGGTCGCTATTGAGACTCCCCCGGGAAGCGCCGACAGCCTTATGGATCTGGTTTTTATCGTTGAGGAACAGCCGACAACCGACTTACAGTTCGGCGTTACATTTTCAGGCAGCGCTGACCCTGAAACTTTTCCCATTTCCGGCCTTGTTAAATGGAATGACCGTAATTTCCGGGGTTCGGGAAATCAGCTTGGGGCCGATGTAAACGCTTCCCCCGACACAGTGCATACCTCATTAAATTATAACCATCGCTGGATATTCGGGCTGCCTCTTTCGGGCGGCTTTGACTTTACAGTTGAATGGAACAGGCGGCTGGCAGCGATGAACAATACCGCCCCGTTTTTTCACGGTGATGAAATTTACGCTTTCCCGGACGGTTTTACAACTTACGAAGAATATTTTGCGGCAAGCAAACTCCCTCCCAGAGAATTCCTTATGGATTACAGGCAGTGGTATCTTTCGCTTGGTTTTTCAACAGGATACAGGTGGATGACGCCCTTAGGCTATGTTACTTTAAGCGGCGGGATCAGGGCAGGTCTTATAAGAAACGGTTATGACAATTTAATTTACCGTCCTTTTGATCCGGCATTAAGAATCGGGAATAATTCATGGATGCCTAAAAATTCATTTTGGACATCATTTTCCATTGATCAGCGTGATATTTATTATGACCCTTCCGACGGCTTTTACCTGTTTAACCGTTTTGGGCTTTACGGTATACTGGGAAGCCTTGAACGTGAAAACTATCTGCGAAATGACAGCAGGATAGAGTTTTATGTCACCCTGTTTAACATACCTGTCGGTGAAAGATGGGCTTTCAAAGCCGTGCTGGCATTTCACTCAGGCTTGTCTTTTATATTTAACAAGCCCGGCAGGCCCGCGGATGATCCTAATACCCCCTTCCGTGTTGAAGATGCCAATAAACTTGCGATTGACGGAATGTTTACCGGAAGGGGCTGGAGTTCCGAGTACCGTATTAAAGGCTACGCTTTATGGGAAAATTGGGTAGAACTTCGTATCCCCCTTATTCAGGGCTTTCTCGCATTTGATTTTTTCTTTGACGCCGCAGGCATAGAGACAATGCAGGGGTACTATTTTGGAACAAACAGCGAGGGAAAAAAGAATTTCACTATAGATAACATGCGTTTTAGTTTCGGGGCAGGGTTGCGTTTTACCATGCCGCAGTTCCCCTTCCGTTTCAGTTTGGCTAAACGGTTTAGAACAGTGGATGGTATTTTTCAATGGGAACCAGGCAGTATTTTTAGAAATGACAGAAGATCAACTTCAGGAATAGATCCTGTAATTTCTTTTGCAATTTCATATTAAATAGAGAGAGGGATATAAATGAGAAAAAGAGTTTTATTGATTTTTTCATTATGTTTTTTAACATGTATTTTAACAGGGCCGCTTTTTGGACAGCAACTAACCCGGATTGCCGTTGTCGACCTTCCAAAGGTATACAATGCTTTTTTTTCGCAATCCAGGGCTGTAAGGGATTTTGAGGAACGAAGCGCAAGGGTACAGGCGGATATTGACAGAATGAACCGTGAAATTGTCGACCTAAGGGCAAAGTTGGAAGAGGCAAATAATGAAGAAGACAGGCCTTTGGCGCAAACGCTTGAAAGGGAAATTTTGCAAAAGACCGATGCTCTTAAAGACTTTTATGCAAATGAAACTGCAAAACTGGAAGAACAGAGAAAAAACCTTTCGCAGTCAGATGCCTTTTTAGGGGAGGTATTCCAGGAATTGCGCCTGCTTGCCGAAAGCGAAGGTTATGTTATGGTTTTAAACCTAAGAGATAATAATAGTATTGTATGGTACAGCCCGCTCGTAGATCTTACTGATAAACTAATACATAACCTTTCGACTAAATCTCGCCGTTGATGAATTTGCCATGGGTGAAGTCCGCTCAAGTCCCATGCTGGAACAATACAGGAAGATAAAACACGATCATAAAAATGATGTGTTGTTTTTCCGCTTGGGAGATTTTTATGAAATGTTTGCAGAAGATGCAATTGAAATTTCCGCTCTTTTAAACCTTACCCTTACAAGCCGAAACGGCCTTCCCATGTGCGGAATTCCTTACCATGCTGCCCGCTCCTATATTTCCCGCCTTTTAAAACATGGAAAAAAAATCGCTGTCTGCGAACAGGTCTCTTCTCCAGGGAAGGGGCAAAAATTACTGGAAAGGCAGGTAGTAGAGATAATTACCCCGGGAACAACAGTTGATGAAGATTTTCTTGACAGTGGAAGTTCAAATTACTTAGGCTGCCTTTCTATGCTTAAAGGCTTTTGTTCTTTTGCATACATAGATATTTCTACAGGAGCTTTTTATTCGACATCTTTTCCCTCAGGGCAATCTGAAAGATTCAGTGAAGAAATAGAACGTTTGCAGCTTAAGGAATTAATTATTCAGGAATCAATTTTGGAAGAAAATCCGGCTTTTGCGCAGATTGTTTTTGAAAATCAGGGCATAGTGCTTAACCGCCGGCCTGACTGGCTTTTCAGTTTCGAAAAATCAAAGAATCTGCTTGAAAACCAGTTTCGCCTAACAGGCCTTAAAGGCTTTGGCCTTGATGATAACAGCCCTGAAATAATTTCCGCAGGGGCAATACTGGATTACCTTAACGATACATCAAAAAGCCTTCTGCCTCACATTCAGTCCATCAGCATTTATACAGACAGTGAATTTGTAGGGATAGACGAGTCCAGCCAGAAAAACCTTGAACTTGTAAGAAACCTGCGTGACAATACGGTTAATTTTTCCCTGCTTGAAGTTCTTGATGAAACAAAATCGGCAATGGGCAAGAGGCTTTTAAGAAGCCGTCTTTTACATCCGCTAAGGCAGTTGGATAAAATCCAAAAGCGGCTGGATTTTGTCGAAACCTTGTACAAGGATCAGGGCAGTTTAGGTATCCTTCGAAAATTATTGTCAAAAATTCCTGACATTGCGCGGCTGGTTTCCCGTCTTGCCATGGACAAGGCGCACGGCAAGGATATGCTTGCAATTAAGAATGCCCTTGCAATTTGCAGGGAAATAGATGCCTCTTATGAGCAATTAAACCATTTGTTTGAATCCAGCGAGGAGCCGGGTAACTGCCTTTATGAGCTGGAAGAATTATTGCAAAAGGGTATCTGTGATGATCCCTCTGTACTGCTTACCGAAGGAAACCTGATACGAAGCGGTTATAATCCCGAACTTGACGAGCAGAGAAAATTTCGCGATTCCGGCAGGCTGCTCTTGGAAAAATATCTTGAAGAAGAAAAAATCACTACAGGAATTACCGGTTTAAAAATCAGATACAACCGCCTTATCGGTTATTTTTTTGAAGTAACAAAATCCCAGCTTGAAAGAGTCCCCGCTCATTTTATCCGCAGGCAGGGCATTGTCGGCGGGGAACGTTATTCTACAGAAAAACTTGCAAAACTTGAATCCGATATTAACGGCGCATCCGAAAAGATCATCAATATAGAAAAAAGACTCTTTATAGAAATAAGGGAAAAAGCAAAAAATTATATTGCAAAATTAAGCTCAAGGGCGCGCCGTATTGCCGAACTTGATGCAGCCCAGTCTTTGGCTCAAGTAGCTTCAATGCGGGGCTGGATACGCCCTGCCCTTGACGATTCCAATTCCCTTGAAATTTATGAAAGCCGTCATCCGGTAGTGGAAGCACACCTGGGCCGAGGTGAATTTATCCCCAATGATATTTTTCTAAATCAAATTCCTTGCGGGGAAGCAGATACGGCCCCGTTTTTTGCAATGATAACAGGCCCAAATATGGCAGGGAAATCAACCTACCTTCGTCAGGCGGCGCTTTTGGTAATAATGGCGCAGATGGGCAGCTTTATTCCTGCAAGCCAAGGGAGGATAGGCCTTTGCGATAGAATTTATTGCAGGGTCGGCGCATCGGATAACCTTGCACGCGGCGAATCCACTTTTCTTGTAGAAATGAACGAAACAGCGTTTATACTTAATACCGCCAGCGAAAAAAGCATAGTTATCATGGACGAAATAGGAAGAGGCACCAGCACAAATGACGGCCTTTCCATTGCCTGGGCTGTAAGCGAGGAACTTTTAAACAGAATAAAATGCCGCACTCTTTTTGCCACCCATTACCATGAATTGTCTTTAATATCACATAATGGCATTGTTAACCGTTCAATGAAAGTTCTGGAAAATGACGGCGGCATAATTTTTCTTCGAAAATTGCAGGACGGCCCGACGGCACAATCTTACTGGATTCATGTAGCAAGCCTCGCCGGCCTTTCAAAGCCTGTGCTTCAGCGGGCGCGGCAGATAATGTCGCAGTTAAATAAAAAAGCAGGGGTTAAGGGGTTAGGAGTTAGGAGTGAGGAGTTAGGAATTAGGGAGTCAGGGCTTGCTGTTTTGCGGGAATTGAAGGAACTTGAACCGGATATGCTTACTCCGCTTGAGGCTCTTGGCCTTATAAACAAATGGAAACAAGAATTAATGCCTAAAACACCCCCTCCACCCAAAAAAGCTCCTGAAAAAAATCCTACGGAAAAAATTCCTACGGAGTTTTTCCCGAATTTATTTGAACAGTAATAATAACGCTCTTGCAAAACTGAACCTCTGCAAACAATGAACACCTTTAAAAATTTGTTCCAGCACGACCGATGCCGTTTTTGGTTTACACTGCTGACTTGGGCGAACCCTAAAGGGTTCCCCAAGCTCAGCACGATCCGTTATTGTACGGCATCGGTCGTGCAATTACTATGTTTCAGGTGTTCATT
>Ga0099364_10005407_pt1 | contig 18951 bp, 19 predicted proteins | sample TergutTh196P3_FD_73070 | JGI IMG/M metagenome (GOLD analysis project Ga0099364, IMG submission 73070) | Microcerotermes parvus P3 segment gut microbial communities from Pointe-Noire, Republic of the Congo - Th196 P3 | ecosystem: Host-associated > Arthropoda: Insects > Digestive system > Gut ...
ACCGGAAGCGGCGGTTTGACGATAGCGAGCGCGTCTGGCGGAACGCTGACCCTGAACGCCGTCAGCGGCCCGGCTATCAGCGCCAAAGGCGACATCGTGATTAACGGCGGTACGGTAAACGCCTCGACACAGGCCGCTAATACGCCGGTGATACACTCTGCATCCGGTTCCGTGACTATAACCGGCAACTCGAACGTGACCGTAGGGTCTGCCGGAGGTACGGGCATGGCCGTCAGATCCGCCGAAAGATCGGCGATCAAAGCCGGAAGTAACATCACCATCTCAACCACGGGAAATGTGAACGCGACGGCAGCGGGCAGCGGTTTTGCGCTGGAAGCGGGAACTGTGTACAACATCATCGCCATTACGAACGGCACGACGAAATTGTTCGCCTCTGACGATAAGCATGCGTTCAACATCGCTCCGAACATCAGCGGGAACAGGACGTTGGTGTACGTAAACGGAAAATTATTCTGGGGAACTGAAGGCGGCGACCCCGGCGGCGGAGGTGGCGGCGGTCCCAGCCCCAGCCCCAGCCCCGGCGGCGGTAGCAGCGGTGGCGGATGCTCAGCCTGGGGAGCGGGGGCGATGGCTTTTATTGCGCTGGCAATGCCGCTGCTCATCAGGATCAGACGCCGTAAATAACTAAAGAAGGAGCGGGAAATTTATAGCGAACATGAGGGCGGTCATTAGCTGGCTGCCCTCATGCTTGCACAACGGCTCTTTGACGGCAACTCTGCCTCGCGTTTCAGGATATTTACAAGGCGCTCAATAAATGAGCCAGTACAGGATAAGTAACATTCTTTCGGGCATATTTGAACTCCGTCTCCTCGCAGGTTGATTTCCAAATTGAATTGCCTAATGGTATCCCCCGCCCCATTACACTATGAACAGAGTCACCAATACTTTTTAACTCCAGTTTAACTTTTACCGTGGCGGAGTTTAGAATGTCCGGTTAATATGTCTTCGTGACTTTATAGAGTTTTTCAGACAGTGATGCGAGGTGCGTGTGTAATGAAAGAAATGAAGAAGAGGTCGAACCTGACGAGATTTATCGTCGTTCTTTTGCTGATCGGGGCCTCCGGCCTGGTCGGGTGGCGCATATTCAACCGGCCCAGGCCGGCTCAGGCCGTGAGCATATCGGCTATTCGCGAGCGCAACGGTATGCCGGTGACGACGTGGAACGTCGTCTCGGCCCCGTGGGAGTTCTGGCTGCCGCTTTATGGAACGGTTCGCACCTCCGGGCTGTCAGAGGTCTACGCCTACCAGGCGGAGTACGTCACGTCCTTCGCGGCGGAGGTAGGCGACGTCGTGAAGAAGGGGCAACTGCTGGCCTCGCTGGACTCCCGCAGGGCCGCTGAGAGGGTTCAGGCCGCAAACGCCCGCTACAGGGAAATTTCCATGAGGTATGAGCGCACTAAGGAACTGGAAAAAGCCGGCGGTTCCAGCAAACAGGAAGTGGAAAGCGCCTACTCGCAGTACAGGGACGCCGGAGCTTTGCTCCAGCAGCTTCAGACCGAGCTGTCCCGGCACAAGGTGGTCTCCCCCATCGACGGCGTGGTCATGCAGCGCAACGCCGAACTCGGGCTACTGGCCAGCGCCGGAAGGCCCCTGTTCGTCATAGGCGACCCGAAACTTTTCGAGATTGTCATAGAGCTTTCCCCGCGATATGTCTTTATGGTCAACGCCGGCGAGAAAGCGAGTTTTTTGAACGGCGGCGCGTGGGAGGAGGCCCTGGTAAAGCGGGTGGATCCGATGGCCGACTCCGTGACCGGGCTTTATAAAGTGGTGCTGGACGTGCAGAGCACGCGGCTCCACATAGGCGCGTCCGTGGAGGCGCGGATACGCATAGAACACGCGGATAACGCCGTCATGGTTCCGTACGAAAGCGTACGCGAAACCTCGGACACGGCAAAGGTCTACGTTTGCTCGGGGGACGTGGCGGTGGAGCGGGTGGTCATGAAAGGGCGCACGAACGACCAGGGGCGCACTCGTATCCTCGGCGGGCTGGAAAACGGCGAGGTCATCGTGCTCAAGGGAGCGGATCGTATGTACGACGGCGCCAGAATCTGGCCCCAGGAAATCTGAGCAGGCGCGGCCGATAACATGTGGCTGATAAGGAGTTCGGTCAGGCGGCCGGTGCTGACGACCGTTATAACGCTTGTATTGATTCTTTTGGGGGGGTATTCGTTCACGAAAATGGGGGTGGCGCTGCTGCCCAGAATGGACACTCCCGTCGTGATGGTGCGCGCCAACTATGACGGCGCCGGCCCCGCCGAGACGGAATCCGCCCTTGTAATCCCCTTCGAGAACGCCATCGCCCGGGTGGAGGGGGTGAAGTCCATCCGCGGCACCGCGCGCAGCGGCAGCGGGGTGGTCATCGTGGAACTGGAAGACGAAGTGGACAACGCCCAGGCCGCCATGGACATCGCCACGCAGGTGCGCGCCCTTACCCTGCCGGACGGAGTGAGGGATCCCTCCGTGGTCAAATTCGACATCAACGCGCGTCCGTTCATGACGCTGGTAGTGGTGTCCGACCTTCCGGCCTCGCAGGTGCGCGACATCGCGGAGGAACAGATATCCAAGCGCCTGACTCAGCTTTTTGGCATGGCGACGGCGGAGGTCATCGGCGGACTCACCCGCCAGATTCACGTGGAGGTTGACCCCCTTGCCCTCAAGATGCACGACCTCAGCATAACGCGCGTGGCCGAGACGATAAAGAAGTCAAACCGCAACGAGCCCGCCGGGCAGATCGCCGCCGGGGCCAAAGAAATATCCCTGCGCTTTACGGGGGAGGCCCAAAACCCCGCCGAGCTGGGAAATATTTCCATGTCGCTGGCGAACGGCTCCGGCATTATGCTGGGCGACCTGGCCGAGATAAGGGATACCGTGGAGGAGGAGCGCAGCCTGTCGCGCTTCAACGGCAGCCCCGCCGTGACAATAGACCTGGTGGCCCGCCCCAACACCAACGTGGTGGCTTTGGCGGAGCGCGTCTACCGGGAACTTGAGCTGATTCAACCCTCCCTGCCCGAGGGAATGAGTGTCAACGTAATTTTCGACAACAGCGTCTATGTAGATGAATCCATCAAAAACGTCATATCGGACATGCTGCTGGCGGTGCTTCTCACCTCCGTGGCGCTATACTTCTGTCTGCAGCGCTTCGGGGCCATGCTGGCCGCGGTTCTGACGCTTCCCACCTCGCTGATAGCCACTTTCATCGTCCAGTTCCTTTACGGTTTCACGCTCAACATGATGAGCACCCTCGGCCTGGCGATATCTGTCGGGGTGCTGGTGGCCAACGCCATTCTGGTACTGGAGAACATCTATCGCTACCGGGAGATGGGTTACGACGCTCTGGAGTCCGCCGAGCGCGGGGCGGCGGAAATAGCGGTGGCGCTCCTGGCCAACGTTGCCACGAACCTGGGCGTTTTCATCCCCATCGCGTTCATGGGCGGCACGCTGGGGCAGATGTTCGCCCAGTTTGCCCTGACCGTCGTCATCACCACGCTGGTTTCGCTCTACTCCGCGTTCTCCCTGACGCCGATGATAGCGGCTCACCTTGGCGGCAAGCCGGGAGCTCCCCTGCCGCCGCTGACCCGCGTCGTCACAGGCTGGTGGCAGGTAGCCTTCGAGGAACTCAAACGTATGCACGTCTCCTTGAACAAGACCGCCATGCGTCATCCCATTCTGGTTTCTCTGCTGGTGGCCGCGCTCTGCTTCGGCGCTTACCGGGGGCTGGGCTACATCGGCTTCAACTTTATGCCGCGCGAAGACGAGGGGCGCATCAACATCGACATAGAGCTTTCGAGCGCCGCCTCCCTGCAAAACACAAGCGCTGTTCTGAGCAGTATCGAGGAGTACATCTCCCAGTTCGACTACGTCCGTTTTTACCGCGCGAGGGTGGGAGGCGGGCGTCAGAGCGCGACGAACGCCGGCTCGGTTTTCGTTTTTCTGACGGACGCGAAGACCCGCCCTTCCGTTTTTGAAATCGCGGCGGAGTGGCGCAGGCATTTCGCTCCCCTGCCGGACGCGGACATTTCCATTGCCTCGGCCGGCAGCATGGGCATGGGGCTGGGAGGCTGGGGGAAGCCCATATCGGTTTCCATCATCGGGCCGGACATAGACGAGCTGAGCCGCATATCCGAGGCGGTTTTGACGGAGATGCGGAACACCGCCGGGCTTATGGACGTTCAGTCCGACTGGAGGATGGGGCGGGAGGAAATACGCTTCTACCCGAACTATTACAGGCTGGGGAGGCTGGGGCTTTCCTTCGGCGACGTGGCGACGGAGGTCAACGGTTACCTGACGGGATACAACGCGGGAAAATACCGCGAGGACGGAAAAGAATACGACATTTTGGTGAGACTGCCGCGCAGTTGGACCGGCAGCGCCCATAAGATGGCCGGCGCTCCGGTGCGCACCCCTGTGGGCTTTATGCCGCTTTACGACCTGATGGACGTACGCCCGGGAACGGGCCCCACCACGATCTTCCGGGAGGACAGGCAGCGCAGGGTCACGGTGGACGCCAACACGGGCCGGGGAATCTCGGTTGGCGAGATAATGAGAGATTTGCAGCCGAGGCTCGCCGAAATTGAGCTGCCTTCGGGCTACCGCCTGAGCTACGGCGGAGACATCCGCAACATCAACGAGAACTACGCGAACATGTTTGCCGTGCTGGGCCTGGGCATAGCGATAATATTCCTGATCATCGCGGGGCTGCTGGAGTCCTGGACGTTCGCGCTGATAGTCATGATTACGCTGCCTCTGGCGGGGGTGGGCGTCGTTCCTATGATGCTTGCCACGAACAGCAATTTCACGGTTTTCGCCCTTTTGGGTTTGGTCATGATGAGCGGGCTGACGGTAAACAACGCGATAGTCATCGTGGATTACGCCGAGATGCTCCGCCGTCAGGGCGTCCACTACAGGCGCGCCATAATAGAGAGCTGCCATACCCGTTTCCGCCCGATTTTCATGACGACCCTGACAACGTTCATAGCTCTCATACCAATGATGTACTCCGGCGGCGCTGGCTCGCAGCTAAAGTCCCCCATGGCCATCGTAACGACGGGGGGCCTGATGGGAGGGTGCGTCCTGGCCCTTTACGTCATCCCCATGATTTACAACGAAATATGGAAGCTGAGGCTGGGCAGATAAGAAATTTTTAATAATTTCCGGCCGATAGAACGCGTTCAAATCAACGCGTTCTATCGGCGCAATTCCCGCGGTATGGGCAGCCGTCGCATCCGCGTTGTTTTTTTCCGCGGCATGCCCATACAATGGCGCATATAACGGTTATGACAAGGACGCCCAAAACGACGAAGTCAAAAAAGCCAAAAACATTCATGCCCTCACCCCAGCAGCCGGCCTGTTTGATATATGGCAAACGCGGCCAGCCACGCAAAACCCGTCTGGTACGCTATGATAAAAAACGTCCCCTTAAAACTGCCAAGCTCGCGTTTTACAATGGCGACCGCCGCCACGCAAGGCGTGTACAGCAGCGTGAACACCAGGAAGCTGAACGCGGTAAGCGGTGAGAATAACGTGCGCAGCGTATCGCCAAGCTCCGCCGCGCTTGCGCCGGTCAGCACGGCCAGCGTGCTTATAACGGCTTCCTTTGCCATGAATCCCGTTATAAGCCCCGTCGCTACCCGCCAGTCCGAAAAGCCGATGGGAGCGAATACCGCGCTTAAAAACCGCCCCGCCACGGCAAGCATACTGTCCGCGCTGTCGGCAACGTGGTTCAAGCGTATGTCGAAGGACTGTAAAAACCAAATCACAATGGTCGCGAGAAAGATAACCGTAAACGCCCTTTGGACGAAATCGTTGGTTCTCTCCCATAAAAGCAGCAGCACGTTTTTCATGGATGGGAAGCGGTAATTCGGCAGTTCCATCACAAACGGAACAGGCGCGCCCTTGTATACCGTTTTTTTCATAATAAACCCGGAAAAGACGCCCAGCAAAATGCCGATCAGATAGAGACCGGTAATTACCAGCGCCTGATACCCTGGAAAAAACGCGGCGGTAAAAAGAGCATATATCGGTATTTTCGCGCTGCAGCTCATAAAGGGGGTAAGGAAGATCGTCATTTTTTTATCGCGCTCGCTTGCCAAAGTTCGCGTGGCCATAACCGCGGGAACCGTGCAGCCGAAGCCCATCAGCATGGGAACGAAACTGCGCCCGGACAGCCCGATTTTACGAAGCGGTTTGTCCATAATAAACGCCACCCTTGCCATATAACCGCTGTCCTCCAATATGGACAAAAAGAAAAACAGCGTTACAATGACAGGCACAAAGCTGAGAACCGCTCCCACGCCTGCGAATATGCCGTCGTTAATCAGCGACTGGAGAACGGGGTTGAGCCCGTACGCTTCTAAAGTTACCTCGACCCCTTCGCCCAGTTTTTCTATTCCCCACTCAAAAAGCTCGCTGAGGGGCACTCCGATAACGCCGAACGTGAGCCAGAAAACCGCAAGCATGATTCCTAAAAAAGCGGGGAAAGCCAATATTTTGTGGGTCAACAGGGAATCAATATGTACGCTGCGCCGGTACGCGCGGCTTTCTTTCACTTTTGCGACGCATTTTTCGCAGACGTCCTCGATAAAGTTATACCGCATATCGGCCATAGCCGCTTCCCTGTCGGTATCCAGTTCCGTTTCCATTTCTTTTACGGCATGTTCGATGGTATCAGCCTCATTTTGAGAAAGCCGCAAACTTTCAAGCATGGGGACATCGCCTTCCACCAGTTTCGCGGCGGCGAAACGCGCTGGAACGCCCTGCCTGCCCGCGTGGTCCTCAATCAGATAAGAAATCGCGTGAATGACCCTATGTACAGCGCCGTCAGGCTCCGAACCGCCGGGACAAAAATCTATGCGCTCCGGCTTCCTGCGGTTTCGCGCGGTGTCGACGGCCTGCTCCATAAGTTCGGACAGCCCCTGGTTTTTTGCCGCGGACACGGGCACGACCGGTATGCCGAGAAGTTCCCGCATTTGCAGTATAGCGATGCTTCCGTTGTTGGCTTGAACCTCATCCATCATGTTAAGCGCGAGAACCATGGGGATTTGCAATTCTATAAGCTGCAGGGTCAGATATAAATTGCGCTCTATATTGGTCGCGTCCACTATGTTGATAATCCCGTCCGGTTTTTCTTTCAGCAGGAAATCGCGGGTTATTATTTCATCGCCGGCATAAGGGGACAGCGAGTAAATACCGGGCAGATCGACCATAGTAATATCTTTATGCCCTGTAACTGAACCCGTTTTTTGCTCGACCGTCACGCCGGGGAAATTTCCAACGCGCTGGCTGGAGCCTGTAAGCTGATTGAACAGCGTGCTCTTGCCGCTGTTTTGGTTTCCAACGAGAGCGAATATCATACGGCCTCCTCCTCGACCGTTATTTTTTCCGCATCCTCCAGGCGCAGCGTCAAAACATACCCCCGGATCAGCAATTCTATAGGGTCGCCCATCGGAGCGGCTTTTTTTACGGTAACAACGGTGCGGGGCGTGATACCCATTTCCAGGAACCGCCGCCTCAATACCTTTTCGCCGCCGACAGCCAAAACGCGGCCGCTCTGTCCGATAGCCAAATCCCGCAAAGTCATTTTTATTTCCCCCGTCTGTTGTTAGGTATATCTAACTAGAAGTTAGCATAGACTAATCCCCCTGTCAATAGATTCGTGAACCTTACGCTTCTTGCGGGTTTGCCCGGAGATATTCATGTTATACTTCCGCATGGATGGTATCACGTGAGAACTTACGCGGGAGGCAGCGGTTTGAAAACACACGAATCAGTCGAAAATTATCTGGAAACAATTTTAGTATTGAGCCGGAACGGTAATCCAGTGCGCTCGATTGACATCGTTAACGAGATTGGTTTCAGCAAGCCTAGCGTAAGCATAGCCATGAAAAATTTGCGAAATAAGGGATACATTGATATGGATTCCAGCGGTTATATTACGCTGACTGACAGCGGGCGCAAAATAGCGGAGTCTGTGTACGAGCGGCATACGCTGTTATCCGATTGGCTTATATTTTTAGGGGTAGACGGGAAAACTGCCGCGCATGACGCTTGCAGAATGGAGCACAGCATGAGCGAGCAGAGTTTTGCGGCGTTAAAAAAACATGTATATGATTGGAAACGTAATGTTTATACGCAAAAAGACATCGACCAGGGAGCCTTATAACCTGTTATCCTGTTATCCTGGCGATGAACCGAAGGAGGTACTATTCTGAATGGGCATAATTTTAGCCGTAAACGGCAGTCCGCGAGAGGAAGGCAACACAGCGCGTATGCTGCAAACGGTACTGGATGTCTGCGCCGGAGCCGGACATCGAACCGAACTGTATCAGGCAGGCGGCAGGGCCGTGCACGGCTGTACCGCCTGCGGCGACTGCGGCAGCCACGTCGGCCGATGCGCCATTGATGACTGGATGAACGAGTTATACCCCAAGACGGCGGAGGCCGATGCGATTCTGTTGGGTTCGCCTACCTATTTTGCCGACCTGACCCCGGAGCTGAAGGCGGTTATCGACCGCACGGGTTTTGTCTCCCGCCACGACGGTATGCGCTTCTCACGCAAAATCGGCGCCGGAGTCAGCGCCGTACGCCGGGCGGGCAGTATTCATGTTCTGGATTCCATCAATCACTTTTTCCTGATCAACGACATGATCGTGCCCGGCAGCAGCTATTGGAATATGAGCCTGTCGCGGGACAGTGGCGAATATCAAAACGACGAAGAAGGCGTGAATACAATGAAGCGGTTAGGTGAAAACATTGTCTGGCTGCTGGAAAAACTGAGATAGAACTGAGGTAAATCGCGGGCGGGCACAAAAACGGCGTTTCAAAATGAGAGACTTGATAGACAAATTAACTGAGCGCCATACCCTTTCGCGGGATGAATTTAAAACGCTTTTGGCCTGCGACAGCCCGTATTTGTATGAGCGGGCGCGGGAGGCGCGGCGGCAGGTCTACGGCAGCCGTATTTTCATGCGCGGGCTGATAGAAATTACAAGTTACTGTAAAAACAATTGCTATTACTGCGGATTGCGGCGCGACAACACAAACGCCGAACGGTACAGGCTGACCGGGGAGCAAATCCTGGCGTGCTGCAAGGCCGGGTATGATTTGGACTTCCGCACTTTCGTTTTACAGGGCGGCGAGGACGACTATTTCACCGACGACGTTCTGGCCGGGATAGTGCGGGAAATCAGAACGGCGTATCCTGACTGCGCCATTTCGCTTTCCATGGGCGAGCGTAGCTATGAAAGCTGCCGGCGCTTGTTTGACGCGGGGGCGGACAGGTATCTGCTCAGGCATGAAACGGCGGATGACGCGCATTACAGCGCGCTTCATCCGCCTGAAATGTCTCTCGTAAACCGCAAAAAATGTCTGTGGGATTTGAAGAAAATCGGGTATCAGGTGGGCTGCGGGTTTATGGTCGGCTCCCCCGGCCAGACGCTTGACCATATTGTGGAGGATTTGCTGTTCATCGAGGAGTTAAAACCCGCAATGGTGGGGGTCGGGCCATTTATACCACATTCGTCCACCCCTTTCGCCTGTGAAAAACCGGGGAGTTTGCGCCTGACGCTGAATATCCTGGCGATCCTGCGTTTGATGAGCCCTAATTTATTGATTCCCGCCACCACGGCGCTTGGGACGATTGACGGCGCAGGGCGCGAGCTGGGGGTGCAGGCGGGGGCAAATGTGGTCATGCCCAACCTTTCCCCGGCTGAGGCGCGTAAAAAATATCTTTTATACGACAATAAAATCTGCACGGACGAGAGTTCCGCCGAATGCCGGTTTTGCATACAAAACCGTCTGAAAAGCATTGGCTACGAGATTGCCGTTTCGAGGGGCGATTATATCAGCCATGAGTTCGCTTAACGATACTCCGCGCGGCGAAAGGCTGCACATCGGAATTTTTGGAAAACGCAACGCGGGGAAATCAAGCCTGTTAAACGCAATCACCGGACAAGCCGCCGCGGTTGTTTCTCCGGTTAAGGGCACGACCACCGATCCGGTATTCAAGGCTATGGAACTTTTACCCATCGGGCCTGTCGTGCTGATCGACACGCCCGGAATTGACGATTACGGCGAGCTTGGAGAGCTGCGGACAGAGAAAACCAAAGACGTACTGCGCAAAACAAATATCGCGCTTCTGGTGGTAGACACCTTGGAAGGGCTTGCGGATGAAGACGCGGAACTTATAAAGACCTTTGAGGAAATGGGCGTAAAATATTTAGTTGTCTACAACAAATCTGACCTGGCGGGGTTTGCCCCGGCAGGGCGCGCCTCGTCGGAAGGGTTTTTTGTCAGCGCGGTAACGGGCGAAAATATCGGCGCGTTAAAGGAAAAGATAGCTCAACTCAGCGGGCCGGAAGCGGAAACGCGGCGGCTGACCGCCGGCCTGCTAAGTCCGGGTGACGTGGTTGTGCTCGTTGTGCCGATTGACAGCGCGGCCCCAAAAGGCAGATTGATTCTTCCGCAGCAGCAGGTTATACGGGACGTTCTGGATACCGGCGCTGTTTCTGTTGTCACACAGCCGGCGGGACTGGCTGATACGTTGAAAAAACTCAATAATCCTCCCTCGCTGGTTATCACCGACAGCCAGGCGTTCGGGCAGGTTGCAAAAGAAACGCCGGGCGGCGTGCGGCTGACTTCTTTTTCCATTTTAATGGCGCGCTGTAAAGGCTCGTTTGAACAAGCCGTGCGCGGTGTAAAAGCGCTTGACGCCATCAAAGACGGCGATAAAATCCTTATCTCCGAAGGCTGCACGCACCATAAGCAGTGCGACGACATCGGAACCGTGAAAATACCAAGATGGATCGAGAAGCATATCAGCCATACCGGCGCGAAGCCTGTGTATGAATTTTCCTCCGGCGGCGGCTTCCCGCATGATTTATCAAACTTCAAAATGATTATTCACTGCGGCGGGTGTATGCTTAACAACCGCGAAATGCTTTACCGCTGCCGCGCCGCCGAGGAAGCGGGCGTCCCCATGACAAATTACGGCGTGGCCATCAGCCATATGGAGGGTATTTTAGAACGGTGCATAGCGCCGTTTAGCGAATTGGAGGAAAAACTCAGGCAGGCGTAAAATCGCCTGCTTTTTTGCTCCCACGCACTGATTACTACGCTTAAGACCCTCTTGACTTGTGTGTCCATGCGGGATACATTATTTATGGAGGTGAAGACAATGCCAAACGTTGTTTTACAAAATGAACTTAGAAGCGCCAATATCCGCGCCCGCGTTCCCGAAGAAATTAAGCGCCGATGGCAGGACGCCGCATTTATGCGCGGACAAACCCTGACGGACTTTTTAATCGTGGCCGCCAACAAGGAAACGGCGGAAACATTTTTGGAAAACGAACATATTGAGCTTTCTCAACGAGACAAGGTTCAATTAGCCGAAATGCTTTCAAGACCTCCCAGAGTAAACGAAGCCATGTGGAAGGCAATGCAGAAACGCCTCGAAAACATGACGGAAACCTAAATGGACTACGTTATAGTTTCTTATGAGAATTCGTACGTCAAAGACGGGTTTGACTGCGGTATAGCCGAATTGAACCAATATCTTCTTCGGCAGGCCGGGCAAGATGTTCGCAAATATTATGCCATCCTGTTTGTGGCCGTAGAAAGCGCCACGAGCAAAATCATAGGTTATTACACATTGGCCAATACAAGCGTAAACCTTGACGACGTTCCATCTGCTTTGCGTAAAAAACTGCCTAAATATGCGGCAGTTCCGGCTATTCGTTTAGGGCGTCTGGCTGTTGACGTCACGGCACAAGGATATGGCGTAGGCGCTCAATTACTGGCAGACGCCGCCATCAGAAGCGTACTTAATGTTTCCGCTTGGGCATTCATGACGGTTGACGCTAAGGATAGCAAGGCTTGCGCTTTTTATAAGAAATTTGGCTTCGATTCCCTGCTCGACGACGAGCGGCATTTATATATTTCGCGTCAGGACCTGGAAGCCAACTTTCTGCGCTCAAAAGCTTAATACAGCAGGCTGCGGATGTCCACGGGATTTTCGATCATGCCGTTTTCCAGCATGAAATCTTGGGTGCGCTTCAAAGCCTCGATGTCGGACTCTGAAATCTCGGCCCTGAAGTCATACATGGGGAACATCTCCGTAACGGCGCTTATATCCAGCCCCGTTTCCCTCGCTGAAATCTCCAGCGCTTCATCATTGTTGCGCGTCATCCAGGCCAATGTGGCGCGCTGCGCCTGGAGAAACGCCTCCGCCAGTTCGGGATGCCGCTCGTAAAAACGCCCTGTGACGGCGTTGACAATGGTTGCGTCTATCAGCCCCTCGCCTGTGGCAATGACAAAGTACCCCGCCTGTTCGGCGCCGTAAGCAACAGGCCCCGCCAAAAGCGCGGCGTCCACATGCCCCGCGGCCAGCGCCGCTTGAGATAAAAGGATATCCATGTGCAGAAAGTTGACGTCATCTTCCGTAAGCCCCGCCGTATTAAGGTAGGCCAGCAGCATTTGATGCAAAATAGTACCCTTGGGTCCGGCGACTTTTTTGCCCGCAAGACCGGCGGCGGACTTTATGCTTTCATCCGCTGTGAACAGGCGAAACGCGGCGGGGGATCGGCTGTACGCGCTTACAATTCGGATATCCGCTCCATTGGCGGCGGATAAAATGACTGACGCCGCGCCCACCGCGTGTAAAAATTGAATACTGCCCGCAGCCAAAGCCTGGGTCTGCTCCGGTCCGGTGGTCAGATTAAAATACTCGACATCCAGGCCGAACGGGGAAAACGCCTCGGCGAAAAAACCGCGCTCACGCTCGACAATAGAAGGGACGTTGAGGGGAGACGTGACATAAGTCACCGCTATCGAGCGTAAGCCGGAATAATCCTTACCTGGTTTGCCGGTCCTCGCGGCGCTGCCGGTAAATAACAAAACGGCGCACGCGGCACATGACACAGCGAGCAGCGCAGATAAAATTTTTTTGATCATTTCACCTGAAACTTAAAATACGTGTCGGGGAACGGCTCGTCAATCAGGGTATAATGCCACCATTCCTCGTCGTACGGTCTGAATCCCGCCTTTTCCATCGCGTTTTTCAGAATAAGCCTGTTGCTTGCCTGCTCGTCTGTAATAAGGTTCGTTCCGTGGTGTGACTCAAGCCCGAAAAAATCAAAAGGCGAACCCATGTCCACTTCTTTGCCCGTCCGCATGTCCACGATTGTCAGGTCGACCGTGCTGCCCCTGGAATGGCCGGAGCGCTCCGCAATATAGCCGTCGGGAATCAACCGGCTTTTTTCGACGTCGGGATAGAAGTATTCCTTTGTCAAAACGTCGCTCTCGTCTTTCGCCCAGCGCATAAAGTGATCGACCGCGCCCTGGGGCCTGTAAGCGTCAAAGATTTTTACGGCATACCCCTGCTCCCGTAAGCTGTCGCCGGCTTGCTTCAGGGCGTCGGCGGCCCGGACGCTCAGTATGGCGACCGGGGACATGTAGTCGTCAACGCGCACGCCGAGAAAATTATAGGTACTGTAATACCGTATTTCCAAAATTGCGTCCGGCATAACGTCCGTCACGTAGGCAAAACCGTCGGGCAAAGCCGGCGCCTCCTGCGCGGCATACGCGGTATGCGCTTTCAAAAAGCCCGCCGGCAAAAATGAAACGAGCGAGAGGACTGCCAGCATCAGTACGGTAAAACGACGATCTTTTCGCAAAAACATTACAAGACCTCCTCTGTTTTTTTGTCTGCAATGTATTATATTAAAAATTTCGGATGGTATGAGGTAACTGAAAGTTACCCCATTTATGGACTTTATAGACGGGAGCGGCGGCGGGGTTTGATAAAATTGTTAACAGAAAACATATGGAGGTTCGGCTATGAAAACAGGAGCGCTGCGGAATGTTATTCTTTTCCTGACGTTATGCGCCGTCTTTTTGTCAAATCTTTTCGCCGTAGGTTGGTACTACTATGCGGTATATAACGATAACGCGGCGCCGGACGCAGACATTGACGCAGTCGTCCCGTCGGCGCTTAAAACAGGCGACAAGGTGGGAATTGCCGCGCCTGCCGGCAGGGCGCGGCCTCAAAGGCTTCAGCTCGCCGTTGATTTTTTGACGGAAAAAGGGTTCGAGGTCGTTGTAGCCGACAATATCGACGCTGACACCGAATACGGAATCGGGGACGGAAGCGAACAGGCGCGCGCCGACGCTTTTAACGCGCTCGCGCGGGATTCTGACATTAAGGCGATTTTTTGCCTGCGCGGCGGGTATGGCTCTATGCACCTTCTGCGGGATATAGACTACGAGGCGCTCAGGCAAAATAAACCGATAATCGTCGGCTACAGCGATATTACCGCGCTGCAGGCGGCTGTCTTTCAGAAAACGGGACTCGTTACGTTTCATGGCCCCATGCTGTCGCCCAATTACGGACAGCAAGAGTCTTTTGACCTGCTGTTTGACATGTTGACGGAGCCGAAAGACGGTTTCCCTCTTAACAATATAAACGGCACGGCGTTTTCCGTGTTTTCCGCGGGAAACGAGGGAACGGCGGAAGGAGTCATTGTGGGAGGCAATATGACGCTGATAAATTCTTTGATGGGCACGGAATATGAGATAGACCTCAAAGACAAAATCCTGTTCATCGAGGAATTGGACGAGGCTCCGTACCGGCTCCACCGATATATGTGGCAGCTTAAACTGGCGGGCAAGCTGGACGAGGCCGCCGCTTTCGTGATAGGCGACATTTTGCCGGACAAAGAGTACAGCGACCCTGAAATATCGCTCAAGGTCATCTTTGAGGTGCTGAAGGATGTAACCGTGCCTATTTTATACAACGTCCGCGCCGGACACGGCAAAAACCCGCTTACCATTCCCATAGGCGCCAGGGTCAGGATCGACGCAAACGAGATAACGGTAATACAAAGAGTAGTGGATTGAAATGAGCGGAGGACCGCCGGGCCTCTTAGCGGCTGTATTTCAAAGGCAGCTCCAGCCCGTTTGCGGATAAAAGGGATTCGTTTTTGAAAAGCGCGGAGGGTTCTCCCTCCGCCGCGATTTGCCCTTCGTTCATGACCAGCGCGCGGGAGCAGACGTCGAGCGCCATGTCCAGGTCGTGCGTCGCCAGGATAATCGGCCGGTCCAGCGCATGCAGTATACCTATCACGCGCCTCCTCGCCCTCGGGTCCAGAGCGGCGGAGGGCTCGTCCAAAACGACGATTTCCGGCTCCATCGCCAAAATCCCCGCCAACGCGGCCAGCCGCTTCTCGCCCCCCGAGAGGCGGTGGGGCTGGCGATTCGCCAGATGGGCGGCGGAGAGTTCTCCAAGCGTTTTTGCGGCGCGTTCGTGCGCCTCCGCGACGTTCACGCCGCGCGAAACAAGCCCAAAGGCCACGTCCTCCAGCACGACAGGCATGAAAAGCTGGTCGTCGGGTTCTTGAAAGATCAGCCCCACAGCCTTCCGAAGGCGCTCCAGGCTACGGCCGACCGTTTCTCCGAAAAGCGCGATCTCCCCTTCCCTGGCGGCGAAACATCCGGCCAAATGCGCCAGCAGGGTCGATTTCCCCGAGCCGTTCGCGCCTACAAGGGCCAGTTTTTCTCCCTCATGCAGGGAGAGGTTTGCCCCGTTTAAGGCCGGGCTTCCGTCAGGGTAGGCGTAAAACAAATTTTTGGCTTCGAGAAGCGGCGGGGTCATCGTATGAACGAAAGGGAAATAGCGGCGATCAGAACGGCGTTCACCGCGAAAAAAACGCAGAGCAGCGTGTCGCGCAAACGCCAGGTCATGGGGCGGCGCTGAGAGAACCCGGCCATGCCGCCCCGGCAGCGCATTGCGAGCATAGAGCGCTCCGCTCTGTCGGAGCTGTGGATCAGGGTTGTCCCTAACATGCACGCGAACGCCGAGTACAGCCGTCCGCCTCTCAAGTCAGGCGCTCGCAGGCGCAGCGCCCGCGTCATGACGGCTGCGCGCGCCATCAGCAAAAGCGTGTAGCGCGCCGTGAGCAGCAGCAAAACGCGCATTTTTTCAGGAATACGAAAATCGGCCAGCACGTTATCGAGCCTTCCCACTCCCAAAGGCACAATCATGCGTACCATAACGACGGAAATGAGGTTCAGCTTGCAGACAATCAGCAGGGCCAAACGCAGCCCTGAGGTCACCGGCCCCGGGGTCGTGAGAGGCAGCAGGATTACCATGAAAACCGCGACGGCGTTGACGTGAAGCAGGGCCTTTGTCAGCTCCCTCACGCTCCCCGCGAAAATCAGCAGAACAGGAACGGCGCTTCCCGCGAGCAGTCCGGGCATGGATTGTATGGACGCTAGAACGCCCGAAAACAAGAGCGCGCATAACACACGGCACCGCGGATCAAAAACATCGATCGGCGATGCCGTATACTCCGCGTCATGAACATGACCGGCGTCGAACCACAATTGATTATTCCCCGCTGTGCCTGTCCGCCCCGGACAGAATGTCGGGGGCCGTTTTTTTGAGAAATCCCGTCATAAAGAGCGTAAGGCTCCCTTCTATAAGCGCCAAAGGCAAGTGAGCCACGAAAATGAACTTTGCGGCATTAGTGAAGGCCGGATTGGAGAGCCACAAAAAAACCCCCACCCCTGCGGCGCTCAGAATAACCCCCGCGAACCCCGCGGCGAACGACCGTACCGCCGCGGCGCTGCCCGCGCAGCGCCGGACTCCGGCGGCGAACAACAGGTAAACGATCAAGCCGGGCAGCGCGATACTGACGGTGTTTGCTCCCAGCGCGAGAAATCCTCCGAACCGCAGCAATATCGCCTGCAGAGCAAGCGCGGTCAGTACCGCTGGAAAGACGCTCCATCCCAAAATCAGGCCCATTGGCGCTATCAAAGAAAGATGGGTTGAACTCGGCCCGACGGGAACGTTGACCAGCGACGCCAGAAAAAAAACGGACGAAAAAAAAGCCACGCGGACAATTTTGTCGGGATCCAGCTTCTTCAGTCCCACGACCGTACCCGCGCCCGCTATCGCCCATCCGGCGGCCAACATCTGCGGAGAAAGCACTCCCTCGCTGATGTGCATTTATTTTTTCACCTTGTTTCGCCGCAGAACGACACCCGCCGCTAAATTGAACAGCAAGCTGACGCCCAGGACCGCCCTGAGCGCTAATTCCGCGCCCTCTATGTGATCGCCGTGGACGATTTCGGGTAAAAAATTTCCGTCCCCCTTCAAAAAATCCTCCGTGACGTTCACACTTGCTTCAGCCATGTGCCCTTCCTCATCTCTCACGACGACACGCCAGAGTCCCGAAACGTCGGGCGTAAAGGCGAAGCGCCCGGCCTCGTCGGTGCGCCCCGACTGGAAAGCGAACTTTTCGTCTTTAGGAGAGTATACCCTCGTGTCGAGGTAGCTCATCGCCTCGCCGGTCGAGTAGGAGAACTCCAGTGAGACCGGCTTTTTTTCCGAGTGTCTGTACCCTATTCCGTGCGCAGCCGCCGCCGCGGCGGAGAATAAGACCAGTCCCGCCGCCATAGCGGCGCAAAATGGACGAAATGACATCGTTTTTATTTTACCTCAAACGTGAGGATGGAGCGCAGACTGCGGGAGTCGTACTCGCCTTCCGCCCCGGGCTCGCCGTCTTTGGCCGTCCGCACGAGCCAGAACCCCGGCGCGGTGATTTTAATTCTCGCCACGCCTTCGGCGTTGCTTAACGTGTAATAAGCGTACGTTTCGTCCAGCTCCGTCACAAACCCGTCATAAGTAGCCCACACGGGAAGCGCCGCGGGCTGTCCCCCGAGTAAAATTTTTACGTCGAAAAACTCTCCGGGCACGGCGTCCGCCGGGTTCGTCATCGGAACGACCTCCAGCTCCTGCCCCACGGAGGACGCGAAATTTTTGTCGTCCTTCGCCGCGTTGACCACGGCCTTTGCGAATTTGTCGTTCTTGGTGGTTCTGAGGACTTTCAAGCCTCGGGCCTCCAGTTCCCTGCGAGTACCCTCCATGCCCCCTTCATTGGTGACGCTCCAGGGTTCCCCGTCTTTGGCGGCGACTATCAGCACAGCGCCGTCGTCCTCAATTTTCACGTCAAAGTCAATGCGTAACTCCGGCTCATTGGGCCTCAGCTCGGCCTCTTTCAAAACTCCATTGCGGAACACCCCCGCCTTGACGCGGGGAATATTTTCAACTTCCTCCGCCACAATAAAACGGTGGACGGATTGCAGCTCGACAGGCAGGGTTTCTCCCCCGGCCGCCGTCATCTCCGAAGGTTTCAAGAGCAGCTCATGGGCTAAAGCCGGGGCCGTAAGCAACAACATCGTCAAAACCAGCGCGGCGAAAAATCTATTCATGTTAAAACCCTCCTGAAGTTTTTTATGCCGGATATGATAACACGTTTTTTTTAATTCGTGTTACTAAATAAACGCTCCTCATGAGGAGACAACCAATGCCTATTCGTGTATAATACTCTCCGTGTTTTGCGGAGACGTGGCCGAGTGGTCGAAGGCGGGCGCTTGGAGAGCGTCTGGGTAGCAATACCCCTAGAGTTCGAATCTCTACGTCTCCGCCAAATCATCGATTTGTTGTATCTAAATATATCTAAGAAAATCCATAAACCCGGACATGATCCGGGTTTTGCTATTCTTCCCCTCTTCATGACAATCCATCTATATGTACCGAAATGTGCCTATGTCCGGTATACTATGGAACAAATAACGGTACATATACCCAAAGGAGACGGGCTCATGTACCGAAGGGGGGTAAACTCAATGAAGGTCAAGACTTTGAACGACATGCAAATTCTGAACAGGACGCGCTTGACAACGAAATCAGAAAAGCTGTAGCCAAGGCTAAGAAGGTTGTTTGAAATGTTGACACAGACGGCGGAGCGCCAGGAACTGCTGGCGCTGCCGGCGTAAGTTTGAAGGGAGGGTTTGTCATGAAAAAGGTACTTTGTTTAGCGATGGTGATGATTGCTTGTTTGGTAGGTACGGCATGGGCGATAGAAACTTGCGCGA
>Ga0099364_10005408_pt1 | contig 18951 bp, 14 predicted proteins | sample TergutTh196P3_FD_73070 | JGI IMG/M metagenome (GOLD analysis project Ga0099364, IMG submission 73070) | Microcerotermes parvus P3 segment gut microbial communities from Pointe-Noire, Republic of the Congo - Th196 P3 | ecosystem: Host-associated > Arthropoda: Insects > Digestive system > Gut ...
GCGTATCTCGGCACAACGACCGACGATTTGAAGCTCGGCGCGAAGAAGCCGGAAATGCCTTACTCAAACAGCCGCCTGCTCTCTATCCTGTCGCATACGATATGGTTTTTGCCTAACGTGGCCTCTTGTTTCGCCATGAGAAATCTCGTGCAAAAAAGGCATAACAATTTTTTCCATGAATATAAAATAAACGTCTGCGCCGGGAGCGGCGCGGGAATCGGCGTTGACGCGCTTACCCCTGTTCAGATGTCAATGCGCGATCCGCTGAAATCAAAGACGATAACGCTGACCTGCGGCAAGCTGACGACAGGCGTGACGGTAAGGCCGTGGACGGGAATCTTCATGCTTCGTAATCTATCAAGCCCCGAAACGTATTTCCAGGCCGCTTTCCGGGTACAAAGCCCGTGGGAAGTGGATACCGGCGCGGGTAAGCGGGAGATAATGAAACGCGCGTGTTATATTTTCGACTTCGCCCTCGACCGCGCGCTCCGGCAAATCGCCGAGTATAGCTGCCGGCTTGATGTGAGCGAGAGCAACCCGGAGAAAAAAGTCAAAGAGTTTATCAGCTTTTTGCCCGTTATAGCTTATGACGGCAGCACCATGAAACAGATAGACGAAAGGGACGTACTTGATATTGCGATGGCCGGAACCTCCGCGACGCTCCTTGCCCGGCGCTGGGAGAGCGCGCTGCTTGTCAATGTCGATAATGAAACGCTGGCGCGCCTCATGGCGAACGAGGACGCTATGAGGGCGTTAATGAGCATTGAGGGCTTCCGCAGTTTGAACAGCGACATAGAAACGATAATCAATCTGTCCGATAAAGTGAAGAAAGCAAAAGCCACAGGCGAAAAACCAACCCCGAAAGAAAAGAAACAACTGACCGCTGACGAAAAAGAGTACAAGTCCAAACGGAAGTTGATACAGGAAAAACTTATCAAATTTGCCGCCCGCGTTCCCGTCTTTATGTACTTGACGGACTTTCGCGAATACAGCTTGAAAGACGTCATTACGCAGCTTGAACCTGATTTATTCAAGCGGGTAACGGGTTTAAACATCAAAGACTTCGAACTTCTTGTTTCGCTTGGCGTCTTCAATGACGGCATAATGAACGACGCGGTATATAAATTCAAGCGATATGAGGATTCGAGCCTTTCCTATACCGGCATTGACAAACATGAGGGCGAAGCTGTCGGCGGGTATGACACCGTTCTTACAAGGGAAGAATTTGACCGTCTTTTCGGCACACAGCAGATTTCTATTTACGGACCGACTGCACGCTGATAAAAAGGGCCGAAGGGAATTTACGAATTATTATTGCCTACCGGCAAGCGTTAATAAAAGATAAAAATAACCTTTGGCTGTTCTCGTCATTCAAGATGTATTCGGGGTGCCATTGAACCGCCCACACGAATTTCCTGCCGGGCATATATACGGCTTCAATAAGATTGTCCTCCGCCGTCGCCATACACTCAAGTTCCCGTGATAATTCCTTTATTCCCTGATGGTGATAACTGTTCACGGCAATCGAATCGGTTTTCAATAGTGAATGGAGCGGGCTGTCCGGGTTAATATTGACCGTGTGGGACGGCTTGCCGTAAGGCGGCGCTTGGTTGTGGTTTACATGCGGGACTCCCTGGTGTTGAACTTCCAAATCCTGATACAACGTCCCGCCCAACAGCGCGTTAAAAAGCTGTATCCCCCGGCAAATGCCAAAAGCCGGCTTATCAAATTCCATCGCGGCGCTGTGAAACAGCACGGATTCCATTTTATCGCGCTTAACGCAAAGTCCCTCGCAATATTCGCTTTTCTTTTCGCCATACAATGCCGGGGAAATATCCTGCCCGCCCGTAAAGAGCAAGCCGTCGACCGCCCGGCTGACCTGTTCAAGAATCGGCATGTCCGCGGATAACGGCAGTATGACAGGCAATCCGCCCGCCTGTTCAATTCCTTGCATATAGCCGGGCAGCATCCAAATACTTTCCTTTTCATCATCCCAAAGCGGAACGACTCCGATCAACGGCTTTTTCATATCAACTTACCCCTCACACTGTTATTGTAACGGTAATACCTAAAAATTCCCTGTTATCTTCGAGAATTATTTGAGCCTCGGATAAAAATTCCTCAGTCTGTTCCGCGGCTCTGCCGATAAACCGCTCGGCGCGCAAAATACCGTTCATTTCTTTTTCGGTAATATTAAAGCTTGTATCCGCTAAAATGCGGGCGATCAAATCGTTTTTTCCGCCGCCCTGCTTTATCTTTTTCGCGGCTTCGAGCGAATGCAGCCGTAATTTTTCATGAAAACTCTGCCTGTCGCCGCCTTTTTTTACGCAGTACATCAGAATGTTTTCGGTTGCCATAAAAGGCAGTTCTTCGTTCAGGTTTTTTTCTATCACGTTCGGATAGACGGTAAGCCCGCCTGCTATATTGATCATAAGCGCGAGGATCGCGTCCACGGCAAGACATGCTTCGGGGATCGCTATGCGCCGGTTCGCGGAATCATCGAGAGTCCGCTCCAGCCATTGCGCGCTTGCTGTCAGCGCAGGATTGAGCGCGTTCACCGTCACATACCGGGCAAGGGAAGCGATACGTTCGCTTCTCATCGGGTTCTTTTTATAGGCCATCGCGCTCGACCCGACCTGCGAGTCTTCAAAAGGCTCGTCAACCTCTTTTAAATGTGACAGCAGGCGAATATCGTTTGAAAACTTGTACGCGCTCTGAGCGATGCCCGATAACACGGAAAGCGTGTAGTAATCGACCTTTCTCGAATAGGTCTGGCCGCTGACGGAATAGACCTTGCCAAGCCCCATTTTTTCGGCGATTTTTTGCTCCAACGCACGCACTTTCTCATGGTCGCCGTTAAACAGGGCAAGGAAGCTCGCGCCAGTGCCCGTCGTTCCCTTGCAGCCGAGCAGTTTCAAATTTCCGAGCGTAAACTCAAGCTGTTCAAGATCGAACAGCAAATCCTGTATCCACAGTGTCGCGCGCTTTCCGACCGTAGTCGGCTGCGCCGGTTGAAAATGAGTATACGCAAGGCACGGCAGGCTCTTGTATTTTTCCGCGAAGCCGCATAGTTCCGCGACGGCGTTTACAAGCAATTTTTTGATATGAAGCAGCGCGGAACGCTGCAAGAGGATATCGGTGTTGTCGCCAACATAGCATGAGGTCGCGCCTAGATGGATAATAGGCTTTGCCTTGGGGCACTGCTCGCCGTAAGCGCGGATATGAGCCATGACGTCGTGCCGCGTTTCTGCCTCAAACCTTGCCGCCGTTTCATAATTTATGTCGGCAATATGCGCCTTCATCTCGTCAATCTGCTCCGCGTTTATATCAAGCCCCAATTCTCTCTGGCTTTCGGCAAGCGCGACCCACAACCTGCGCCACGTGGAAAATTTGTTGTCATCAGAAAAAATATATTGCATTTCCGAACCGGCGTATCTCTTGCACAGAGGATTTTCATATCGGTCAGTCATTTAACAGCCTCCATATCAAACGCCATACACAACCGGCATTTTACGTTTATGCCCGCTTGATTTATGGAACCGTTCGATTATGGCTCCGTCACGTTCGTTTACGCTTCCGGTCAACAGAAATTCATCTATGCTGCGGTAGGCGACCCCCATCTCGCTTTCATCAGTTTGCCCGTCAAACAGCCCGGCGGAAGGAGCTTTGTCGATGATAAAATCGGGAACATTCAAAAAACGAAGAAATTCGAAAATCTCAGTAACCGTAAGGTCCGCAATCGGATTAAAATCATAAGCCCCGTCGCCCCATTTTGTGAAATAACCCATATATCCCTCGCTGCGGTTGCCCGTCCCAGCCACAAGCCTGTTTTCACACGCGGCAACGGCATAGAGCGCGGTCATTCGAAGCCGCGGCGCTATATTCATAAGCGCGGAATCGTTTAAAATCGTTTTTTCGCCTATTGCCCGGATAAGTTCATTTTTGGCCTCCGATAGATCGACGACCCGCGTGGATATGGAAAACTGTTCGGCGATTTTTTCGGCGTCGGCCTTGTCAGTTTCATAATTTCGTTTTGACCCGCACGGCATAATCAAACCAACCGTGTCGTCGCAGGCCATTTTGCAAAGGATACCGACAAGCGCGCTGTCTTTCCCACCGCTGTTTCCGAACACAATGCCGCCCGCGCCCGCGGATTCCACAACCCCGCGGATAAACTCAACCCTTTGTTTTATTTCAAGCTCGTAATCTCTCATGACAAGCCTGCGCTTTACCATGTGCATGGCACGTTGTATTTGGGTATGTTTGAATCAGCCGTTAAGATGGTCATATTATCTGCCATTGCTGTAGCGATAATCAGCCTGTCAAAAGGATCACGGTGGACAAACGGCAAAGATTCTACCATTCTTATATGGTCGGTAGTAATCGGAAATAATTCGATGGGCATGATCTCCATCTTTGCCATAAACACGCTCATGCCGCCGTCCAACTCTGATAATTTCCCGAGGCTCACTTTTATCGCCATCTCCCATAACGAAGCCATACTGATGAACAATGTGTGTTCGTCATTGTGCAACAGGGTTTTCGCAGCAGGCGACAATTTCTCATGCTCATTGACCATCCAAAGGGCTGTATGTGTGTCCAGCAAAATTCTCATTCCATATACTCCTTGAAGTCTTCCAGTGGCGCGTCAAAATCATCTGCCATCTTAAATTGTCCTCGCATACAACCAAACATGGCTTCCTTTGACATTTTAACAGTCGTCATCGGCGGCGCTACCAAGTTAAATGGGATACCATTATTATTGATAACGCTCCTGATGAAAATACTCAAGGCATTAGATGGAGAAATGCCAATGCCGGCGCATATCCTATCAAATTGTTGCTTTGTATCCGCATCAATACGGGTCGATACTTGGATTGACACAATATCACCTCATTTTGTGATCATTTGTTATCACTCTATCATTCATGTTTGAAAATGTCAAATGTTTGTAACACAAAATGTCGTTCGTCTGTGATAATGTCCTCTCCTAACTCGTCTGAGAAAATGTCCTCATGAGTCAGTAGCGAGTGACGTTGAGCATGAACGAGTTGATTTGTTGTTCACTCCCACTCCACAGTAGCCGGAGGTTTCGACGTAATATCATATACCACGCGGCTGACGGACGGTATCTCGCCCGTGATCCGCGACGAAATGCGTTGCAGGACTTTATGCGGCAGAGGCGCGTATTCGCAGGTCATGAAGTCGCCTGTCGCAACAGCCCGGATTGCGATCACAGGTTCGTATGTCCTGTCGTCCCCCTTAACGCCTACCGAGCGGGTATCGGTAAATACGGCAAAATATTGATCCGGCTTGCGTCTTCGCCCATCCAGTTCGTCGCGAAGGATGGCGTCGGCCTGCCGCAAAATATCCAATTTATCTTCCGTGACCTCGCCCATGACCCTAATGGCAAGCCCCGGTCCCGGGAAGGGCTGCCGGTTGATCAGAATCGCGGGCAGCCCCAGTTTTTTGCCGAGAACGCGAACTTCATCCTTAAAAAGCCCGGACAGCGGCTCCAAAATTTTATGGAAAGCAAGATCTTCGGGAAGCCCGCCCACATTATGATGGCTTTTTATTGTCGCGCCGTGGCTGCCGCCGGACTCTACAATGTCCGGGTAGATCGTTCCCTGCGCCAAAAACGGGATATCGCCCAGTTTTGCGGCTTCCTCCTCAAATACCCGGATAAATTCTTCGCCGACCAGCTTCCGCTTTGTTTCCGGATCGGCTGCGCCTTTCAGCTTTGCAAGAAAGCGTTTGCCGGCGTTTACACGGATAAAACGGAGATTCCGCCCGGAAAACACGCGTTCAATCTCATCACCCTCGCCCAATCGCATGAAACCGTGATCGACAAAGATACAGATGAGCTGTCCCGGCACGGCTTTCGACAGCAGGCTCGCGCATACCGAGGAATCAACCCCACCCGACAGGGCAAGGAGCACCTCTTGAGTGCCGACTGTTTGCCGTATCCGATTGACTTGTGTTTCTATATAATTCTCCAGTTTGTAATCTCCCGCCGCACCGCATACGCCATAAAGAAAACGGCTGATTATCCCGCGCCCGCCGGCGGTATGCGCCGATTCCGGATGGAACTGCACGCCGTAAAGACGCCGTTTACTGTCTTCGCAGGCAGCGATACAGGAAGCGGTGGACGCCGTAGCGCAAAAACCGCCCGGCAGCTGCATTACCGCGTCCTTATGACTCATAAGGGCGGCAAAGGGCTTATCCGCGCCCTGAAACAGCGCCGACGGGGCGGCGGGCGTCACCGTGACGCGCCCGTATTCGCCCGTGCCCGCCGGCGCGACCTCGCCGCCGAGCATGTGGCACATCATCTGCATACCGTAGCAGATACCGAGGATTGGTATCCCAAGGTTCCATATTACAGGGTCACACTTTGGCGAGTCCGGTAAATACACGCTGTTTGGCCCGCCTGTCAGAATAATGCCGATAGGGTTAAGATGCCGAATCTCATCAGCCGATATGCTCCCCGGCATTATTTCCGCGTACACGGAAAGACCTCTCGCCGTTCTGGCAATCAACTCCTTGTACTGCCCCCCGAAATCAAGCACCAGCACAAGCTCGCTCATATTCCCACCGTATTGACGTCAATCAATTCCGTGTTGAGCTCGTTATATCCTGAAAGTAAACTGTCCGCCAGCGCGTTTGCCGTATCCACCGACGTCAAACAGGGGATTCCGAGAGAACAGGCTTTTCTGCGTATCTTCACACTTTCAAAAGCGGGATCCCTGCCTTTCATTGACGTGGAAACGATATAGCTTATCTTTCCGCTTTCGAGCAATGTGGCGGTATTGTTGTCGGGACATTCCCGCATTTTATCCACAACTTGAACCTTAAAGCCTTTTTCCTCAAGGAGTCGGGCAGTTTCCCTCGTCGCGTACAGCGAAAAACCGCACCGGGCGAACCTTTCCGCCACGCCCGCGATTTCGGCTTTATCGCTGTTGCGTACGGTAATCAGAGCTCCGCCGCTCTTGTGCATTTTGTATCCCGCGGCGACGAGGCCCTTATAAAGCGCCTCCTCAAGATTTTTCCCCAGACCCAAAACCTCTCCCGTGGATTTCATTTCAGGCCCCAGATGCGTATCGAGGCCCGCCAGTTTCTCAAATGAGAAAACAGGCACTTTAACCGCATAATATGGCGGTATTTTCGCGATGCCCGATGAATATCCCAAGTCGGAAAGCGTTCTTCCGATACTGACTTTTGTGGCAAGCTCGCACATAGGCACGCCTGTTACCTTGCTGATATACGGAACGGTGCGCGAAGCGCGCGGGTTGACTTCAATAACATAAATGTCGTTTTCATACAGGACATATTGAATATTGATAAGTCCCCTGACGTTAAGCGCCATACAAATTTTTTCAGTGACCGCGAAAATATTTTCCGCCGTGGCGCCGTCTATATTCAAAGCGGGATATACTGCGATACTGTCGCCGGAGTGGATGCCTGTGCGCTCGATATGCTCCATGATCCCTGGGATCAACACATATGCCCCGTCGCATATGGCGTCAACTTCTATCTCCAGTCCCTCAAGATATTTGTCGATCAGCACGGGATTTTCCTGTTTGGATCGCAGGATGATTTCCATATACTCTCGGATATCCTCCGGCGAATAAGCAATGATCATGTTCTGGCCGCCCAGTACATAGGACGGGCGTACCAGCACCGGATAACCGAGCTTGTCCGCGGCTTCCAGCGCCTGCTGCTCCGACAGTACGCCAACTCCCTTGGGGCGTTTTATGCCGAGCCGCTCCAGGAACGCGTCGAAACGCTCCCTGTCCTCGCATATGTCTATACTGTCCGCTGATGTGCCTATAATGTTCACGCCGCGCTCATGCAGTTTCCCTGTCAGTTTGATGGCCGTTCCGCCGCCGAAAGCCACGATGACGCCGGCCGGTTTTTCGATATTTATAACACTCATAACATCATCGACGCATAACGGCTCAAAATACAATCTGTCCGCGGTATCGAAATCAGTCGATACCGTCTCCGGGTTGTTGTTGATGACGATAACTTCATATCCCATGCTTTTCAACGTCCACACGCAATGTACGCAGGCATAATCAAACTCGATGCCCTGGCCGATCCGTATCGGCCCGCTGCCCAGAACGACGATCCTCGGTTTTTCGCCCTTTTGAATAAAAGGAATGGCCTCGTTCTCCATGCCGCCCCGCACCGAGTAGAAGTAGGGCGTTTGCGCCTCAAACTCGCCGCCGCAAGTGTCCACCATCTTATAAACAAACGGTTTGGGCGGTTTATTGTCACGGGCAATATTGACAAGACCGTATAAAAACCACCGGTCGACTTTGGTAATCAAATGAAGCTCGTCCACATCGATTCCGCGTTTCACGGCTTCATACAGCACAAACAAGCGCTGATCCGTAACAGTATTCAGAAGATCGCGGATCTTGTCGTCGGTTTTTGCCGACAAACGGGGCAGATCAAGGCTCGAAAGTCCCAGCTCCGCGCCTCGTACAGCCTTAAGCAACGCGTCCTCAAACGTATCCGAGATCGCCATGACCTCGCCGGTTGCTTTCATCTGCGTGCCTAAATCCTTTTGCGCGTATACAAATTTATCAAAAGGCCATTTGGGGAGTTTGACCGCCACATAGTCAAGCGCTGGTTCAAACGCGGCGAATGTCGTGCCCGTGACGGCGTTCGGTATCTCGTCGAGGTTATAACCGATGGCGATTTTGGTCGCCACCTTCGCGATGGGATACCCCGTCGCTTTGCTCGCCAACGCCGATGAACGCGACACGCGCGGGTTCACCTCTATGACCGCGTACTCAAAGCTGTGGGGGTGCAGCGCCAATTGGCAGTTGCAGCCTCCTTCAACGCCAAGCGCCCGAATAATATCCAGGGACGCCGAGCGCAGCATCTGGAGCTCTCTGTCCGCCAGAGTGACGGCGGGCGCTATGACAATGCTGTCGCCGGTGTGTATGCCCACGGGGTCGATGTTTTCCATGGAGCAGACGGCAATCGCGTTCCCGGCGCGATCGCGCATAACCTCAAACTCTATTTCCTTCCATCCCGCTATGGATTTTTCCACCAGTATTTGACTTATCGGCGAAAGGGACAATCCATTCGCCGCGATTTCCCGAAGCGCGCCTTCATTCTCCGCGATACCGCCGCCTGCCCCGCCCATAGTAAAGGCGGGACGCACTATGACCGGATAGCCGGTTTCATCGGCAAAATCAACCGCCGTTTGCGCGTCGCGCGCGATTACGGAAGGGACTACCGGCTGGCCGATATTTTGCATGGTTTCCTTGAATAATTGCCTGTCTTCAGCCTTGTCAATTGTTTCGGGTGAAGAACCCAACAGGCGCGTGCCCGTTTGCCCGAGAAAACCTTCCCGGGCAAGCCTCATGCACAGAGTCAATCCTATCTGACCACCCAGTCCCGATAGAATACTGTCAGGGCGTTCTTTTTCAATGATCCGTTTGATTGTTGCCAGTGTCAGCGGCTCGATGTAGATTCTGTCCGCGATGTTCCTGTCAGTCATAATGGTGGCGGGATTGGAATTGACGAGGACGATTTCAATCCCCTCCTCGCGAAGAATACGGCAAGCCTGCGTACCGGCGTAGTCAAACTCCGCGGCCTGCCCGATCACAATCGGGCCGGAACCGATGACCAGCGCCTTTTTGATGGATTTATCTCTTGGCATGAGCGTCCATCCTTTTTATAAAACGGTCGAACAGGAAAGCCGTGTCGAGCGGCCCTCCGCGCGCTTCCGGGTGGAATTGCACGGAAAATGAACCGCCGTAATCCATGCCCTCGCAAGTACCGTCATTGACATTGACAAACGACCCCCTCTCCGCCACCACGGCGTATCCGTGGTTTTGGCTGGTAATGTAAACGCGCCCGGTGGAAATTTCCCTGACCGGCTGGTTGGCCCCTCGATGGCCGAACTTCATTTTCCGCGTCGTATAGCCGTTTGCCAGCGCCAACAACTGATGTCCCAGACAAATTCCGAAAATCGGTATGCCGCGCTGCTGGAAGATGCGTATTGTTTCAATAATTCCCGCGTTTGCGGAATCCGCCGGATCGCCGGGACCATTTGAAAGCATGACCCCGGCCGGCTTTATTTGCAGTATTTCACGCGCCGGCGCGTTATGCGGGAATGACCACACCTCACACCCCCGCGCCGCAAGCGCGTCCGCTATGCCGCGTTTTGCGCCGAAATCCAGGAGCGCCACGCGGCGCGGACCGCCGCCTGTTTTCGTAACGGCGCGGATTGAAACGGCGGAGACGGCAGCGTGAGCCGAATACGCCCTCGCTTCCGAAAGATCTTCGCCGCCAGGCGGAGACGCCGTGATTTTTCCGTTCATCACGCCGTTGTTACGGATAATCCTTGCCAGCGCCCTGGTATCTATGCCGCACAACCCGACGATCCCGCGTTCCCTCAAAAAAGTGTCAAGAGCGCCCTCGCTTCGGAAGTTTGAAGGGTCCTGACAGGGACGTTTTACAATGTAAGCTTTCACGCCGACGGAGTCGCTTTCAAAATCTGGGGGAATGACGCCGTAATTGCCGATAAGGGGGAATGTTTGAAGAACAATCTGCCCGTAATAGCTGGGGTCGGTCAGCGTTTCCAAATAACCGGTCATTCCGGTGGCGAAGACGACTTCGCCCGTTGTGTCTCCCTGCGCGCCAAATGATACCCCTTCAAACACCATGCCGTTTTCCAAAATTAAGTACGCCGTCATCGTTTTTTGGCTTCACCTCATTTTCAGATAATCGTTACGTCCCGCCCCGACCGATACATATTTTATTGGGCATCCCACGGCGCTTTCTATATAACGGATATACCCGAGCGCCGTTTCCGGCAAATCCTCCGCCCTCCGGCATTTTGATATGTCGGTTTTGAAACCTTCCAAATATTCATAAACCGGCTTTGCCCTAATGAGGGCGTCACCCGACGGGAAACGATCGGTTTTTACTTTGTCGACCTCATACGCTGTGCAGACTGGTATCCTGTCGAGATATGAAAGCACATCCAGTTTTGTCAGCGCGAGCTCATCGGCGCCCTGTAACCGCGCCCCGTGCCGACTGGCCACAACGTCGAAACCGCCGACCCTGCGCGGCCGGCCGGTTGCCGCGCCGTACTCCGCCCCGGCTTCGCGCAAAGAGGAAGCCTCATCGCCAAACATCTCAGCCGTAAACGGCCCTTCGCCTACGCAACTGGAATAAGCTTTCATGATACCGATTACATTATCGAGCCTCGCGCCCGGTATCCCGGCTCCGATAGGCGCATAGGCCGCTAGCGTCTGTGACGACGTGGTGTACGGATATATGCCGTAATCAATATCCCGCAGCGCGCCGAGCTGCGCCTCGAACAAAATATTTTTCCCGGCGCGGAGGGACCCGGATAAATATTCCGTCGTATCCGTGATATAAGGATAAAGTAATGCCCCATGCTCATCCAGCCAGCGCTGAACATCAGGCATGTTTATCCCGCGGGAACCGTAACCTTTAAGCGTAAGGTTTTTCCATTCAATAAGGTTAATCAGTTTTTGTTTCAAGGTTTCGGAATCCAGCAAATCTCCCATCCTTAGCCCTTTTTTCATATACTTGTCGCCGTATACGGGCGCTATGCCGCGGCGGGTCGAGCCGTATTTTTTATCCCCAAGACGATCTTCTTCCAATATGTCTTGTTTTTTATGATACGGCATACATATAAAGGCTTTGTCGCTGATTTTCAGGTTATCAGGAGTAATCACGACGCCTTTTTCTTTAAGCGACGTAATTTCGCCGCGCAGATGCTCTATATCGATCGCCATGCCGCCGCCCATGACGTTTACGGTTCCTTCGCGCAAGACGCCGGACGGCAGGAGGTTCAAAATGAATCTGCCCTTTTCATTGATGACCGTATGCCCCGCGTTATTGCCGCCCTGATACCGGCAGATCACGTCATACTTTTCCGACAGCAGATCGACCATGCGCCCTTTGCCTTCGTCACCCCAATTAATTCCCACTACCGCCGTCAGCATATTACACGACGCTGTGAAGCAATTCCGAGTATGTTGGAAGATGCCAATGCTTTTGGGGGACAAAAGTTTCAAGTTCATCAACAACAAGCCGCAGATCGGTCATAGCCTTAAAAACCACGTCACGGTAAAACCTGGCGTTGGATAGAAGATCGCTGCCGTTCGTTGTTCCTGAAAGCGCTTTTTCAAGGGCGGCCAGTTTTTCCAGTATACCGGCGGACAGGTTCGCGATGTTCTTCAATAGATAATCTTCCATCGCGACATTGTAATCGCCACATTCTTTTTTCCGTTTCAAAAGTTTGGAAAGGTCATTTTGATAATCGATACCGGCGGGAATGATTTCTTTTTTGACCATGTCCATCATTATAAGCGCTTCGATATGGATGGTTTTACAATATTCCTCCATAAGAATTTCATACCGCGAGTGAAGTTCGGTTTCGGCAAAAACGCGGTGTCCGGTAAACAGCTCGACGCTTTTCCTTGAAATAAATTCAGGCAGCGCGTCCACCGTATTCTTTAAGTTTGACAATCCGCGGCTTTCAGCCTCGATCACCCATTCATCGGAGTAATTGTTTCCATTGAAAACAATCCGCTTATGTTTGCGGAATGTATCCTTGATAAGCGATGCCAAATCATTGTTGAAATCGGTCGATTTTTCCAGATGATCCGCAAACTGCCGCAAGGCTTCGGCGACCACCGTGTTGAGTACAATATTGGGCCCCGCCAGAGAAAATGCCGAGCCGGGCATACGGAACTCAAATTTATTACCGGTGAAAGCAAACGGTGACGTGCGGTTGCGGTCGGTGGAGTCCTTCGGGAATTGCGGCAGCACAGTCACCCCGATTTCCATCGAAAGTTTTTCCTTGCCTGCATAATCCGTTCCCGATTCAAGCGCCTCCAATATCTCGGTCAATTCGTCGCCTAGGAACATGGACACTATGGCCGGCGGCGCTTCGTGCGCGCCAAGCCTGTGATCGTTACCGGCGCTCGCCGCTGAAACTCTTAGAAGGTCCTGATACTCATCCACCGCTTTAATGACAGCGACCAAAAATAATAAAAACTGGGCGTTATCATGCGGCGTATGCCCGGGTTCGAGCAGGTTGACGCCTGCGTCTGTATTTATAGACCAGTTATTATGTTTGCCGCTGCCATTGACTCCGACAAACGGTTTTTCATGAAGCAGGCAGGCAAGCCCGTGGCGGTCCGCCACGCTTTTCATCATCTCCATGGTAAGCTGATTATGATCGGTGGCGATGTTGGTCGTTCCATAGATCGACGCAAGCTCATGCTGTGCCGGAGCGACTTCATTGTGCTCGTTCTTTGCGTGAACGCCAAGTTTCCAGAGTTCTTCATCGAGCTCCTCCATAAAGGCGGACACCCTAGGCTTTATCCTGCCGAAATAATGGTCGTCGAGCTCCTGTCCTTTTGGCGGGCGGGCGCCGAACAAGGTTCTGCCGGTATGAATCAAGTCAGGGCGCTTTAAGAACATCTCCTTATCTATAAGGAAATATTCCTGTTCCGGGCCGACTGCCGACGCGACGTGCTGCGTAGCTGTGTTGCCGAAAAGCCTGAGTATACGCAATGCCTGTTTATTTACAGCTTCCATGGAGCGGAGCAGCGGGGTCTTTTTGTCGAGCGCCTCGCCGCTGTATGAGCAAAAAGCGGTTGGAATACACAGCGTTCCGTCCTTGATGAACGCATGCGACGTTGTATCCCAAACGGTATAACCCCGCGCTTCAAAGGTGGAACGAAGCCCGCCCGACGGGAAGCTGGACGCGTCCGGTTCGCCGCGTACAAGCTCTTTGCCCGAAAACTTCATGATGATTCTCCCGTCGCCGGAAGGAGAAATAAAGCTTTCATGCTTTTCCGCCGTGATTCCGGTCATGGGCTGGAACCAGTGGGTAAAGTGCGTCACCCCTTTTTCAACCGCCCAATCCTTCATGGCGTTGGCGATCACGTTGGCGACGTCGAGTTCCAAATTAGCGCCCTGTGATATTGCCTTTCGCAAAGCGCCGTAAATATCGTCGGGAAGTCTTTCCTTCATAACGATGTCGTTGAAAACCATACTTCCGAAATAACTTGTAACATCCTTCATCATTGACACCTCCATATATTCCTCTCGCATACTGTTACCTCTTATTTTTTACGCTGCGTATAAATTCCTCCGACTTACCAATCTCTTTCAATACGGCGCTTTCCGCCGGGCCGCCCGGTAAATTTCTCGCGTTGACGCACGCCTCAACCGTTATCGCTTCATAAATCGTCTCGTCAAAAATGTCAGACACGCTTTTGAAATCGCTAATCGTCAAATCATTAAGCGATACTTTCCTGTTTATGGCATATAACACAAGCCTGCCAATTATTTCGTGGGCTTCCCGAAACGTTACGCCTTTTTTTACGAGCCAGTCCGCCGCGTCGGTCGCATTGGTATATCCGCCAAGCGCGCTTTTATACATATTTTCCCTCTTGACGGTTATGGTACTGAGCATTCCGCAAAATACGGAAAGACATGATTTAACCGTGTCGGAAGCGTCGAACACAGCTTCTTTGTCCTCCTGCATATCCTTGTTATACGCCAGCGGCAGCCCTTTCATCATGGTCAGGAGCCCTATAAGGCTGCCGTAGACGCGTCCCGTTTTCCCACGAATTAATTCAGCCATATCGGGGTTCTTTTTTTGCGGCATAATAGAGGAACCTGTCGCATAAGCGTCGGAAATTTCCACGAAGGCAAAGGCGTCGGTGGACCAAAAGATAAGTTCCTCGCAAAAACGGCTCAGGTGCATCATAACTATGGATAGACACGACACAAATTCCACGCAGAAATCCCTGTCGGACACGGCGTCAAGGCTATTTGCGGTTATATCCGCAAACCCGAGTTTGTCTTTGACAAAATCTCTGTCGATCGGATAGGTGGTGGAAGCGAGCGCGCCGGAACCGAGCGGCATTTCATCGGTCCTTTTCCGGCAATCGCAGAACCTTTCATGGTCGCGCCTGAACATCTGGAAATACGCCAGCATATGGTGGGCTAGCGTTATGGGCTGCGCCTTCTGCATATGGGTGAATCCAGGCATTATAGTGGCAGTGTGCTGTTTAGCAATAGCCAGCAATATTTCAAGCAGGCTGGTCAACAATGTCCTTACCTCATCGATTTCATTTATCACATACATTTTCATATCCAAAGCGACCTGGTCATTGCGGCTCCTGCCGGTATGCAGCCGTCTTCCGGCGTCCCCGGCGCGCGCTATCAGCTCCGATTCGACAAAGGAATGAATATCCTCGGCATCCATATCTATCGCCAGAGCGCCGCTTTCAATATCCGCCAATATACTTTTTAAAGTTTTTATGATCTCTTCGGCGTCCGGTTTTGAGATAATCCCCTGACGGCCGAGCATTTCAGCGTGGGCTATGCTGCCGCTTATATCCTGCCTGTAAAGCCTTTGGTCGAAGGATACGGAAGAATGAAAAGCGCCGGCCAGTTCGTCGGTGTGCCGCGAAAAACGCCCTCCCCACAGTTTCATATGCCTGACGATCCCTTTTTCTTTTCGTTGTGCTTTCTCATCAGTGCCCGTACCGTCATCGGAATGCCCAACAGGTTGATAAAACCCTCCGCATCCTTGTGATCGTATAAATCGCCGGTAGCGAAACTTGACAGTTCCTTGTCATGTAACGAATACGGCGACGTTATGCCCGCCGGGATGATATTGCCCTTATATAATTTCAAGCGGACGGAGCCCGTAACGGTCTCCTGCGTTTTATCCACAAAGGCGGAAAGTGCTTCCCTCAGAGGCGTAAACCATTCGCCCGTATAGATCAGCTCAGCCAGCTCATGCCCGACGACGGCCTTGAATACCTCGGTCTGCCGGTCGAGGCATAAGCTCTCCAGTTCTTGGTGCGCCGCATACAGTATCGTCCCGCCGGGCGTTTCATAAACACCGCGTGATTTCATGCCGACAACCCTGTTTTCCACAATATCCGCGATGCCGACGCCGTTCCTGCCGCCTATCTCATTGATGGCCTCCATCAAGGCGACGGGCGCCATTGCTTTTCCGTTCAATTTGACTGGAATACCATGCTCAAATTCAAGCTCCACATACTCCGGTGTGTCGGGAGCATCCTCCGGCATAACGGATAATTGCAGCAGGTGCCTGTAATTCGGTTCCGTGGCCGGGTCTTCAAGGTCCAGGCCCTCGTGGCTTAAATGCCAAAGATTTTCGTCGCGGCTGTAACTCTCTTCTTTTTTCATAGGGACTTCGAGTCCGCGTTTTTGCAGGTACTCCATTGCGTCCTCTCTGGACTTTATATCCCATATACGCCACGGCGCTATGATTTTGAGCCACGGAGCAAAAGCCTTAAAGGTCAATTCAAAACGTATCTGATCATTGCCTTTTCCCGTAGCGCCGTGGCAGAGCGCGTTCGCACCCTCAGCCAGCGCCGTATCCAGGAGCTTCTTCGCGATTAAAGGGCGCGCGACGGATGTGCCGAGAAGATATTTGTTCTCGTAAACGGCGTTTGCCTTTAACATCGGGAAGATGAAGTCAGTCATAAATTCATCTCTGGCGTCGAAAATATACACTTTATCCGCGCCGATTTTTGATGCCTTATCCTCCAACACTCTGTAGTCGTCGCATTGTCCCACGTCGATGCAACAGGCGATGATCTCGCAATCCGTATAATTTTCCCTCAGCCACGGTATTATCACAGTGGTATCCAGACCTCCGGAATACGCCAACACTATTTTGTATTTCATTTTGTTAAAACCTCCAAGTCTTTTTTATTCAACGTAATTTATTCTTGTTTCTGGTATCCGTACATTTATCTCGCTTTGTATCAGATATTCTTTAAGCTCGCGGACTGTATAATTTTTCTCCATGCGAGGCGAATACAACATACTGCTGATTATAGCCGCCTGCGCTTCCGTGTTTAAAAATAAACCCTTTAAATGCCCGGGGGTTCCCGCTCCGCCCGAAGCGATGAGGGGTACCGACACGGCGTCTTGCGCCAGCTTCATTAGTTCGATGTCATAACCGGAAAGGGTTCCGTCATTATCAATGCTGTTCAGGCATATTTCCCCGGCGCCAAGCTCCTGTCCGCGCTTTATCCAATCGATAGCGTCCATCCCGGTCGCCGATCTCGCTCCATCTATATAAACCTCATACCCGCTCGGCACCCCTTTCGCCCTTTTCACCTGAGTGGACAATACGACGCATTGCGAACCGAAAGCTTTCGCGCCGTCCGCGATGATTTGCGGGTTTCGTACGGCCATTGAATCGACGCTTATCTTCTCCGCCCCCGCTTTAAGCGCCTCGTACATATCGTCTAAATCCTTGATTCCGCCGCCGACGGTGAAGGGGATAAAGACGCGGCGCGCTACCTTTCTTACGGTTTCAATATCAATGCCGCGCTTTTCCGCGCTCGCCATTATATCGTAAAAGATCAGCTCGTCGATCTGCGCGGCGTACATGGCTTCTGCCAAATCTTCGGCGGGCGCGACGTCTATGTTGTCCTGAAATTGCACCGCCTTCGTAACCCTGCCGTTTATGATGTCAAAGCAGGCTATCAGTCTTTTCGTAAGCATAGATCAATAGCCCCCCTTTAGTCCGAGAAAGGCGTTCAGCAACTCAAGACCGGCTTCGCCGCTCTTTTCGACGTGAAACTGCGTGCCATATATGTTTTCGCTGCAAACAGCCGCGGCAAACGAACCGTTATATTCCGCCATACCCCATAAATCCGACTCGTTCATCGGGTTTGCGTAATACGAGTTTACGAAATAAAAGAAATCATTCTGTGCCCTGCATGGCGCGTTTTTTACGAAGCGCACCTTGTTCCATCCCATTTGCGGAACCCTGACTTTTTTATCGTCGAATTTGATAACCCTGCCTCTAAGCCATCCGAAACATTCCGCATCTTCTTCTTCGCTATGTTCGAAAAGTACCTGCATACCAACGCATATACCTAAAAACAGCACCTTCTTTCGCAATACCGCTTCTTCCAACGCGCACGCCAAGCCCATCTCACGCAAGGATTCCATCGTCGCCTTTGCGCTTCCCACTCCAGGCAGAATGATGTGAGCGGCATCTGTGAGATCATGCGGCGATCTCACAAAATCCGCTTTATAGCCAAGATACGTAACCGCGCTCAACACGCTGGGAGCGTTTCCCGCTTTATAATCTATAATTTTAATCATACTTCATACCCTCCAAGCATAAATAGCCTGCATATTTATTCCCACTCCACCGTGGCCGGAGGCTTTCGTCAATGCACATTCTTCCCTTCAAAAACTATAGCAGTCAATGAATTCGTTTAGACTATTCCATGAGCCAGCATTGTGTCCGCGACCTTAAGAAAGCCTGCGATGTTTGATCCAACCACGAAGTTATCCGGATATCCGTATTGCTTGGCAGTATTCGCGCAGTTATAGTAAATCCCTTTCATGATTGCTTTGAGCCGATTGTCGACGTCCTCAAACGTCCACGACATACGCATGGAATTCTGACTCATCTCCAACGCGGAAGTTGCCACGCCGCCCGCGTTTGCCGCTTTGCCCGGCCCGAAAAGGATTTTGTTTTCGAGCAAATAATCCGTCGCTTCGAGCGTCGTCGGCATATTCGCTCCTTCACATACGGCAATCACGCCGTTTTTAACAAGCTCCTTCGCGTCTTCCAAATCAAGTTCATTCTGTGTTGCGCAAGGCAGAGCAATGTCGGCTTTAATGCCCCAAATGCCTTTGCCGTCGCGGTATTCGGCATTCGGGCGGTACTTCGGATAAGTGCTCAGTCTTTCGCGCCTGAATTCTTTGATTTCCTTTATTGCGTCAAGATCAACGCCTTCTTTGTCGTAGATCCAGCCGTTTGAATCGCTCAAGGCTACAACCTTGCCGCCGAGCTCGGTAACTTTTTCCGTCGCGTAGATAGCGACGTTGCCTGAACCGGATATAGTAACGATCTTGTCCTCGAAC
>Ga0099364_10005409_pt1 | contig 18950 bp, 21 predicted proteins | sample TergutTh196P3_FD_73070 | JGI IMG/M metagenome (GOLD analysis project Ga0099364, IMG submission 73070) | Microcerotermes parvus P3 segment gut microbial communities from Pointe-Noire, Republic of the Congo - Th196 P3 | ecosystem: Host-associated > Arthropoda: Insects > Digestive system > Gut ...
CCTCCGCTGTCCATCCTCGCTCCATCGCTCCGTACTGCGCACGCCGTTCTGCGAACGGTCTACGCAACTTCGTTGCTCCGCTGTCCGTTTGCTTAGCTGCTAAAGCAGCAAGAGCAAAAGGCAACCACATTTTCCTATCTCTCTACGCTTCTTGACGGTGTTGCTCACATCTTGGTATAATAGTGGTGAAGATTATTAAAAAAATAATTAGATTCGGATGTATTTGATGGAACAGCATTAAATGCTTTGATTCATTTCACACTTATAAGGAGAAGACATAAAATGCCTTTAGCAAAAATTGTTTATGCAAGTATGACAGGAAATACAGAAGCCTGTGCTGATATTGTAGCAGATAAACTCGAAGAGTTAGGATGGGAAGTTGAGCTTGATGAATGTACTTCTGTAGATGCAGAAGATATGGCTGATGCCGACCTTTGTATTGTTGGAACTTATACTTATGGAGATGGCGAACTCCCTGATGAAATCGTGGACTTTTATGAAGAATTAGCAGATGTTGATTTATCTGGAAAAATCTATGGCTGCTTTGGTTCTGGCGATACATTTTATGATGATTTTTGTATCTGCGTTGACATGTTTGAAGCACAATTTGAAAAAACTGGTGCAACAAAAGGTGCTGAACTTGTCCGTGTTGACTTATCACCTGAGGATGATGATGAAACCAATCTTGAAGCATTTGCTGAAACTTTAAGTTCACATTTTGACTTTTAAATTGATTTAAAAATTCTGTCAGTATACTGACAGAATTTTTTTGTCTTACAATAATTCGATTTCGCTGTCGAAATATTGCTCCATAAAGGAAGTTTGAGCGAAAATTTCTTCTTTTGTAAATGTTTCATATTCACTCGTCATGAGCCATTTATCACAGGCATCGTTTTTTCGATGAATGACATGACAGCAATCAACTTGCAAGTCAAATTCTGTCATTGATTTTTGATTTTCTGTCAGTGCTGACAGAATACAAACATTTTGCTCCTCACTGTTACCAGAGATAAGTTCAGGCATGTAACCGTAATTTACAGGATAAATCGTACCATGATGATTGTAGCTGATTAGTCAGGCAATTTTATAGTGTAAAGTTTCACTTTTTCTCCATGATTTTTACAAGCTAAACATCAAAATTCCTGCGGCAACAGCGACATTAAGCGATTCAGCCTGACCTGGCATATCAATATGCACAAGAATATCCGCCTGATTCACTGCCTCCTCTGACACACCTGCCCCTTCATTTCCCATGACTAAGGCAAACCGACGAGCTTTGACAGACTGATAAGACACAGAATTTGCTGACAAAGTCGTTATCAGTACTGACAAACCTGCTTTTTTTAACTGCCCAAATAGTAAGCCAGGCTCCATCTGTATCACAGGCAAATGAAAGTTTGAGCCTTGCATCGAGCGCATCACTTTTGAACTGTAAATGTCTGCAGTATTTCCTAAAAGGATAACACCCGAAAAGCCCGCAGCATCTGCTGTTCGTATCATCGTTCCAACATTTCCAGGATCCTGAACATTCTCTAATACTAAATATTTTGATCCTGAAAAGTCAATCTCTGCTTCACATTTTTTAACTTCGGCAATAATACCTTGTGGACTGTCACTATCCGCAAGTGATTTCAAAACTTCTCTTGACACCATATTTACTGATAGCTTTTCTGTCATCTCCACTTCGTTTCGCTGTCCATTCTCGCTAAGCGACTGAAGTCGCAAGTCGAATCGCAGTGCCGATGGAAGTTTGTCAAATTTTTCTTCTTCTACAAACACCTGTAAAATCTCACTTCCAGCTTTTACAGCTTCTTCAAGCAGATGAAAACCTTCAATTAAGTATGAATTTTTTCGATATTTTTTTGTCAGCAACTTACGTGCTTCTTTTACTTTTTTATTATCTTTTGACGTGATGATTTCCATTCATTCATTTTAACAAATTTTTATAAAAAGTGCTGATCATTTTTTCACCTCTCTCATTATCACTTCAAGATAAGCTGGAAGTACCGCTATTTTCAGATTTGAGATGAGTTTTTCAAATTCTAGAAAATTTGGCAGCGGCGCAATAAGCTTTGTACGAATCACGATTTGAACTTCCGAATTTTTCGGATAGCCAGCAGAGAAAGAATTTGAACTTTTAGAGATTGCTTCAAGTATGATATAATGAAGTCAAGATTTTAATATGAGAACGATTACAGGAGGTTTCCAAATGTTCAAAATAAAAGTGGTTGTTTCTGGACGCGTCCAAGGTGTTGGTTTTCGGTATTTTGTCATCATGATAGCACGCGAGTTAGATATTTTAGGGCGAGTGTGGAATAATGATGACGGTACCGTAGGTATCTATGCACAGTCAAATCAACGGGAAAATCTTGACCAGTTCATCTCGATTATCCGAGGAGAAAAATCAGGTAAACGTAAACTTCCGATGTTTGCAAAAGTAAGCTACGTTGATGCTACCCCAACTCACTTTGAAGATTTTACAGATTTTAATATCAAATATTAGTTTATTTCTTCAACTCAAATCAAAAAACCAAGAAAACTTATTTTCTTGGTTTTTTAATTTTAAACAACGATAACTCAAACTACCATTGTTTACCAGTCTAATAAATTAATCAAAAACATATTCCACTCAACTTCTTTAGCATAAAAAATATTTCCACCATTTGTATAAAGTTTACCTTGATTGTACCACAAAGAATCTGGCGTAATATGATAATAAGTTTCACCAGTAGTATTTCCTAAACTTGGGGCAACCACATCACGAGAATAAGCTTTAGATAGTGCAATTGTGTTTTTTCCCCCATGATTCGCAATGTAATCAACATAAGCTTTACCATAGTTGTAAGCCTGAACTCCCGTCCAAACATCTACCTTTTTTTCAGAAGCATATTCTAGAACCTTGGAAAGATTTGAAACGCCTTGCTGGATACTTTCATTCTCATTTGAAATATCATTAGCTTTCGCTCCAAGACTCTCACTGGACTGCATCACATCTGCCGATTTTCCCTTAGTTTCAGTATAAATAATGGCAAGTGCCAACTTCGTATCACCGCTCAACCCTTGAGCAGCAAGACTTTTACTCACTGCACTCTCATAACTCATCACATGCTTGACATTTTCATGTGCTCTATAAACATAAAAACCGGCGAGTACTACAAGTACCAGCATCATTAAACCCACGAATTTTTTAAACATTATCACTTACCTAGTCTTTCTGACTGCTTTAAGTTAACTGTTCCTTTAGAACACCGCTAACCTCTCACATTTAACTCTGGTTAATAGCACCAAAGTCATTTTACATTACTAGCCCATATCAATATTTTCTAGCAGTCATTTCCAATTAAAATTTATATTCGTTAGTATAACAATTTTAGCTTAAAATCATCTTAGATTTTGAGCTAAAATCAAAAAAAGATGAAGCAAAGTTATCCTACATCACTTTGCTTTTTTACTATTTTCTCTGCATAAAATCACAAATTTCGTCCGACTAAATTCAACATTGCAACTCATTTATTGCGAGAACTTTAGCTTCATTTTAATACAAAGGGAATTGATTTGTCAAGTCAAGTACTTCTGCGCGTACTTCGTCTAAAATCGCCTCATTATCGTGATTGACTAAAGCTTTCGCAACCAATTTTGCAACTTGTCTAGCTTCATTTTCCTTGAATCCTCGCGAAGTAATCGCAGGAGCACCAATCCGTACACCAGAGGTTTTAAAGGGTGATAATGTTTCTGCTGGTATAGCTTCCTTATTCAAGGTAATATGCACAGAATCAAGAAGTTCTTGCGCTTCTTTACCATTGATACCAAGGTCTAAAACTTTCAAGTTTAATAAATGATTATCTGAACCTCCTGCAATTAATCGCAAGCCAGGAACAGTTGCAAATTCTTCAGCCATCGCCTGAGTATTTTTTATCACTTGTTCAATATAAGTTGTAAATTCAGAATCCAGCGCTTCTTTAAATGCTACTGCTTTAGCTGCAATGACGTGCTCCAAAGGACCACCTTGTGTGCCAGGGAAAATCGCCGAATTAATTTTCTTAGCCAAATCCTCGTTATTTGTCAAAATCATCCCACCACGAGGACCACGTAAAGTTTTATGTGTTGTTGTTGTCACAATATCTGCATAGGGAACAGGACTAGGATGCGCACCAGTCGCAACTAATCCTGCAATATGAGCCATATCCACCATCAATTTTGCACCAACTTTATCCGCAATTTCGCGGAATTTTGAAAAGTCAATCACACGAGAATAAGCTGAAGCACCAGCAACAATAAGCTTTGGTTGAACTTCCTGTGCAATTTTAAGAATATCATCGTAGTCCAAAAGTTCTGTTTCAGGGTTAACTCCATAAGAAACAAAATGATAGGTTTTACCAGAGAAATTTACTGAAGCGCCATGTGTCAAGTGTCCACCAGCGTTCAAGTCCATTCCCATAACAGTATCACCTGGTTGTATCAACGCCATATAAGCTGCAGCATTTGCCTGAGAACCTGAGTGTGGTTGAACATTAGCAAACTTACAATCAAAAAGTGCCTTAGCACGCTCAATCGCCAGATTTTCTACAACATCAACCGCTTCTGTTCCACCATAATATCGTTTACCTGGATAACCTTCTGCATATTTGTTTGTCAAAACTGAACCTTGTGCAGCGAGAACTCCTTTAGAAACAATATTTTCCGAAGCAATCAGTTCAATATTTTGTTGCTGACGTACTTCTTCTGCGTGTATTGCGTCCCAAAGTTCTGGGTCATAGGCTTTATAGTCTTCCTTATCGTAAATCATAGTTTCTCCTTTGAAGTGATTACTTCATCAGTGGGAGATTCTTTCCCTCCCACTGATGTTAGTAGAACGAAAGCAAAGCTTAGTGTTGCTTATCCCCCCACCTGAAAGAGGTGGGGGATTTAGCAGACACTTGCTTGGTTAAATGTGTACTGGGGGTACTTCTAAAGTCATGTAAATTAGAAAAGTGCTACTTCACGCCGAAATACTGTTCTGAAAGTTGTCATCCCACCTTCTGACTTTACAGGATAGCCGCTTGCGATTCAAGTGCTAAAAAGCACGAGGATAGTGAAATTGACAACGTAACAAAATAGAGATAAAACGAGTGTACAGCAGAGCATCTTTTTTCCGACTTCAAACGCCTTGAACCCAGGTCAATAAATCATAAATTTAGATAGCTAAACCCTGATTGATAATACTATTATATCGGGTCTAACATTCATTTCCAAATCTTATAACCGGAATTCACTAAATAATTTTAGAAAGTTCGGGAATAGCGAATAAAAGTTCCTCACGTGTGATTGCACCTTGACGTAAAATTTTAGGATTCTCTCCTGTCAAATCAATAATGGTTGTATCTAAGCCATAAACACTGTCATCCTTTATCGCCACTGTTGCATTTTTCAAAATCTCTTGACTTAAATCTGAGAAAAAGCGCGGACTAAGTTCTCCAGTCAAATTTGCGGATGGCCCAACTAAAACCCCAACTTCATTTATAATGTTCTGAGTCATCGAAATAGCTGGCATCCGAAATCCAACTGTAGTTTTCCCAATATGAATCCATTCTGGAACATTTTCCGAAGCTTCTAAAATAATTGTTAATGGTCCTGGCAAGAATTCTGAAACCAATTTTTCAAGATAAGTCGGCTGATTTTTGCTGTACTTCAAAATAGTATCAAAGCTTGAAACATTCATATTGAGCGCTTTTTCTGTCGGACGTCCTTTTACTGCATAAAGTTTTTTGACCGCTTGCTCCTGTGTCGCATCAGCAAATAATCCATAGACAGTTTCTGTCGGAAGAATTACAAGTTCTCCACTTTTTAGTGCATTTATTGCTTTTTCAGTTTGCATTTTTACCCGCTCTCCGATTTCTCGCTGCTTCTCGATTCGCTTGATTATGCTGTTTTTCTTGTTTTTTGTTCAACTGTTTGGAGAGTTGTTTTTCTTTAGCAACCATTGCGATAACGATTTTCATAAATTCTTCTGGGACATGATAAGGATGGCGAAAAATTTTACCTATGACACCAATTTTTTCTCCGTCAGCAGTTTTAATTTTTTCAATATAACTTGTCAGCATCATTTTTGCAAAGGATAATTCCTCGGTAGCCATTTCAATCTCGTTTTCATTAATCATTCGCTCAAGAATCGCAAACTCTCGTTGTAACGCCAATCCTTCTTCACGAAATTCTTTTTCTATTGTCATGTTAATTCCACTTTCAAGTAAATATTATCAATCAATTCCCGACCTTTGTCAAAAATGCGCTCTCCATATTTTTCAGGAAAGTAATTTTTTACACGTTTGAAGGCTGTGAAACCACATTTTTCATAGAACTTCGCAGTATATTCATCTGTGCGTACAAGTAAAGTCTGCCCAGAATATTTGCGACAGAGCTCTAGCATGAAAATTTTACCAAAACCTCTTCCTTGAAAGGACACAGCAACTGCAAAATTTTGAATTTCATAGCTCCCATCCACCTCCTTAGTCACCAAAGCAACTGCCTTGTCTTCAAAGACATACAGTTCTCCTCGTTCAAGATAATTTTTGATGAACTTTGGACTGTCAGCAAGTGCGAGCAATGGTAAGAAATCTTGTTTATGTTCTGTGATAAGTTTTAGTTCCATCATTTCCCTTTCCACTGACTTCATATCAGTTTCGCTTTGCACTTTGGTAAGTCATAGCTTCAATTTATCCCATGAAAGTATGCAGCAATGTCTTACTTACATTCTGTCATTTCACGCTAATCATTCTATCTTTACCAAAAATATCCTGATGAACGGTCACCGTTTTGTCAGCAAATTGTTCTTGAAAAATCTGACTTACAGCTTGCCCTTGTTTATATCCGATTTCTAGATAAATTCTACCATTTTCTGTCAGCACTGACGGAGCTTCTTTAGCAATTTTTTCATAAATGGCTAAGCCCTCATGCGCTGCAAAAAGCGCGGAGTCTGGTTCATATTTAATGACAGAATCATCCACCTCATCTGTATCAGAAAATGCAATATACGGCGGATTTGACACGATAATATCAAATTTTTTCCCCTCCATAAATGCTGACAGAACATCAGATTTCGTAAAATGGACACTGACAACATTTCTGTCAGCATTTTCTACCGCCACACTCAACGCATCACTAGATAAATCAGATGCCTCAATAAGCCAATTTTTTCTTTTGCTTGCGAGCGCCACTGCGATTGCCCCCGAGCCTGTTCCAATATCTAATACTGACAACCATTCATCCTCAGCATTTTCTGACAAAATGAGCTGCACCAATTCTTCTGTTTCTGGTCTAGGAATGAGGACTCGCCCATCAACTTTAAAACGCAAATCACAAAATTCTGCCCAACCTACAATATACTGAGGTGGCTCATTATTTTTTAGACGCTTTGCCAATTCTGTCAGCACTGACCGCTCGCTGTCAGTGATTTCTTGCCGCTGTAAGTTGAGCCAGTCCAATTTTGTCAGCTCATATAAGTTTCTATAAACAAATTCCAAAGCAAAGGGTTCTTCCAAATTTGCTGACAGCATACGGACTGCCTCAATCCACAACATTTTTAAGTTTTCCTTTCCGTGTCATTAATCAAAAGCCTCTAGACTTCCAATAGTCTTCATCTTTTTCTGGACAATAAGGTCTTCCTTGAAGCTTGACACGCTCCTTTATCTCTGTCAATTCTGATGCAATTTCGTCAGTTAATGGTGTCTGCATGAAGTTTAACCATTCTTCCTTAGAAAGCTGATGACGCTCACGATAAATCCGCTCAATCGCGAGAGAATCCGAACCGTTCACAACCAGCTCAACCTGCAACCCACCAATCCAATGAATAATCCACATTTCATCTCTCCCAATAATTTTTGAGTTCTATCATTTCCTCATTTGGATGATGTTTCTCCCATTCTTCAGTCATTAAAGGAATAAAACTTTCACTTTCTTTCCGTAAATTCTTAAAAAGAATATCCGCTAAAATTTTTTTATCTTTATCAACAATTCTTAAAGTGTCCATACCTGCGGTATAATTCATTCCACGTCCAGTATTCACTTTTTTATCAATAACTAAAACTCTAAAACCACTGATTTCTTCCCATGTCAACACCGTTTTATGAAAATTTTTCCAAACCGTACCACTTTTAACAATTTGATGGTCAAAATATAGAAAAGGAAGATAAATAAGAAGACTTATAAAAAGTATCCAATCTATAAAAGCAATCAAAAAAGAGAGAAACATCACCACCATCACTCCTCCTTCCAAACCCGTAATATCTGAGTATGGACTAGGGAGAATCACATGAAAAGTAAAATAATTTATCAAAGTCGCCCAAATCCCAATCATTAAAGAAATTAAGCCAACAATTACATAGATTTTCCACTTAAATTTCACCAAGTATCCTTGAGAAATATCCATAAACTCCTCCAGTCAAATAAACCTTTCAAAGTCTTCCAATGTTGCAGTTGGATATGCTCTTTTATTTATTCAACTCTTCCAACTTCTTCGTTTGGTCATAAACAATCAGAGCATCAATAATCTCATCCATCTTCCCAGACAAAATCGTATCCAGCTTTTGTAAAGTCAACCCAATCCGATGATCTGTCACACGGTTTTGAGGGAAATTATAAGTCCGTATCCGCTCTGAACGGTCACCCGTTCCGACAGTCGCTTTGCGCTCTGTATTTTGTTTATCCAACTCAATCTGTTGATAGTAGTCAAAAACCTTAGTGTTAAGCAGTTTAATCGCCTTATCTCGATTTTTTTGCTGTGTCCGTTCTTCCTGCATCTCAACTTTTATCCCCGTTGGCAAGTGAACCATACGTACCGCAGTCGCTACCTTATTGACATTTTGTCCACCAGCGCCCGATGCATGATAAATATCCACTCGCAAATCTTTAGGGTCAATGGTCAGCTCAAACTCCTCTACCTCAGGCATAACAAGCACCGTCGCCGTCGAAGTATGCACACGCCCTTGCGTTTCAGTCACAGGCACACGCTGCACACGATGCGCACCAGATTCATATTTCAACTTGGAATACACACTGTTGCCAGAAATTAAAGCAGATACCTCTTTATACCCACCAATTCCCGTCACATTTGCCTCCATAATCTCAAAATTCCAGCCTTGTGCTTCTGAATATTTCTGGTACATATTGAGCAAATCACCCGCAAAAAGCGCGGCTTCATCTCCACCAGCAGCTCCACGAATTTCCAAGATAATATTCTTACCATCATTAGGATCTTTAGGCAAAAGTAAAATCTTGATGCGTTCTTCAAGCACTTCTTTTTGGGCTTTAGCATCCGAAAGTTCTTCTTTGAGCATCTCTTTCATCTCATCATCAAGACCGCTCTCACCCAACATTTCCTCACTATCAGAAATCGTTTCAAGAGTCTTCTTATATTCATTATAAGCCGCGACCTTATCACGCAAATCTGCCTCTTCTCGTGACAACGCCATAAAACGCTTCGTATCACTGACTACCTCAGGGTCAGACAATAACTCTCCCAACTCCTCATATCTTCCAATCATTGATTCTAATTGATCAAACATTTTTCCATTTTCCTTCAACTATTTTAATTCATGAAAACCAAAGCATTTATACTTAAATTTTCATCTATACCGCAGTTCACTTATTACCAAAATCTATTTTTAAATCTCAGGTTTAAAATAATGCTTCCTGCAAACTGGGATATAGGTTTCATTCCCTCCAATCTGCAACTGCTCTCCCTCATAAACAGGCTTACCATCTATTGTTCGAATCACCATCGTAGCTTTTTTACTACAATACCAGCAAATCGTCTTAATCTCTTCGATTTTATCCGCCAATAATAACAAATATTTTGACCCCTCAAAAAGTTCATTACGAAAATCATTTTTTAAACCAAAGGCCATCACAGGAACATTCAACTCATCAACAACACGGGCAAAATCATAGACATTCTTCTTAGACAAAAACTGTGACTCATCAATCAATACACAATACGGTTTCTCAGCCAACTGCGCAACATAGTCATACACATTCATTCCATCATCAATCGCCACAGCAGAAGCGCTCATCCCAATCCGACTCGCAACTTGCCCAACTCCTGCTCTTGTATCCAAACTTGAAGTCATCAAAAGGACAGGTTTCCCCTGCTCTTCATAGTTATGCGCAACTTTCAGAATTTCAATACTCTTACCCGAATTCATTGTGCCATATCGAAAATAAAACTGTGCCATACGTTACCCACTTTCTCCTTAATATTCCTAATACTTCCCTTAGTTCTTTGTTTATCAATATCCCCAAGTTTTTTCATTTTCTTTCACATCCCAAGAGTTATCAGCATTTCCCACCTTTTTGGTATTTTTCTTGGTGTTTTTTTAAAGTTTCTCCCTTACTTTTTTCAAGTTTACTATGGGCTTCCGCTTTTGCCTATCTACGTGCAGAATTCATGGTACAACATACCGTTTTCCATTCTCCACTCGTAGTAAAGTACTTTTCTGTGAAACGATACTTCCCACTCAATAATTTTTTATTAAACATTTACTTCTACCTTTCTCAAAATAGAGAGTAAACAGAACCTCTCTATTATACCATTTATAGTACCTTTTTTCGAATTTCGGAGCAGTATTTTGAGTAGATTTTATAGTCTTCTATCAAGATATATTCTCTCCATGAGAAGCCCTCAAAATGTATGAAGAAAGTTCGGGTGAATGTCGCTTCTTCGTCAAATCATTCAATAATATTCCCTGTAGAACGCCAAAATTTCACATATTTTTTGCTTATTCCCGCAAGATTTTTTGTTTTTTCTATTTCCAAGTTAGTTCCCTTCTTTTACAATTACTTTTTATATTCAAAAAAAAATAGACGAATAACATCATTGCTATTCGTCTGATATTTTTAATCTTTACTTTGAAATTCAACTTCCAAATAGAATAATCCCCGACTTCAAATGTTCCCCGAGACATTCTTCCTCAATCAAATGCGTAATACCTCAGTAATCCTCATAGCCCTTGTCCCCGCCATTTTCCCACCAATCTCAGAATCATGATGACTACCAATTAAGGTTTCCCCGCCTAAAGCCGCCCATTGCTGAGGACGACAAACTTCTCGACAGGAAACTCCCCCGATTGAACCGAGTGGACTATTATAGTCTTCTGGACCATAGATTTTTGCCTCTTCATTGAAAACCGCAACTAAGCGTTCCCAAAATATGACCGCAATATGAATTTGTTCTGATTTTTCCATTTTCAAAATTCGATAACGACGATTTGGTAGCAATTCCTTGCCTTTTAAAGTAAGATAACGATATATTCTTTTGTACTCATAAATCGTGAAAAGCTCGTCCATATTTTTTATAGATTATTTTCATTTTCTTTGATTAGTTCCTGAATTTTTTATTCCCATTCTAGTATATTCTTTTTATGTTTTCGAGTTGAAAGTCAAAGCAAAAATAGCAACACCTTTCACAATGTTGCTATTTATTATCTCTAAGACCTTTTGCTAATAGTAATCAGATAAACTTGCTACCGTTTAGATAAATTCTCGGATAAAATCAATAACTAAAGGGAGCAAAAGATATTGGCAATATTATGGTTTATACTTCACCTTCAAGTTATATATCCTCTGCATCTTAAGTCTAAAAAGTGATTGATTTTTACTTTCCCCAATATACTCTTTCGTATCTTATCCTATGGTACTAAATCCCCCTACTAAATCACTTTTTATCCAAGCAAAAAAAGCAGGAATGCTAAAACCTACTTTTTGGCAAGACTAAACAATATACTACATATCCAAACCTCAATATCACAATGTTATCTTACAAATACAAATTTGTTAATTAGTATAGAAGAAAATGACTTACGAAGTCAAACAGATTTTACAAATCATTGCTTTTCGTTTTATTTTTTTATTATCTAGTTAGTTTTGTTATAATATAATTACAATAGTTGAAAATTGGCTATTGTAATATTAACAAAAAAATTAGGAGAAATATGAAATGTTATTTATTTGGCGTGGGAAAGGAAGTCTTGTAATCCTTTCATTATTTCTAGGAGTTCTACTATCAGCGATTATTGCAACGATGCTTTTAAAACTTCCAACAGGCAGCAAAACGATGAATGTAGTTTTATGTCTTTTAATAGCTATTTTTTCCTCAGCTTTTAATTATCTTTTCGAAAAAAGATTTGTTTCAAAAAAGGTAAAATATTTCATTGATGAGGAAACAGGGGAAAGAATAAAAGTTTCTGAAAATCCAACTCTATTTTTCATCTCTAATAAGTATTGGACATGGATTTTTCTAGTTGGATTTTTAGTTACAGCCCTTATTTCTTTAATCAGTTAATATGATAAAATTTGATCAAAACTTAATCAATAAAGTAATATCAATATAAGAAAGAACTATAAAAATCTCTAATTTTTCAGCTGGCTCAGAAACCTTATCTATACACTCATGTATCATGATATAAGCAAGTTAAAAAACTATAAAATTTTAGAGGAAGTTTATGATAAAGTATCAAAAAATTTTTGGTTTATTCTCTTTGCTACTGACGCTGATTTCTTTGACAGCTTGTAGCTTTAAATCACAATCAAGCTTATTAGTTCAACAAAAATTAACCTTTTCACCAGTTTCTACACAGCTCTCACAAACGATTCATCAGGATTTCCAAAAACTATTTGGTATGTCAGCATGCGGTATAAAAGGCGCAACACTTGGCGAATGTTTTCTTGAATTTTGGAAAGTATCCAACCCATTAGGTATCGTCATGATTATTAGCTAACTCACCACCAAATACCACTCCCATTGAAGAACTCTATCCTCTTTTAGTCATTTAATCACTTTTAGAGATGGAGCATATCTATGACGATAGTATTGCAATATAGTCAACAGGAAGACTGAATTTATGCATTATTTTAACACACTCATTATAAATTATCTCCCTGTAACTAATGAGTAAGTTGACAATCTCTTTAACCCAGTTACTTTATTTTGTTAACGCTTTTTGAACATCTTCAATCATTAAATGAGTGGATTCAAGTCCACCACCGCTTAAATACCAAACATCTGGTTGTAGCGAAATGACTTTATTGTTACGACCAGCATTGGTTTGTTTGATCAATTCGTTGTCAGCAACATTATCTTTTGAAGCATCGCCACCAATTGCTTTCGTACGGTCAACAACAAATAAGATATCTGGATTTTTTTCTAGGGCATACTCATACGAAACACTTTGTCCATGAGTTGATACTTCAATGTTTTCATCGGCTTGTTTGAAACCAAAAGTATCATGAACAATTCCGAAACGTGAACCTTGACCATAAGCAGAAAGTTGGCCTTCATTAACCAAAACAACTAAGGATTTTTCATCACTAGCAGAAGCTTGCTCTTTAATGTCGGCAATTTCCTTTTCTAAATCAGCAATTTTTTCGTCAGCAACTTTTCCTTTATCAAAAATTTGTCCTAATGTTTTAATGTTTTGTTTAGTTGAGTTCCAAGTATCTTTAGCATCAACTGATAAGTAAATCGTTGGAGCGATTTTGTTTAATTTTTCTTGGAAATCTTGTTGACGACCAGAAATGATGATTAAATCAGGTTTTAATTGGTTAATTTTTTCCAAATCTGGTTCTTTAATCCCTCCTGCAGATTCAACTTTTTTATACGTGTCTAAGTAAGTTGGTAAATTTTTAGTGGGTGCTCCAACAATGGTATCACCAGCGCCTAAAGCATCAATTGTATCTAATGAACCGTTGTCAAAAACAACGACTTTTTTAGGATTTTTAGGAACTTCTATTTCTCCATTTGAATCAGTTACTTTAATCTTACTTTCAATGCTAGTTTCACTATTTGTTGCTGACTTGGTCCCATTGTTACACGCACTTAATGCGAAAAATCCTGTCATTGATATCACTACTAACGCAATTAATTTCTTTTTCATTACTCCTCCATTAAACCTGTTATTTTATTTAAACTACTTTTATCTAAATCAAGTAAAATACATACAAAAACGTTTACCTTCAATTTCACAAATTCGGATATTCATATCATACAATTTATTTAAAAGTTCTGATTGGATAACTTCATCTGTAGTTCCGTGCGTATAAAGACGTCCTTCTTTCATAGCGACGATTTCATCTGCATAGCTTGCAGCAAAATTAATGTCGTGTAAAACAATAATAACAGTTTTACCAAATTCATCAACTAGCCGACGTAACGTCTGCATCATTTGAACAGCATAATTCATATCTAAGTTATTTAATGGCTCGTCCAACAGAATGTAATCCGTATCTTGGGCCAAGACCATCGCAATATAAACTCGTTGCAATTGACCACCAGATAATGTATCAATTAACTCGTTGGCAAGCATCATTAAGCCAAGATTTTCCATTGCTTCATCCACTTTTTCATGGTCTTCTTTTTTTAGGCGACCTTTTGAATAGGGAAAGCGTCCAAAATTAACCAATTCTCTGACTGTCAATTTTAAGTTAATATCATTCGCCTGTTTTAAAATCGATAATTTTTGGGATAAATCATTTTGTTTCCATGTTTTCACTTCATTATGATCAAGATAGATTTCCCCAGTATCCTTGGGTATCAGGCGACTTATCATAGATAAAAGTGTGCTTTTTCCAGCACCGTTAGGACCAATAAAAGCCGTTAGTTTCTTTTCAGTAATAGGTAATCGTACTTCAGAGACAACAATTTTTTCACCATACTTTTTTGAAACATTTTTTATTTCAATCATCTACGCTGTTTCCTTTCACTTACAATTTTACCGACGAAATACAAGCCACCGACAAACTCAATCACTATACTTAACGTCGTGTTCAATTTGAAGACTTGCTCAATCAAAAATTGAGCAAAAACTAATAAGAAAATTGCCAATAAGCTCCCTGCAATGAATAATTCACGGTGGCGATAGGTATTCATCCATTGGTAACTGACATTGGCGACAATAAATCCTAAGAAGGTTACCGGACCGACTAAGGCGGTAGACAATCCCACCAAACCGCTGATAACAAATAGTAAAACTAATTGAAATCTTGGCACATTAATTCCTAGATTTTTCGCCTGATTATTCCCCAAATGTAACACATCCAACAAATAACTTTTTATCCATAGAAAAAACACTAAGCCCGCAATCAAAAGCCCTGCAATCAACAAATATTGACTATCCACATTCCCAAAACTCGCAAAGAGTCTCCCTTGTAGTAAATCATATTCATTAGGATCCATCACCACTTGCAAAAAGGTACTGATACTGTTGAAAAAGGTTCCTAAAATCATACCAATCATCAACAAAAGGAATAAATCATTACCACTTTTTTTCAACAGAAAATACGACAATGTGACACTGATGCCCACCATCAACAGGACGTTCATTAGAAATGTGGTTAATGAAGTTTCGCCCAACATTTGGCGCCCACCTAGAAAGAAAAAGAGCAAAGTTTGCACTAACACATACAACGAGTCCAAACCTAAAATATTCGGGGTTAAAAAATGATTTTGAGTCATTGTCTGAAAACTAATTGTTGAAAAAGCCCCAGCAATTCCTACCAAAATAAAGGCAAGCACTTTTCCCCCTCGTAGTTCTAACGCAAAAGCCCAATTGCCATAAGTATTGTAGGATAAATATAAGAAACAAATCCCCAAAACAGCCATTAACAATATCATCAACCTATCCGAAGAACGCTGTTCTTGTTTTTTCATGTCCAGCGCCTCCTCATCAATAATGTAATAAAAATGAGGCTTCCTAAAGCGACTACCACGACACTCACTGGAATTTCATAAGGAGCAATTACTACTCGCGCTAAAATATCGCAAATTAATAAGAAAATGCTGCCACCAACAGCCGTCAGAACTAGGGTGTTTTTCATGTGGTCTCCATAACGCAATGAAACTAAGTTGGGAACAATAACGCCTAAGAAAGGAATACTCCCCACCATAATTAAGATTACCGCACTAGACATAGCCACAATTGACAAGCCAAGTAATTGGGTTCGCTGGTAATCCAAGCCCAAATTGGTCGCCATATCTTCTCCCATTCCTGCCATCGTAAATTGATAGGCATATAAGTACACCATAATTAACAATGGAACGGTTAAAAATAATAATTCATAGCCTCCTTTCATAACAGTTGAAAAATTACCTTGTAGCCAAGAAGACATATTTTGCACTAATTGAAATTGATACGCAAAAAAAGTTGCGATTGACCCAATAATATTCCCAAACATGACCCCAACTAACGGAATCATTACTTGATTTTTCGCTGGTAAAAATCTAGTTAAATAGATAAAAAATAGCGTCCCACCTAAGGCAAATAAAAAAGCAATGAACGACCGAAACAACAACGGCGCACTAGGAAAAAAAATCATAACCACTAGAATACCTAACCTTGCGCTGTCCATCGTACCAGATGTACTAGGAGAAACAAACTTATTTTGAGTTAAATGTTGCATAATCAAACCAGAAATACTTAGCGTACTGCCTGCAATCAATAAACTAATTGTTCTAGGAATCCTTGTTGTGACTAATACCAACCGTTGTTGAGCATCCCATTGAAATAACTGTGTCAAAGAAAGTTCTTTAACACCTACAAAAATTGATAAAACACTCAAAAGGAGTAAGAGAACAAATAGGCCTATTTTTTTCATATACTCACTCTTCTTTTCTAATTGAGAAAGATTTTCATTCTCATTTATAACTTTACGGAAAAAATCTCATCTCGTGTACCTTTGGTTGATCAACACCAAATATTTTATCTATATAGTAAATTTATCCCACATGGATGGTATCAAGTATTTTCATAGTTCCTCCAATTCTGTCAATTGCGGGAATAATGTAAAACATGTTTTACATTATCTATTATAGCAAAGCATAAAAAAGAATACAATGATTTTTCGAAGAAAACAATATATCGGGATTAAAGATTGATGTGAAAAGCTTTGCAATAAAACCTTTACAATCATATATATTAAGGGTTGATAATGTTTTGTACTATATTTAGTTATAACTCTATAAAATAATTTATCCAATATGGAAGAGAGGGAATTACGAGGAAATCATATCTTTTCAAAGTTGTTGAGAAATTCAATAGGTCGTTCACTCAATTTAAAGAAAATAATCGTCACTGAGAAAGAGATTATTACGTTATTAATTTTTATCTCATTTTTATAACTATTGATGCAGAAATTATAAAGCTTATCGTTACCAAAATTTTGTTATTATTTTAAAATTATATTTTGACTATAAAAAAACGAGAAATTTCGCAATTTCTCGTTTTATCTTGTTTATTGAAAAAATTTTGTATTGTTTTGTTGTAAAAAGAATTATATACTTTTATCAAATCAAGGAGCGTCCGAGATAATCCAATTTAGTGCACCTCTGTAGACTATTCCCTTTCCTTGCCATGTAGCAATTTGTTGCTCAGGCAAAACTTCTAAATATAATCCTGCCCCTCCTATACTGCTTGCCTCTAAGACACTCACTAAATGATCCGTTCCTACAGTTTGATTAAAGACTGTAGGAGAAGCTGTCCCTGTCAATGCGGTATCGTTTCCTGCACTATCCACAAAGTGCAATGCACCATCAAGACCAAAACTATGAATAACCAATCCTGTCGTTGTATCATAGGCAGTTAGTGGGGCAGATTGTTGAACCTCCATTCTCCAAGACCTTGGTGTACCTCTACCATCATGGACTAGAACATCACTATCCATTATTCCTTGAGCAGCTATCGTATTTCCTGAAATTTCATGGGAACCAAAAGAGATTAATTCTGGAACCTCTAACGATAAGGTGCCTGAATAACTCAAATTAATGGTATAGACATTATTAACCTCCGAAGCTCGAATATAAGGCGTATAATTAACTAAATCTGTTAATCGAGCAACTGCTGCCGCATTATCGTTTAATTCACTAGTATTTACTGTATCATTCTTAGGACCTACCAGATCAATGATATACCAATTGCTATACAAGGTACTTGTCATATCAAGGGCACCTCCACCAGTTGTTAAAGTAGAGATGGCACTTGAAATATCCGAAGCAGAGATTGGTGCACCAACTAAACCTTGGGAAAGTTGAAAACTTTGTTCGTCAGGTATTTCAGTGCCTTCGGGTACTCCTTCTTCATTTACTCTTGTGTGAATCATAACACTTACCTGCTCTGCTTGGAAGATAACCGTAAAACTATTCGGTAACCCAGATGGAACAGTGACATCAGCTGTTGTCAAAGGATTGACATTTAAAGCGGCTGTCAGTGTTGCTTGTGGAGTTCCATATGTTGAACGCAGATAGGCAATACCATCTGGTCCAACAACTCCATACATATTATAACCCTCAGGAATATCAACTTCTGGCGTACTTGCTGGTAGTCCAACTAAACCTGTTGTCGCTGGAATGCCAGATAATGGTGCCGCAAAACCTACCGTGGTTGGATTTCCAGAAGGTGTGGCAATCGCAACCCCTCCTGCGCTACCAATATTTGTTGTACCAGGTGTTCCACCAAGATACACTGATAAAAACGATGCAGATACTGTTGAGGGACGATAGTAAATATTAATCGAGTTATTCCTTGGTGTAATCAAGCCCGTAGTTGTTAATGGATCATTATTATTAACTACCACCGATCCTGTTTGCGCAACAGACGATGTGTTTACTCCACTTCCTGTTGAAATCCCAGTAAATGTATAACCAGTCAAATTAGGAGCTCTATAATCATAGCTATCAGCTGAAAGTGCTAAATTTGTTGGGCTCACCACTCCGATTCTCTCTCCAACATTTGCTTCTACTGTAGAGTAAGGAGCAGATTCAATCGGTTGTCCCGTAACAGAATTGATGTAATTTACTCTGAGGGGTTGAGTTGCTTTAGCTGAGTTCAGATAGGCGCCACTATTAGAGTAATACATTTTTGAGTAATGCCCACCAGTAGAGCCAATTAGACCAATAGATAACATTTGAGCAACAGTACAGTCATAAGAAACTT
>Ga0099364_10005410_pt1 | contig 18949 bp, 9 predicted proteins | sample TergutTh196P3_FD_73070 | JGI IMG/M metagenome (GOLD analysis project Ga0099364, IMG submission 73070) | Microcerotermes parvus P3 segment gut microbial communities from Pointe-Noire, Republic of the Congo - Th196 P3 | ecosystem: Host-associated > Arthropoda: Insects > Digestive system > Gut ...
CACCTCGCGACGGACACCCTTGACTTTGGCTAACGCTTGCCGCTGCCGGCCACGTTCGGGACTTTAACCCTATAGATTGCGCCCATGCCGGGCGCACAATGAAAGGGCAACCGGGTATGAAAACCTGGTTGCCCGAAACTACTCAAATTTAATTATGGAACAGCGACTTGCCGCGTCCTGCCGCGCCCTGTTGCTCACTACTGCGCCATGTTGCGCCTTACCACGCACCGCTTATCGGCGGTTCAGATGGCCGGGATATCTATTTCCACTTCCTTTTTAAGCTTGGACGAGCGGTATATGCCGTCGCAGATGGCCTGGTTGAACAGGATTTCCTCGCCCGGCACCGGGGCGGGGCCGTTGGAGATCACCGCGTCTACGAACCCGCGCATCTTTCCAAACCACATATCGATGGGCCTCTCCAGCTCCACGTCGCACAGGTAGCCGTCCATGGGGATGTTTGGCCATACGACGGAATCAATGTGCTGGCCGTTGATATCGGTGAAATACATTACGCGGGAGGGCATGTTGTGCTCTTTCTTGCCGCTGGTGAGCTTGATGGCGCCCTCGGTGCCCAGCCACAGCGTGTCGCCCAGCGTGTCGGCGTGCATGGCCCAACTATCCTTGAACACGAACGTCACGTCGCCTTCCAACCGGACAAGGGCCACTGAAAAGTCGTCCACGTCGAACTTGTCGGCGCCGAGGTAATATTTGGGGTTCGTGCCGAAATGGTTGGTGGCGATGGCCGATACGGTCAGCGGCTTGGGATAACGGATAGCGTGGAGGCACTCGTCGATGGCGTAGCAGCCAATGTCGCCCAGGCAGCCGTAGCCGGCTTTTTCTTTGTCCACAAATGTGCCGAATGGTATTCCGCGCCTGCGCCCGCCGCCGGACTGGACATAATAAATTTTGCCCAGCGCCCCGGACTCTATGATGGCGTCCACTTTCCTGCGCATGAAGCTGTACCGTGGCTGAAAGCCGATGGTGAGGAACTTGCCGGACTTGCGCGAGGCGCGAACCATGTCCACTGCGCCTTGCAGGGTGAACGACATGGGCTTCTCGCACAGCACATGGATGCCCGCTTCCAACAGGGCGACCGCGCACTCGGCATGGGTGGTGTTGTACGTACAGACGCTGGCGCCGTCCATCTCGACGTTTTTGATCAGCTCGGCGACGCTGTTGAACGCCGGGACATTGGGCAGGTCGTACTTGTCAAGAAACGCGCGGGCTTTCCCCGGGGCGATATCACAGGCGCCGACGATTTCTACGTCGTCGAATGTAACATAATGCTTCATGTGGTCCCTTGCAATGCCGCCGGTTCCGACAACGCCTATCCGGATTTTTTTCTGGGTGCTCATACGTAATACCTCCGATTGATGGTGATAGTTTATTTTCAATAATAATATCCATCATATTGATATTAATCAAGGTTTTTTAGCATAATGGGCAAAAAAAAGGGGCATATCGGCTTTTACCGTATGCCCGCAATTGTCAGCTACCGATTATTGGTTCGCCTTCGCCGTCCGCGCCGCCCGCGAGGAGGGCCGGATCGAGCGGATCCATCTCTCCGTCAAGCTCCACGTCCAGTTCAACGTCCAATTCAACACCCAGTCCCACATCTATATCAGTGTCGTCTATACTGTCGATTCCATCCAAGCCGTCCATATCCACATCAATTTCTTCATCAATTTCAACGTCTATATCAACGTCTATGTCATCGTCAATTCCAACGTCTATGTCATCGACTATGTCATTGTCGATGTCGTCGTCTATGTCGACATCTATGTCGACGTCTATGTCGTTGTCCATGACGTTGTCCATGACGTCGTCAATGACACCGTCTATATCTTCGTCCAAGCCGCCGCCGGCCACGTCGCCCGCGTCGTCGTCGTCAACCATGTCGTCGTCCAGGTCCACGTAGCCTTCCAGCGCGTCGTCCTCGGCGCCGTATGCGTCGTCGTCCTCGCCACTGCTTTCACCGCCGTCGTCACCTTCATCGACGCCTCCACGGCCAGCGGCGCGCGCGCGCCCGTATCCGCTCCGGCCTTCGTAATAGCTTTCGTATTCGCCATAACTTTCGTCATCGTCCTCGTCATCAATCACATCAATCGACCCAAATGACCCGGCAGCGCCAAACAGCCCGGACAGCCCGCCCGCAGCATCCGCCGCGACGCTGACCGGCGCGTCGTCGTACGCGCTCTCGATGTCGATCTCCTTGTAGCGCGGCATGCCCGTCCCGGCTGGGATCAGCTTGCCGATTATAACGTTTTCCTTCAAGCCAATCAGCGGGTCCACCTTGCCCTTAATCGCCGCCTCGGTAAGGACGCGCGTCGTCTCCTGGAACGACGCAGCCGACAGGAACGAGTCCGTGGCGAGCGACGCCTTGGTAATGCCCAGCAGCGTGCGTTTGCCGGACGCGGGGGCAAGCCCCTCCGCTTCCACGCGGCGGTTCTCGCTGTCAAATTCGAACATATCGACAAGCCCACCCGGCAGCAGGTTCGTATCCGCGCTGTCGTCCACCTTCACCTTGCGCATCATCTGCCTGACGATGACCTCTATGTGCTTGTCGTTGATCTCGACACCTTGCTGGCGGTACACCTTCTGCACTTCCTGGAGCAGGTAGCTCTGCACGCCCCGCGTACCCTTGATCTTCAATATATCGTGGGGGTTGACCGAGCCTTCGGTCAGCTCGTCGCCAGCCTCGACCACATCGCCATCCGACACTTTCAGGCTGGAGCCGTAGGGGATGACATATGTTTTCGCGTCGCCGCCGTCCGACACCACAGTCAGCTCGCGCTTCTTTTTCGTTTCCTTCATGCTGACCGCGCCCGCTATTTCGCTGATGATGGCAAGGCCCTTGGGCTTGCGCGCCTCGAACAGCTCCTCCACGCGCGGGAGGCCCTGCGTGATGTCGTCGCCGATGACGCCGCCCGTGTGGAACGTGCGCATGGTGAGCTGCGTGCCGGGCTCGCCGATGCTCTGCGCCGCGATGATGCCGACCGCCTCGCCGACGTTCACGTCGAGGCTGGTCGCCAGGTTCATCCCGTAGCACATCGCGCACACGCCCAGCCGCGCGCTGCATGTGAGCACCGAACGGATTTTCAGCGTCCTGATGCCCGCCTCCGTGATTTTGCGGATTTCGGCGTCCTTTAGCATCACATTCCGCTCGACGATGACCTCCCCAGTCTGCGGGTCCGTGATCGCCTCGGCTGTATAGCGCCCAAACAGGCGCTCGCTCAACGGCTCGATGACATTTTTGTTGTCGAGTATGTCCATCACCCAGATGCCGTTCTCCGTGCCGCAGTCCGTCTCGCGGATTATGACGTCCTGGCTCACGTCCACCAGCCGGCGCGTGAGGTAGCCGGAGTCCGCGGTCCGCAGCGCCGTGTCGGCCAGCCCCTTGCGGCCGCCGTGCGTGGAGATGAAGAACTCGAGGACGTTCAGCCCCTCGCGGAAATTCGACTTGATGGGTATCTCCAGCGTACGCCCGGTCGTGTCGCTCATGAGCCCGCGCATACCGGAGAGCTGCTTAATTTGGTTGATGTTGCCGCGCGCGCCTGACTGGGACATCATCTTGATGGGGTTGAACGAGTCGAGGCTCGCGTCCAGCGCCTTTGTGATCCGCTCCGTGGTCTCCGTCCATTTTTCGATGACGGCGTCGTGCCGCTCGTCGTCGGACATGAACCCGCGCCTGTAGTTCATCGTGATATTTTCTATCTCTTTTTCCGTTTCGTCTATGTAGCTGCTTTTCAGCTCGGGGATGATCATGTCCGAAATACCGATGGTGACGGCGGCCTGCGTCGAATACTTGAACCCGAGCGTCTTTATGTTGTCGAGCAGCAGCGCGGTGTCGTTGGTACCGTGGAGCCTGATGCAGCGGTCGATGATGTCGCTGAGCTGCTTGTTGCCGACGAGGAAGTCCACTTCGTACAAGAACTCGTTGCCCGGCGCCTCCCTGTCCACGTAGCCCAAGTCCTGTGGGATGGCCTCGTTGAAGATCATGCGCCCCGGGGTCGTGCCGATAATCTTTGTGCGCATGACGCCGTCGACCATGAGCTTGCGGCGCAGCTTTATCCGCGTATGCAGGCTGATGATCTTATCCTCGAACGCGAGTATGACTTCTTCAGGCGACGAGAACGACTTTCCCTCGCCCGGCTCGCCCTCTTTTTCGATGGTCAAGTAGTAGCTGCCGAGGATCATGTCCTGGGTCGGCACGGTGACGGGGCGGCCATCCTGCGGCTTTAGCAGGTTGTTGGCGGACAACATGAGGAAACGCGCCTCCGCCTGGGCCTCCGCCGAGAGCGGCACATGGACGGCCATTTGGTCGCCGTCGAAATCCGCGTTGTATGCGGTGCAGACCAGCGGGTGGAGCTTTAGCGCGCGCCCTTCCACAAGCACCGGCTCGAACGCCTGGATGCCCAGGCGGTGGAGCGTGGGGGCGCGGTTCAGGAGGACCGGGTGGTCTTTAATGACCTCTTCGAGAATGTCCCAGACGTCGTTCTGGACCCTCTCAACTTTGCGCTTCGCGCTCTTTATGTTGTGGGCCAGGCCTTCGCTGACCAGCTTTTTCATGACGAACGGCTTGAACAGCTCCAGCGCCATTTCTTTCGGCAGCCCGCATTGGTATATCTTCAGCTCCGGGCCGACGACGATAACGGAGCGGCCCGAATAGTCGACGCGCTTGCCCAGGAGGTTCTGGCGGAAGCGCCCCTGCTTGCCTTTAAGTAGGTCGGAGAGTGACTTAAGCGGCCTGTTGCCTGGGCCGGTGACCGGCCGCCCTCGGCGGCCGTTGTCGATCAGCGCGTCGACGGCCTCCTGCAGCATGCGTTTTTCGTTCCTAACTATTATGTCTGGCGCGCCGAGGTCTAGCAGCCTTTTTAGGCGGTTGTTCCTGTTGATCACGCGCCTGTACAGGTCGTTCAAGTCGGACGTGGCGAAGCGGCCGCCGTCGAGCTGCACCATCGGGCGGAGCTCCGGCGGAATGACAGGCACGACGTCCATCACCATCCAGTCCGGCACATTGCCGGAGAGACGGAAAGCCTCGACGACTTCGAGGCGCTTCACGCTGCGGACGCGCTTCTGCCCCCACGCGTCTTTGAGCTCCTCGCGGAGCTGCATGGACAGCTCGTCGAGGTCAATCTCGGCCAGCAGCTCTTTTACCGACTCGGCGCCCATGCCCGCCCGGAAGTTCCCGCCGTAGCGGTCTATGTTTTCGCGGAATTCCTTTTCCGTCAGGATTTGCTTTTTGTACAGCGGGGTCTGCCCCGGGTCCAGCACGACATACGCCGCGAAGTACAGCACTTTTTCGAGCGCGCGCGGGGACATGTCGAGGATCAGGCCCATACGGCTGGGTATGCCCTTAAAATACCAAATGTGTGAGACGGGCGCAGCCAGCTCAATGTGGCCCATGCGCTCCCTGCGCACCTTTGCGCGGGTGATCTCCACGCCGCAGCGGTCACAGATGATGCCTTTGTAGCGGATGCGCTTGTATTTGCCGCAGTGGCACTCCCAGTCCTTCGTCGGGCCGAAAATCCGCTCGCAGAACAGGCCGTCGCGCTCGGGCCTGAGCGTGCGGTAGTTGATGGTTTCCGGTTTCTTTACTTCGCCTTTGGACCATTCGCGGATAATCTCCGGCGAAGCGAGGCCAATTTTTATATAATCAAAATTATTGAGCTCAAACATAATTATCGGTGTCCTCCAATACTATGCTTCTGTTTCATCCGTGGTACTTTTTGCAGGTTTTTTTGGCGCCGTGGCCCTTTTGCGGGGCTTTTTGGCCGGCTCGGCGGGCGCCGCTGCTGCGGGTTCCGCTTCGGCTGACATCGCTGCTGCGGGTTCAGCCTCTGCTGCTACCGTCGCTGTGGACTCCGCCTCTGTTGTTGCCGTCACTGCGGGCTCCGTCTCTGCTGCCGCTTCCGTTGCTGCGGGCGCCGCATCGTCTGACTTCGTCGCTGCGGATTCCGCCTCTGCCGCTTCTGCCGCCGCAGGTTCCGCCGCAGGCTCCGCTTCTACGGGCGCCTCTGTTTTTTTCTTCGCCCTGGACTTCCTCGCCGGCTTTTTAGCCGGGGCCGCCGACTGTTCGGCCGATTGTTCGGCGAGCGGTTCCACCGTTGGCTCTGCCGACAGCGTTATCGCTGGCTCTGTCTCCGTCGACGGCTCCATCGCTGTCTCCGTCTCTGCCGACGCTACCGCCGTCGGTTCAGCCGTCGACGCGTCTTCGGGCATATCCGTTGGTATGTCATCGGGTGAATCGTCTATTAGTTTGCTTGCGAGCTTCTTAATAGCGTTGAGTTCGCTCAACGTCAGCTCCGGAATATCTTCCTCTTCGAAATCCACATCGAATGCGGCGTCGCCGTCCGATTCCGGCTCTTCGTCGTGGGGGGGTATGTTCAATACGGCTGCCATGGAGAGTTCGTCTTCAAACACAGCGCCGATCGCGTGGCCCTCGGACGATGCCGACGCGGCGCCGACCAAAGCTAGCACTTCGGCGTCCACATACTCCTCATCGCCTTCGCTTTCAACATCGACCAATTCGTCGACATCCTCATCTTCAATATCATCTACATCATCTTCAACTTCATCCACATCAATAATATCATCTAAATCATCAATATCGACGATATCGTCAACCACGTCATCAACTTCAACATCATCGACATCGTCAATATCACCAATATCATCAACATCCGCGCCGCCGATGCCAACGCCGATGCCGGCTACTTCGCCTGCTCCCTCGTCGCCCTCGCCGCCATCTTCGCCATCGCCGCCCGCATCTCCAGCATCGCCGATCCCCGGCTTGCTGTCCTCCGCGAACGCTTCATCCAAATCGGCGTCCTCGTCGACTAAAAACGCGCGCGTCTCGCCCTGGCGCCTCCGCGCCTCGTATTGGATCGGCGTGTCCTCCAGCCCTTCTATATTGACATCCAGCGGATCGGAAGCCATATCGTCGGCATTTTCGCGTATGGCGATCTCCTCGCGCTCGTCGGAATACACCTTCACATCGAGCGCAAGGCTCTGCAGCTCTTTGATCAGCACCTTAAAGCTCTCCGGAATGCCCGGCTCCGGCACATTTTCGCCCTTGACGATAGCCTCGTACGTTTTGACGCGGCCCACAATGTCGTCGGACTTGACCGTCAAAATCTCCTGCAGCGTGTACGACGCGCCGTACGCCTCCAGCGCCCACACCTCCATCTCGCCGAAGCGCTGCCCGCCGAACTGCGCCTTGCCGCCCAGCGGCTGCTGCGTCACTAGCGAGTACGGCCCGGTCGACCGCGCGTGTATCTTGTCGTCGACAAGGTGCGCGAGCTTCAGCATGTACATATATCCCACGGTCACGCGGCTGTCGAACGGTTCGCCGGTGCGCCCGTCGTACAGCACGCTCTTGCCGTCCGCGTCGAGGCCCGCCTGTTTGAGCGTCTCGATGATGTCGTCCTCCGAAGCCCCATCGAACACGGGAGACGAAATTTTCCACCCCAGCATCTTGGCCGCGTAGCCGAGATGCACCTCCAGCACCTGCCCGATGTTCATGCGCGACGGCACGCCCAATGGGTTCAGCACTATCTCCAGCGGCGTCCCGTCCGGCAGGAACGGCATGTCCTCTTCGGGCAGTATGCGCGAAATGACGCCCTTGTTGCCGTGGCGGCCGGCCATCTTGTCCCCAACGGATATCTTGCGCTTCTGCGTGATGTACACGCGGACCAGTTGGTTCACCCCGGGCGAGAGCTCGTCGCCGTTCTCCCGTGCGAACACCTTGACGTCCACGATGATGCCCGCCTCGCCGTGCGGCACGCGCAGCGAAGTGTCGCGCACCTCGCGCGCCTTTTCGCCGAATATCGCGCGCAGCAGCCGCTCCTCCGCCGTCAGCTCCGTTTCGCCCTTGGGCGTCACCTTGCCGACCAGGATGTCGCCGGCGCGCACCTCCGCCCCGATGCGGATGATGCCGCGCTCGTCCAAATCCTTTAGCACGTCCTCGTTCACGTTGGGGATGTCGCGCGTGATGTCCTCGGGCCCGAGCTTGGTGTCGCGCGACTCGGCCTCGTACTCCTCTATGTGGATAGACGTGAAGACGTCGTCCATGACGAGCTTTTCGCTAATCAAGATGGCGTCCTCGTAGTTGTAGCCCTCCCATGTCATGAAGCCTATCAGCACATTGCGCCCCAGCGAAATCTCGCCCTTGTCGGTCGACGGGCCGTCGGCGATGATCTCGCCGCTTTTAATGATGTCGCCCTTATGTACCAGCGGGCGCTGGTTGATGCAGGTGCCCTGGTTAGAGCGCTTGTATTTAAGCAAGCGGTAGTTGTCGCGCTTGCCGCTGGGGTTCTTGACCACGATGTCGTTGGCTGAAACCTTTTCCACCTCGCCCTCGGTGTGCGCGAGCACGACGACGCCGGAATCGCAGGCGGCCTTGTATTCTATGCCGGTGCCGATGATCGGCGACTCGGGCTTTATTAATGGGACGGCCTGGCGCTGCATGTTCGAACCCATCAGGGCGCGGTTGGCGTCGTCGTTTTCCAGGAACGGGATGAGGGCGGTCGCGACCGAGACGAGCATCTTGGGCGATACGTCCATGTAGTCGACCTTTTCATTGTCCACTTCCTGGATCATGTCCTGATAGCGGATGACGACGCGGCTGTTGACGAAGCGGCTCTCCTCGTCGAGGGGCTCGTTCGCCTGGGCGATAACGAACATGTCCTCTTTGTCCGCTGTAAGGTATTCGATGATGTCCGTTACGACGCCGCGCGACTGGTCGACCTTCCTGTACGGCGCCTCGATGAACCCGTACTCGTTGACGCGGGCAAATGTGCTGAGCGAGCCGATCAACCCGATGTTCGGGCCTTCAGGCGTCTCTATGGGGCACATGCGGCCATAGTGGGAGTGGTGTACGTCGCGGACCTCGAAGCTCGCGCGCTCGCGCGACAAGCCGCCCGGGCCGAGAGCCGAAAGGCGACGCTTGTGCGTCAGCTCGTCCAGCGGGTTGGTCTGCTGCATGAACTGCGAAAGCTGCGAAGAGCCGAAAAACTCTTTGATCGCGGACGTCACCGGCTTGATGTTGATCAGCGCCTGCGGCGTCACGATATCGATGTCCTGGATGGTCATGCGCTCGCGCACGACGCGCTCCATGCGCGCGAGCCCGATGCGGAACTGGTTCTGCAGCAGCTCGCCGACCGAGCGGAGCCGCCTGTTGCCCAGGTGGTCGATGTCGTCGGTCGTGCCGATGCCGTAGTTGAGGTTTATGAGATAGCTGAGCGAAGCCAGCACGTCGTCTGGCGTCACATGCTTTGGCACCAGTTCGTCGTATTGGTCGCGGATCGCCTTTTTTATTTCGGCCGGTTTTTTGTATTCGCTGAGGATGCCTTGCAAGACGTCCCAGGAGACCTTATCGGTCGTCGGGATGTCCGGGACGTCGAACTTGACGTGCGCCTTCAATGTGACGGTGCGGTTGCCGATGACGCGCACGGCGCGCCCCTCGATGAACAGGTCCACCGCGTTGATGCCGCAGTCCTGTATGGCCAGCGACAGCTCGTCAGTGAGCACGTCGCCCGTGTTGGCCAGCACCTCGCCGGTGTTTTCGTCGACGATGGTTTTCGCCGCAGTGTATCCCGTTATCCGCGAGGCGAGCGACAGCTTTTTGTTGTATTTATATCGGCCGAATTTCGCCATGTCGTAGCGGTTCGGATCAAAAAACAGCGAATTGAGCAGCGAGCGCGCGCTGTCCACCGTCGGCGGCTCGCCCGGGCGCAGCCTTTTGTAAATCTCGATCAGGCCCTCTTCGACCGATTTTGAATTGTCTTTTTCCAGAGTGCGCAACAACCGCTCGTCCTCGCCGAGCAGGTTGATGATCTCCATGTCCGTGCCGTAGCCCAGCGCCCGCAGCAGCACCGTGAGGTGGAGCTTGCGCGTGCGGTCGATGCGCACGGAAAGCACATCGTTGGAGTCCGTTTCGTATTCGAGCCACGCGCCCCGGTTGGGGATCACGGTGGCGGCGTACAGCTTCTTGCCGCCTGCACGGTCCAGCTTCATATTGTAATATACGCCGGGCGATCGGACGAGCTGGCTGACAATGACGCGCTCCGCCCCGTTGATGATGAATGTGCCATTGGCCGTCATGAGCGGGAAATCGCCCATGAAGATTTCCTGTTCCTTAACTTCGCCGGTCTCCCTGTTGTGCAGCCTTACTTTAGCTTTTAGCGGCGCCGCGTATGTCGCGTCGCGCTCCTTGCACTCCTCCACGTCATATTTGGGACTTTTGTCGAGCAGATAATCCGTAAATTCCAGCACGAGATTGCCCGAATAGTCCGTAATCGGGGAAACGTCTTTGAATACCTCCCTCAGCCCGCTGTCCAAAAACCATTGGTACGACTTTTTCTGCACCTCGATAAGATTAGGCATCTCAAGGACTTCAGCGATTTTTGAATAATCCATCCTCGCGACCCTGCCCAGTTGCATGGCACGAACCATAAGATACTCACCTCAGTATAAAAATGTAATTGACGGGCGACAACATTAGACTTTTAGTAGTATTATTAAAAGTAGAGTGTCAGCGCAACACAAAAGAAAATAGCATTCTATGATAACATAGATTGCAATGTCAAGTCAACATAAATTTTAAAGACTGCCAATTCGGCGTTAACGGTTCGGCGGGGAGGGCAGGCGCGGGCGGGTGCGAGCATTACAGGTCAAACCTTTACCTTGCGCCTGCGTTCCTGTCTGTACACTACGCCAGGTCGTTAATCGCCTCTTTGAGCATCGTCGGGATTTCGAGGTGGTATTCGCACCACGGCAGGCACTGTCCGCACTCCACGCACTCGTTGAAGTTTCCGGTGGCCTTTTTGAACTCGTCCTTATATGTGAGCGTGGCATATCCGAGACTCGTCGACACCTGATAGCGCCCATGCACGCCGAGCATCTGCGGGAAATTTACACCATGCGGGCACTCGAACTTTTCGAGGCAGTGCATGCATTCGCGGCAGATCGTCCTCAAATAGGGCGACACGCGGCTGGCGCGGTCGCGCATTTCCTTGCGCTCTTCGGCGGACAGCAGCGGCATGCCGGACGCTGCGGCGTTTTCCAGATACTCCGCGAGCGAGCGCACGCCGGCGTCTATTGTGGAAACATATGGGTTGGACAGGCAGAAGCGCGTCATTTCCGTATAGCCCAGGCCCGTGACCTCTTTGAGCTGTTTGAAGATGGCGACGGAGCCGTTTCCGTTGTAAGCCTTCATATTAATAACGCCCATGCCGCGCTCGCCGGCCAGCTTGATAAGGTCGACCGGGCCGCCCTCGCCGAGGATGTCGCTGTATACGTTGTACGGCAGCTCGCACGCGTCGAACTTGCCTGTTTCTATGGCTTTCTGGATGGTCGGCCCGTCGTTTTGGTGGCTGGAAAAGCCAACAAAATTGATACGGCCTTCCGCTTTCACTTGCTGAGCGTAGTCTGGGACGTTGGTCGAAATTATCGAGCCCCAGCGCTCCTCGCTGATACCATGCAAAAGGTAGCAGAGGCGTATCTCGGTCGTTCCGATGTACAATTTGCCGTCTTTTTGCGTAATTTGCAACCTGTTGTACGATTCGCGCAGATGCTGGTCAAATACATCAGGGGTGTAGCCATGCCCTTTTGTTATGATAAGCAGGGGCTCGTCGATGTCCGTGCGCGCGGATATGACCTCGCCCAATATTTTTTCGCTGCTGATCATCGGCACAGAGCCCTGCTCGCTGTCATACGCGCGGGCGGTGTCTATGCAGTTGACGCCCTGATCGAGTATGTCGTTTACCAGTTTTTTGCATAGGTCGATGTCTTTTAGCATGCGCAGGTTCATCGCCCCTAAGGACACTTCCGAAACCTCCATGCCGTTTTTTCCGAATGGCCTGCGTTTTACATTTGTTTTCATCAGATAATCGCCTCCTCGATACAGCATATTTTATAACATTGGACGCCCGATGTCCAGGCGGCCATTTTACTCTAATGTGGGGCAAGCCCCACACCCCAATCGGCTCGGCGAAGCGCGGTTCCCTCGCCTAACGCCTGCGATGCGGGCGGGGGCGGCGGAGTGGGACGCGGGCGAACGTTGTTCGCCCCTACGGGGTTTGGCGGTTGAATATTCTTTCGTGCAACTGTTCAATGGTCGGGCTGTATTCGCCTGCGGTGCTGACGCGGTGTGTGGGTGCGTCCAGGTGGGGCGGCTCGTATGGCGTTATTTCCGGCGGCGCACCGCCGGCGCGGGCGGCGTTTACTCCCGGGTCCCCGTGAAAATATACCCGCTTCGGATCAGCCAGCCCCCGCTCTAAATATCTTTCGGTGGCAAGCTCGTCGCCCGCATCGCATATTATCACGTTAACGTTGGCTTTCTGCATGAACGGCCCGAGCAAAAAGGACCACACAGTATGCTGGAAAGCCGCCTCAATGACGACGGAAACGCCGCCGTCAACCAGCACCGCCAATGCGTCAAAATAAATATCATTGGCCATCTTGTTCACATCCGGCCCGAGCTCCGAATGGCTTTTGCCATGGGTATGCACATAGCCTTCTTTAACCCTGTCCCGGCTGAACACTGGCATATAGAGCGCGTCGCCAAGCCTCTGCGCCAGCGTGGTCTTACCGGATCCCGGCCTGCCCGTAACGACAATCAAATATGGTTTGTTCATGATCAAATCATCCCCTTGATCTGCTTGAGTTGTAGTTTTTTATGAGCACTTCGTCAATGGCGCCGCGCTTGCCTGCGTTGGAGTTTATCGCCCGCTTCGCCCCCACGACGATTATGTGGTAGTCTTTGTACAAATCTAAAATAAAATCCGTCGCTGCGTTTGAAAGCAGAAATTTTACCCCACGGGCGTTCAGGCTGTCGCAGCACCGCTTCAACCGTATTTGTTCGCCCCTATCAAAGCCGCCTATGCTGTAGCCGGTGAAATTCGCGGTACCGGACACAGGGTCATATGGCGGGTCGAGATATACAAAGCAGTTGTTTGCAACCCGGTCCAAGTTGGCCGCAAAATCTTCGCTGTACAGTTCAATGTTGTGCATGCAAAGGTATTCGCTCGCGGCCCGCAAAGCTGCCTCATTTACTATGCCCGGATTCTTATAACGGCCAAATGGGACATTGAATTCGCCGGCTGAGTTGACCCGGAACAGGCCGTTGTAGCATGTCTTGTTAAGATAAATCAACCTCGCGGCTTTTGCCGTTTTAGATAACTGCCGATAGCTGTCCTTGTCGCGGTCCAAGTCCCTGGTCGCATAGAAATGCTCCCGTGTATATTCGTGTCTACCGAGTGCGGCGATCAACGACTCCACGTCATCGCGGACGGTTTCATATACCGATATCAGCTCCGCATTTAAATCATTCACGATGGCATTCTTCGGCTGGACGGCGAACAGCACCGCGCCGCCGCCCAAAAACGGCTCGCAGTACGATGGCATCGTTTCCGGCAGCATGCATGTTATTTCAGCTATTAACTGGCGTTTGCCGCCCACCCACTTAACAAACGGAGAGATATGGTTGTTCAAGAGAAAAATTCGTCTATCGCCCTGTTCGCGGCGCCGACCCAGGCCGTCAGGTTGCGTACGTCGCCGCTAACGGTGCTAATGTCTTTTAGTGTGATTTCGCAGGGCGTATTGTGCCGCCGGCACGCCTCCAGCACGCGGCGCAGTTCAGCAGCCACGGCGTCGATGTCGCACCCACCCGCTACGAACGCGGGATTCGGCTTGTAGGAGAACACATAGTCGCCGCCAATCTCGCTCGCGGCGCGTTCCGGGTCCGCCCAGGGCGTAATGGATATTTTACGTAAATTCTTAAAGCGCTTGCGGAGCAGCCCGATCTTTCGGTCCAGCGGCTCGCAACAGCCATAGTAGCTCAGCCCGCATGGGTCGAACAGGCGCTGCATGTACTGCAGATCGAATTCGTCGTGCATCTGCGGGGATACCACGGCGAAAATCTGCGCCATCCCGCGCGCCCATACGTCCTTTTGCCGCACATGCTCCCCGTCAAAATCTGCGGCGGGCAGTTCGTCTGTCAGCGCGGGCGTACAGTGCAGATAATACGGCTCGACTTCAAGTACGCCGAGGCGCTCATATTCGGTATGCAGCCGCTCAAAATACCGCGTGAACGCGTCTGCGGCTGCGTGGCTGTAGTCCGGGTCGTCCACCAGGTCGTCAAGCGTCTTTTGGACGCTGTGGTACACGGGAATGATGTCCCACATGGCGCTGTAGAGGCTTACCCCGCCTTGCCGGATAGGTAGGATGCCGTCAAACGCCTCGTGTGCAGCTTCCAGGTTGGCTGCGTTCTGTGGCCCGTCGAGCGAGGGCGTCGGCATTTGTATCTTTTGCAATGACTCTATGTCGGGTATTTGATCGTAATATGCGTGCGCGCGAATGGACGATCCGCTGATAGAGTCAATCGTATCTTCATCGACGCTCAAACCGAACCCGGTGTCTTTTACAACGACAGGAACGGAAAAATACGGCGGCAGGGTGTAGTCCGCCATGAAATGCTCCTTTTGGTACAGCACTTGCAACAGGCGGTACTCCAGCCCGCGCGCGCGTTCATCAACGCAATGTGGCGTCAGGTCCGGGCTGCCGTCCAGCTCGCCCCAGGGCACCTCAAAAACGTTGACAAGCGGCCGGTCGACGCCGAGCCCGTTGATTTTTTTGGCGCGCGCCTCGCGCTCGCGCATGCCCGCTCCCAGCGCAGCCTCCGCGTAGCGCTCAGCCAGGGCGCGAAGCCTTTCCTTGTCATTTTTGTTAAACATTATCATCCCCCCCGATATAATATGTGATTTTGTATTTGCGGCTAAAATTGCCGCTGCCTCTGGTGGCGTTTTGATTTTATGGCAGCGATTTTACCGGCTAGATGGCGGATCACAGTGAACAGCACCGGGATGCAACACATAAGCGGAATGAGCAGGACAGCGTCCCGCAGCCTGGGGGTGTCGATCCACATATATGGCATAAAAACGATAAGGCATGCAGAGAACACCGCCACATACGAAAAATATAACAGGAGCTGTTTACCATAGGGGTTCGACAGCAAAAACAGCGCGTAGAACCCCGTTGCGCCTGTCATGACCACGCGCATCATCGCGATTTCCTGCGACGATAATTCGGTAAGCCCCCCTATTATATGTATGAGTAGTATATTTACGACGATGGTCAGCGCGGCCGGCACGGAAAATTTCATGATATTTTGCCCGAACCGACCTTCCGGCCTTGCGAAATTCTTTCTCAACGTAATAAAAAATGATGGGACGCCCACGGTGAACACATTGATCGGCGTCACCTGCAGCGGCGCAAATGGGTATGGCGCGGGCATGAAAAGGTACAGCAGCGACAGGACAGTCGAGTAGATTGTTTTTATCAGATAGAGCGCCGAAACCGTCTCGATATTGTTGATGACTCTCCTGCCCTCATGCAGTATTTCTTTCATGGCCGAAAAATCCGAATCCATCAATACAAAATCACCGACGCCACGCGCCGCGCCGCTCCCGGAACGCATGGCGATGCTGCAGTCCGCTTCTTTCATCGCCAGCACGTCGTTGACGCCGTCGCCCGTCATGCAGACCGTGTGCCCGCCACGTTTCAGCGCCGCGACCAGCTCTTTTTTTTGCCTGGGCGACGCCCGCCCGAACACGGTATACCGACCGGCGATATCGTCGTATATTTGCTCGGTCATTTCAGCTTGCTCGGGTTGCGCGGCGGACAGAGCGGACAGATCTGACAGGGCGGACAGATCGTAATAATGCTCGGCGCCGTCCAAGCCGGCTTTTTTTGCGATGGCGGAAACGGTCAGCGGATCGTCGCCGGAGATGACTTTCATGGCCACGCCTTCGTCTTTAAAAAAATTGAATGTTTCGGCAGCTTCTGGCCTGAGCACATCAGACAGCGCCACCATCGCTACGAGTTCCAGCCCATCCGGCAAACTAGCCGAAGCTGTGGCGCCTTCAGCTTTCACAGGCGCATCCGCATCAGCAGGCGCATCCGCGAACGCGCCCTCTTTAGAATGCATTAAAAACAAAACCCGCAGCCCGTCCCCTGTAAGCGCCTCAACCGTTCCCATTGGGACGCCGCGCCCGCCAGGCATGACGACGCCCGGCGCTCCCAGCACATAGCTGCCCTCCTGTGCGTAACTGACGCCGCTCCATTTGCGTTCCGACGAAAACGGCACGACTGACGACACTTGCCAATCCGAACCCCGCCCGGCGGCACTGGTAAGCGCCGGAGCGCTTTCAAGCGAAGTGGCGCTGGCCAGCAGCGCCAGGGCGCTTTCAAGCGCTTTTGATACTGCGTTATTTTCCCGCAGCGCCCCCTGCATCTGCCTGAGCGCCTCCTCCGCCTCGCCCCGCTCCCGCCCGGCGGCCGGGATTATATCAACCAGCTCCAGCGCGCCGTCCGTGATTGTGCCGGTTTTGTCCAGGCAAATGACGTCCGTCCTGGCAAGCGTCTCTATGCCAGGCAATGTCTGAACGAGCGCCGAGGCGCGAGCCAACCGCAGGGCGCCGACGGTCAGCGCGACGCCGGTCAGCAGCACCAGCCCTTCGGGTATCATGCCAATCATAGCAGCGGATGCGCCGAGGACAGCTTCCGGAACGCCGCCGCGCCACCTCTTCAAAAACAGGAGCGCCCCCAGCGGGATAATAACAAATGTGAGAGTGCGGATTATGCGTTTAATCGTGCGCATCATGGGGGTCTGCTGCCGCTTGCCGCCTTTTGCCTCTATGGCCAGCGTATTGGCGTAGCTTTGCCCGCCTACCGCCGTGACGCGCGCATAGGCGCTGCCCGCCGCAGCGAAGCTGCCCGAAAGGAGGGGCTGCCCGGTCTTTTTAGACACATTCCCCGATTCGCCCGTCAAAAGCGATTCATTCACCTCAAGCCCGTTTGACTGTAGCACTGCAGCGTCCGCGTATATCTGTTCGCCCGACGATATAAATAAAATATCGTCGAGGACGATGTCCCTCTGCGGCACTATCGTTTTTTTGCCGTCGCGTATTACGCCGACCGAACCTTCGGACAGGATGGACAGCTTATCAAGGGTGCGCTTCGCGCGAATTTCCTGTATGACGCCCATCAGCGTGTTGCATACGGCGACGCCAAAGAAGAGCGCGTTGCGCCCGTACCCGACAAGGACCAGCAGCACCGCCAAGGACAGGTTGACGATATTGAACAATGTAAATACGTTGTTATAGACGATGGACGACAGCTTAGGCGTTATCCCCTTCGGTGCGATATTTACGGCGCCCGCCTCGAGTCGCTCTCGCACTTGTCCATCGGTCAGGCCCGCATGCAGGCTGGCTTCTACGCGCGCGAACGGCAGCGGCGGCGGGGCAAATGCCGCTTTTGACACAGTCGCTGATAACCGATGTTTGCTGCTTTGCAATCGCATAAAATAATTATCCGTATTCAACCATTGGGGGGCTCGTGCGCGCTTAAATAAACAAGAAGCCAAAAGATGAGCGCGAAGCCCATCTTTTGGCACTAATTTTAGTCCCAAAATGCCGTTCCCCTATATTTTGACACCTAGCCTCAGCTAGGTGGGTGCCCCGATGGCTATGTTCTGCCTTCCCCCGCCGTTGCCGGCGCCTTGGTGGCGACGGTCGGAATTATGCTGAGGCCTGGCATATTCAACCGAAACAAGAGCTCCCGTTGGTGAAATGTAGGTTCAAAATAATAGGTTTATCCGAACATTTCAGGAACTTTGTACCTATTAACTTGTTAACATGAATTCATTTTACATCATTTCATCAAAAAACACAACCTGTGCGTATGATAATTTCGCTTTAAAGTTTTTAAAGTTTTACCGACGTTACTGTCCACATTTTATGGTTTTAGCATCACCTTACATGCGTTTTCGTCGTGGCAGGCGGTGCGGAACGCAGCGTCCGCTTCGCTCAGGTCATATGTATGGGAAATGAGCGGCTCAATTTTGACGTACCCTTTGACGACCGCGTCGAGCGTCTTCGCTATCCACCAGGGGCGGTCGTGCCCCACGCGGTGCATCAGCGCAAGGGTGCGGATGTCAAAACCGTCGTTGTGCCAGCGGTCAATGCTCATACGCACGGGATCGAGCACCCAACTGTACAGCCCCAAAATGCCGCCGTGCCTGAGTATCTCCGTCCCTGTCTCGATGGTTTCCCCATAGCCTGCGGCCTCGACCACCACGTCGACGCCATAGCCATCCGTTAATTCAAGCACGACGTCCAAGACATTTTCGGACTTCGCATTGACCGTTATATCGGCGCCCATTTTCTTCGCGAGCCCAAGCTTCCCGTCCACAACGTCGACGACAATCACTTTATGCGCGCCCTTGGCTTTGACGACCTGTGCGATTATCTGGCCCGCGAAACCGGCTCCGATGACCGCGACCGTGTCGCCCAGCTCCACCCCGGACACCATCCCGGCATACACGGCGCATGCTATCGGCTCCCCCAGCGACGCGGTCTGCATGTCCATGCCGTCCGGTACGGCAATGACCCCGTAGCCGTCGTGCCGGATGCGTGAGACCCAGTAGTCGGCCATCGTGTTCTTCCAGCCAAACGACATGACCTTGTCACCGGGCTTAAACTCGCTAACAGCGGCGCCCACCTCCACGACCTCGCCGGCGCCCTCGTGCCCGATGAGAATGGGATATGCCGAATGGGACTCATTTTCGATATTCGACGTGTCCTTCACGGCGTGCGGCTTTGGCATGTGTCCCAAATAATAGTTTTTGTCCGTCCCGCAAATCGAGGACATGTAGGCCTCCACCAGTATTTCATTGTCCCCGGCGGCCAGCGTCTCCTCCCTGATGCTGATCCTGTTCGGCCCCTCGACGCATACAACCCTTGTTTTCATTGGATTTTCCCTCCTTACGCGTATTTCCTGTTAGTCGATCGTAAAAGCCGGCATTTTACGGGCGAACACTGTTCGCCCCTACAACATTTTGTATATATGCAAAATTGGCTGCCCATATGTAGGGACGCACATTGTGCGT
>Ga0099364_10005411_pt1 | contig 18948 bp, 18 predicted proteins | sample TergutTh196P3_FD_73070 | JGI IMG/M metagenome (GOLD analysis project Ga0099364, IMG submission 73070) | Microcerotermes parvus P3 segment gut microbial communities from Pointe-Noire, Republic of the Congo - Th196 P3 | ecosystem: Host-associated > Arthropoda: Insects > Digestive system > Gut ...
CAATCTGATATTGACAACATCGTGGCGTTAGTGGACTCCGTTTCGTCTGTTGCGTATGATTACTACACATGGAGTAGTGACGCCGGTATCATAGACATCATCAGCGAGAGCGCGGCGAACTGCTTTAGCGGAACTATCAGCGCGGAACGCGCCGCCGAGATTATCCAAAGCCGCGTATCAATTCTGGTGAGCGAGAGAGGTTGAGCGGGCTGTTGTAGGCGAGTTGGGCGTTGAGATATTGTTGGTGGCGTTGGGGTTGTTGCAAAACGAAATAACAACAACCCCTAATATGAGGCTATGCGTACCCACTGTAGAGGAGCTTTTTGTACGTAGCACCGCTCGCCCCAAAGTTGGAAAAGTGTAGAATTCGGGCAATATTTGGTTGGAAAAGTGTAAAATTAAGGCAAAAAACGGTTGGATAAGTGTAAAATTGAGCCGTTTTTTGGTTGCATAAATGTAATTGTTCTGTTAAAATCGAGAGGGGGCGGGGCGCGGTCAAGATTTCGGACATGAGTGAGTAAAGACAGCGGCTCTTCCTCTGCCCGCAAAATCCAACAAAAATATAACTCAAGTAAATCAAACAAAAGGAAACAGGACGATTTATGTTAGAACGAAAAGTATGGAACGACTTTGAACAGTGGCGGCAACGCAAAGCGTCCGAAGGGCTATTGGTGACAGGAGCAAGACAGGTAGGCAAGACCTACTTGGTGCGGCAATTTGCCAGGCAAAATTATGAAAATCTCGTAGAAGTTAATCTCCTTGAATCAAAGAAAGCGGTTGCCACATTAGATGCTGCTGACAGCGCAGACGATTATTTTGCCCGTCTGTCAGTTCTTTCAAATGTTGAACTGAAGCCGGGGAAAACCCTTATTTTTATAGACGAGGTTCAGGAAAGTAAAGAAATTATTACGGCGATAAAATTTCTTGTGCAGCGTTTCGATTTTGATTTTGTACTTTCCGGCTCGATGCTCGGAGTGGAGCTAAAGGACATACGGTCAGTTCCTGTTGGTTATCTTGATGTTGTTGAGATGAAACCGCTTAGTTTTGCTGAATATTCGGCAGTAAGAATGGCTAATAAAAACATTTCGGAAACCATTGTCGATTCTCTGCGGGCGCGAAAACCGCTGCCTGATTATCTGCATGATAAACTTATGTTGCTTTTCTACGAGTATTTGATTGTTGGCGGTATGCCGGCAGCAGTCGCGAATTTCGTCGAAACAAATGATTTAAGCTCTGTTCGCCGTATACAAAACAACATAGTTTCGCTTTATCGTTGGGATATTGCTAAGTATCAGAAAGAAAGCGCACTGTTAATAAAAAATATGTATGACATTATCCCTGCTGAACTAAATCAGCAAAATAAGCGGTTTATTCTGAAAAACATGAATGAAAAGGCGCGTTTTAACAGATATGCGGATAGTTTAGTTTGGCTCGCCGAAGCCGATGTCGCTCTGCCCGTTTTTTGTGTAGAAGAGCCTACATATCCTCTTATGCTTTCGTCTGCAACGAATTTATTCAAACTATATCTCTCTGATGTAGGACTCCTGACGAGCACTTTTTTGAAAGACACAACATTAGATATATTATCGAAAAATCCGAACGTGAATTATGGTGCTATTTATGAAAATGCAGTGGCTCAGGAACTCAGTACCGCCGGGTTTAAGGTCTATTATTACAAAAATAAAAAGCGGGGCGAACTGGATTTTATAGTTGAAGACAGACAGGGAAACATCATACCAATTGAAGTTAAATCCGGAAAGGATTACAAGAGACATAATGCACTATCAAATCTATTAAATGCCGCAGAATACGGATTTAAGGAAGGCTTCGTCTTATGTGATGGAAACGTGAGCAGGCACGATAAGGTTACTTATTTACCTGTCTATATGGCAGGCTTCCTCCGCGAGTTAAATTAGCGTTGCGACTACCACAAACACGCTGACGTTTATTTTGACGGCGCATTGACGGTGCAGTCCGCCTTACACACGTCACACATTAAACCTAAAGTTGATAATGTCGCCGTCGGCTACTATGTACTGCTTACCCTCTAAGCGGAAAAGCCCCTTTTCTTTTACCTTTGCCATAGACCCAAGCTCAAAGAGGTCTTTATACTTCACAACCTCTGCGCGTATAAACCCCCTCTCAATGTCGGTGTGAATCTTACCTGCGGCGGTGCGAGCAACAGACCCATCCTCAACAGTCCAAGCACGAACCTCGTCCTCGCCGACAGTAATAAAGGAAATAAGCCCCAAAAGCCCGTAAACCGCACGCGCAAGCACAGCGATTCCGGGTTCTTTTATTCCGATGTCAGTCATAAATGCTTGCCTGTCCTCGACGGGCAGACGGTTTATTTCAAGCTCCATATCGACACAAAGCTCAAGCAACGGAAAACCCAATCGAGCGCAAAGCTCTGACAGAGCTTCTCTGCCGCTCCAAGTATCATCTCCGACTTGACTTTCACCGAGATTAACAACAGCCAAGCGAGGCTTTTCCGTGAGAAAAGCATATCCCCGAATGGCAAGGCGTTCCTGCTCCGTCAAGTCCATAGCAAGGATAGAACCGCCGTCCTCTAATTCCTTAAAGCAACGCTCCAAAAGCGCGATTTCGGTTTCATTCTCTTTTGTTATTTTCTTACCTTGTTTTATGCGTGAAATACGTCTTTCAATCATTGACAGGTCGGCAAACAGAAGCTCCATTTCGACGGTTTCAAGGTCGCGGGCGGGGTCAATGCTTCCCATATCATGTGTTACGGTGTCGGACTCAAACGCCCTCAGCACATGAACAATCGCATCACAAGGGCGCACATCGTTCAAAAATTTTGCCGCACTTGAACCCTGTCCGTCGCCTGATACGGTAAGTCCCGCGACATCTACCGCGTCGATTTTTGCATACGTCGTTTTATCGGGATTATACAACCCCGACAAGAAATCTATGCGCTCATCGGGAACAAAGCAAGTACCCATGCTCGAAGAACCCTTGCCGCCCGACACAGCGGAGCCGTCCTTACCCGTAAGCAGGCGAAACAACGTCGTTTTGCCTGTTTGGTTTAGTCCAATTAGTCCAATGTTCATAAGATACTAAGCCGTAATGTAGTTTTCAATTTTTGCTATGATGTTCAAGAAGCAGATTTCGTCAATCGGCTTTTCCAAAAACTCACACGCGCCGAAAAGAATTGATTTTGGAATGTTGCCGCTGCTGCTCGCTGAAGAAACCATGATTATATGTGCGTTCGGGTCAATTTCCATGATTTTTTCAAGAGCCTCCATGCCGTCCATAACAGGCATAGCTATGTCGAGCGTTGTTATATCGGGGCGCAGCTCTTTGAATTTCTCAACAGCTTCAAGACCGTTTTCAGCTTCGCCAACGACAACATGGTCAGTCTTCGCAAGAATCCCTTTCATCACTTCTCTTATGGTATCGGAATCGTCGGTAATAAGAATTTTAGCCATAACTCAAGCCGAGCGGGTTTACTCGACTATGCACCTCCCTTAATTCTTTATTTTTGTCGTTGGTGGAGACTATCAGACTTGAACTGATGACCTCTCGCGTGTGAGGCGAGCGCTCTAACCGGCTGAGCTAAGCCTCCGAGTGGAATTTAGTTGAGTATATCACGGCGCAAGGGTATAGTCAATTTTAATATTTGCTATGTGTGTGCTTTTTATTACTTTCTTCTTTCTGTCATTCACCCCAAGTCGGACAAAATCTGCTTTTAGACAGGGGCGTTTTACTTTCATACAGGGGAATTTTGTGCGATTTATTGATAAACGATAGCAAATTATCGAAAAACGATAAATAATTGTTGCAATTCGATAAAATATGTGTTATGGTATCGGTCATGGGTAACAGAACCCTTTGATAAAAGGCGGCTTGCGGAGGGTAACGGAGCGCAAGCAGAAAGAGAAGCCGAGAAACAAATCGAGGGACACCCTAAGAGGGAAAATCTAAGAGGGAAACCAAAAGACAAACTGAGAAGCAGAAAAGCAAGTCGAGAAACAAATCGAGGGACACCCCCAAGAGGGGAAATCTATAAACAGGGAGAAAATATATGTGGAATGACAGAAAATCGGTAATTTTGAGCAAATGTTGTGTGTTTGTCGCAATGGCAATGCTCCTGACAGTCGTGATAGGCACACCTTGGTTTTTCGACGGTCTGCTCACGCGCCTGTCAGACGGAGGAATGTTGCGGGCAACGCTTTACCATTTACGAGCGTATTTTATGACAACTATATATGTAGGCTTTTTCCCTGCGGCAGGCTTACTCGTGAGTTTGTTTTTACTCTTGCACCGAATTGAAAAAGGGCGTTTGTTTGTACGCGAAAACACCGCAAGCCTGCGCCATATATCATGGTGCTGTTTCGCGGGGGCAATAGTGAGTTTAGTGTCAATGACATATTGGCTTCCTTGGCTCGTGATTGCAATTGCGGCGGCTTTTATTGGGCTGATAGTGCGTGTAATCAAAAACATATTTGAAAAAGCGGTCTTGCTTCAAGATGAAGCGGACTTCACGATTTGAGGGGGTGAGCTTATGTCGATTAACGTAAATCTTGATGTAATGATGGCAAAACGCCGTATGCCCTCAGGTGAGCTTGCCGCGATGATTGATTTAACTCAAGCTAATCTTTCGATACTTAAAACAGGAAAGGCGAAAGCCATCCGCTTTTCCACACTGGAAGCAATATGCAAAGCGTTGAGGTGTCAACCGGGTGACATATTGGAATACAGCGAAGAACAGATAAACGACAGTTAAAAATATGCTGATATAAAGCATAGCGAGAAACGACAGACGAAATATGGAGGAAAATTAAATGGAAATCGAAGCAAATAATGTATCTACTGCGCCAACAGGCGCGGGTAATCCACAGCACCCCCCGCAACAGTACGGTCAACAGCCGCAATATACACAGCAACCGCCGTACTCGCAACCACCGCATATGCACCAAGCACCCCCGCAACCGCAACAATATGCACACCCGCACCACCTCCCGCAACCACCGTCCCCGCACCACCCCCCGTCGCCACAGGCTTATCAACAATACGGATACCACACGCCCCACCCCCCCATAACAGTCAAACACGATAAGTTCAAACCTGACATATACGACCTTATATTCGCGATTGTTGCATTTGTGCTTGGGTATATTTTTGCCCGTTGGATGCTACCTTGGAAAGGTGCTTGGCGCGGCTGGGGTATCTCCGTATTCACAACGGTATACCTGCTGACAACAACCCTGTATTTTATAAAAAAACAGGCTTTTGTTAAGAGTGCCGAAACATGGTTCTGGTTGGCAGTCACATGGGCGACGGGACTATCCTACGCCTTATGGTACAATGTGGGAATTGAAGCAATACGAGTTATGTTTTTATTCTGCTCGGCTGTGTATTATGTTTTAGTTTCGACAGGACGAACCTTTATGCAGAAAACAAGCAACTATCTGATTATTGACGGACTAAACGCAACGCTTTTCATACCGTTTAGAAATTTTCTCAATCAATATCTGAGCTTTGGCGCATTGGAAAAAGGCGAACGCAAAAAGGGAAAGTATCTTTCAATTATTCTCGGAGTGGTGTTTTCAATCGTTCTGATTGCAATACTTATCCCGATGCTTCAACGTGCCGACAGCGGCGGTTTTGAAGTTGTGATAAAGTTTTTGTCAAGCATGTTTGATGTCGTTTACCTTTTAGAATTTCTGTTTTACTGCATACCTACGATTCCGATTGCCGCATACATATACGGGCTTGTGTCCGGCGCGGCGCACAACAGAAAAACCGAGTTTATCAAGCATGAAACCGCTGAAAGAACTGCCGCCTCGCTTCGTATTTTTCAGCAGACAACGCCGTTAATTGTGCTTGGGGCGGTGTGCGGATTATATCTTGTGTTCATTTTCAGCCAAACACCGTATTTATTCTCGGCGTTTACGGGAAACAGACCGGAGGGCTGGTTGGTTTACTCACAATACGCTCGTCACGGATTCTTTGAATTATGCGTGATAGCCGCGATAAATCTTGTAATTTTAGCCGCGTGTAACCTCACAGCCAAAAAAGAGCAAGAGATATGCAAGTCGATAAAAATTCTCAATGCAACGCTCTCTGTTATAACAATTGTGCTAATCGCGACCGCGTTCAGCAAGATGGCGTTGTATGTCGATGCGTACGGGCTTACTATGGAGCGACTGTTGCCCTGTATTTTCATGGCGTTTCTGGCTGTCGTTTTCGTCGCAATTGCCGCTATGCAATTTGTACGGCAAAACAGGAAATTTCACCTTATCGGCTTCGCGCTTGTAACAGGCGCAATCGTGTTTACCGCGCTTTGCTTTGCAAACCCCGATGCAATAGTCGTACGGTATAATTCGGAACGGTATATGAACGGGACGTTAGAGGATTTTGACACGGACATACTGTATCGTTCGGGTGACGCGGGGATAGCTTCGGCTTATGAGGTGTATCAGTGGACGAACGACGAACCGCTCCGACAAGATATAGCAAGATATTTTACGCAAATGAATTCAAGATTTAATTATACAAGAGAGCTTAATTATACAAGAGAGCATAATCAAACACTCGAAACATATCGCAGAATGTCGCTGCTCCGTGATTTTGAGTACGCGCCGAAGGACGCGGGGACAGGGGATACGGCAGGGACAGCGACGGACACGGCAGACCCGACAGATTAACAAAGCACGGCAATTGCGGCGGGGGAAAGCCCCCCGCCGTAATTGCCATGGACTACGCCGTTTTTTGTAATAACAATAATTGGTGCAATTTCGCTTCTAACAACATTAGCCAAAGTATTCCAAAAAACCTTGTTCCAAAACCACAAAACGCTCCCCATTCCACCCTATATCTGTATAAGGAACTTGCGTGGTGTCATCGTATGGCACAAGGTGAAACACACGAAGAATTATCGTATTGTTTATAGTAACTACTTCAGCATCAGAAAGGACAGTGTGGAGAGCATCGGAGCGATGGTCATGCATGATGTCGTTCTCATCTTGTATTAAAAGATACGCATTTCCATGCTTTTGAGCGTAGCTTTCGAGTTCTGAATCAGGATTAGCTATGTAGTTCTCCGATGTCATTAAAATACAGTCGATTCTATCTGTGAAAACCTTTAGAATGTAAACAATAGTAGGGTCATAACGATTTGCGATGCCCTTGTCCAAAAATAGGATTTCATCAATGCCGTCGTTGTCGAAATCTGCAAACATAACCTCGCTTATAGGCGACAAAGAACACTCAATTAAATATTCGATTTTCTCTCCTGCTTCAAGCTGTACGCATACAACTTTCTCATAAGGGAAACGTGTACCGTCTTCTCTTGCTTGCCGATAATATACCGAAACTATGTCGATAGATGTATCAGCGGTCAAGCTCCGCCTTTCAGAGGAATTTCGGTCGTCTTTAATATAGATTCCCGTTATTTGGTCTGCATTGGACTCTTGCGCGTTTTGCGAATCGGAAGATGAGAAACTCGCTACTTCCGTCTTTTCCAATACGCCTTCAGTGTTAGGTGTTTCTGTGCCGCCACAACATGCAAGCGTGAGTAACATTATAACTGACATAATCATGACAATTATGGACTTACCAATTTTCATGAGCTTATCATCATTCACAGTCTTGAAGTACAGGTCTTTGATGTGGTAGACGTACCCCGACTTGATGTCGCGTTGGTTCATGTGTGCCGCCTTTCTACGAAAATCCCCCGCCGCAGAAAAACACGGCGGGGACATCATTTTCGACCCTTTTTTTATACCCCGCTCCGGTTTGCGGCGAAAATTTGACGACCCTTTTTTTATACCCCGCTCCGGTTTGCGGCGAGCATTTTCATACCTTACAGTACATCTATTATTATACTCATATCTCCCCAAAAGTCAACCGCTATTTTTTTGCATTTTTCATCTGTTTTAGCATTGTTTTCTCTTACTGCAACGGGTATAGTAACAGATTTTTGCCTTGACATTGACAGGCTATGTGGAACTTACTATAATGGACTATGCCTATATGTATTGTAGGGGTCTGGGGGATTTAGAGTGAAAATTTCCACAAAGGGCAGATATGCTCTGCGAATGTTGCTTGACTTGGCGGAACGCAAAAATGACGGATTTATTTCGTTAAAAGAGATTGCCGAAAGGCAGAATATCTCGAAGCAGTATTTAGAGCAGATTGTTTCCCTGCTGCACACTTCAAATTTTCTCCGTGCGAACAGGGGAAAGCAGGGGGGATATATGCTGACGAAAGCTCCGTCAGAGGTTACGGTCGGTCAAGTGTTGCGGATTACGGAAGGAAGCCTTGTACCTGTGGCTTGCTTGGAAGATGAAGCAAACCAATGCAACCGTGCGGCAGGCTGTAAAACCCTTCCGATATGGACGGGGTTACATAAGGTCATAAATGAATATTTGGATGGAATAACATTGCAAGACATAATGGACAGGCATGACCGACAAGGGGCTGACAGCTATATTATTTGAACGTTTCATTGAAAAATCGGCTCGTTCTTGTGTGACGATTCTCATTCGCTCGACTACAAATACAACCCTTTGCTGAAATATCGGTCGCCTCTGTCGGGAAATATGGTGACGATATTTCCTTTTTCGATGGTGTCCGCAAATTTTTTGACTGCCGCCATTGCCGCACCGGAAGAGCTTCCTGCGAAGATTCCCTCATTTCGGGCAAGTAACCGTGTTGTGGTAAAAGCCTCATCATCATTTATTTTTATCACTTTGTCTACCAACGACATATCCATTGTGTCGGCAATGAAGTCGTTGCCGATACCTTCCATTTCATAGCTCCCACATTCGCCGCCGCCCATTGTTGACCCTACAGGGTCTGCCAATATGCCTTGAATGGCAGGGTTCTGCTCTTTCAGAAATTTCAATACCCCTGAAAATGTGCCGCCGCTTCCTGCTCCTGCCACCACATAGTCAACTTTTCCGCCCATATCACGCCAAATCTCAGGGCCTGTATGTTGGTAATGGGCTTGCGGGTTTGCCATATTTTTGAATTGGTCTAATATGATAGCGTTTGGAATTTCTGCTCGAAGCTCCTCTGCCTTTTTGGATGCACCAAGCATACCCTCCTCTAAAGGTGTACTGACAATCTCCGCGCCCAACGCCTTGAGAAGTGTCTGCTTTTCGGACGAAAATTTCGTCGGCACAACAAACACGATGCGGTATCCACGCCCCAAAGCGGCGAAAGCGATACCAAGACCGGTGTTTCCGGCGGTTGCTTCAATAATAGTGCCGCCCGATTTCAAAAGTCCGCTTTTTTCAGCGGCTTCCACCATATACTTGCCGATACGGTCTTTCACACTGCCTGTCGGATTATAAAGCTCAAGTTTGGCGAATACATGAATTTTGTCGGGAATATCCATATAATTCAATTTAACCAAAGGTGTGTTGCCAATCAATTCACTCATAGAATTATAATATTTCATGAGTTTGCCCTCTTGCTTTTTTTGATTGCCTGTTCAATATCATTTCGGATATCCTCAATGTTTTCGATGCCTACCGACAACCGTATCAGTCTTTCGGTAATTCCGACTTTTTCGCGAATATCCTGCGGTATAGATGCGTGGGTCATGCTCGCGGGGTGACAGACAAGGGACTCCACGCCGCCTAAGCTCTCCGCCAAAGCGACAAGTCGCAGCTCGTCAAAAAAGATGCGTATATCATGTTCCTCTGTCAATTCAAAGGAAAGCATCGCTCCGCCGTTTTTTGCCTGTTGTCGGTTGATTTCGTATCCCGAATTATCGGGAAATCCGGGGTAGTATATTTTTTTAACGCCCTCATGCGCTTTCAAGTAGTCTGCGATATGAGCGGCGTTTTCAACATGCCTGTCCATACGAATACCGAGTGTTTTTATACTGCGTATAAGCAAGAAAGAATCAAAAGGTTGCAGAATACCCCCTGTAGCGTTTTGGATAAAGCCCAATCTTTCTGCAAGTGAATTATCGTTTACGACAACAAGCCCCGCAATAAGGTCACTGTGACCGCCAAGATACTTCGTCGCGCTGTGTACAACGATGTCAATCCCGTGTTCGATAGGGCGTTGCAAGTACGGTGTCATAAACGTGTTGTCCGCGATAGACAGGAGTCCGTATTTTTTTGCAAGGCGGGCAATACCCGCAAGGTCAGTAATTGTCAGCAGAGGGTTGGAGGGAGTTTCTACAAGAATCGCTTTCACGTCGGGAGTGACAGCACGCTCCACAGCGGTCAAGTCAGAAGTGTCCACAATTTTATATCCAATACCGAAATTTCCCCAAACCTTATCAAGTATTCTGAATGTTCCTCCATATACGTTGTCGGATATGATGACGTTATCTCCGCTTTTAAGCAAGCTGAGAACCGCCGCAATAGCCGCCATGCCTGAAGCAAAGGCAAAGCCCGCCGTTCCTCTTTCCAGTTCGGCAATCAGCGATTCCAACGCTGCCCGTGTAGGGTTTCCCGTTCGGGAATACTCGTAGCCTTTGTGTTTGCCAAGACTTTCCTGCTCGTAGGTTGATGTCTGATAAATCGGCGTGTTTACTGCGCCTGTGGTCTTATCACCATAAATTCCGCCGTGTATCAAAGCAGATTCGATGTGTTCATACGTTCCCATTAGTCCGCATCCTTTCTTTCATGTTTTCCAACCGATTCAACGCCTCGTTTAGTGTATCGTTCTTTTTTGCAAAGTGAAGACGAATCAGATGATTTACGTCCTCTCTGAAAAAACTTGAGCCGGGTACTGCGCCCACGCCAACTCTCTGTGCTAATTTTTCGCAAAAGTCAAGGTCGCTTTCATAACCGTATTCGGATACGTCGAGTAGCACATAATACGCCCCTTGCGGCTTGGTATATCGTATGCCGAGTTGGTCAAGACCGTTTAAGAATAAATCTCGTTTTTCGGTGTATTTCTGCAAAAGATTTGTATAATAATCTTCACCAAAACGTAAACCGACTACTGCCGCCTCTTGCAAAGGAGATGCCGCTCCTACCGTCAGAAAGTCATGTACCTTTCTGGCGACATCCACAATTTCCGCAGATGCGATGATATAGCCCAACCGCCAGCCTGTGATGGAGTAGGTTTTGGAAAGAGAACTGCATGAAATTGTCCGCTCAAACATTCCCGGAAGTGAAGCAATGTAGGTGTGGGTGTGCGGCGCGTAAACGATATGCTCATACACCTCGTCCGTGATGATATAAGCATCATATTTTTTCGCCAAGTCCGCAATCACAGTCAATTCGTCACGGGTGAACACTTTTCCGCAGGGGTTGGACGGGTTGCAAAGTATTAACGCTTTCGGGCGTTCTTTGAACGCGGCTTCCAACTCATCCGCATTAAAATTGAACTTCGGCGGATGCAGCGGTACATAAATAGGTTCTGCGTCGGACAAAATCGTGTCGGCTCCGTAATTTTCGTAAAACGGTGAAAACACTATTACTTTATCGCCATGGTTCACAACCGTCATCATAGCCGCCATCATAGCCTCGGTACTGCCACAAGTGACCACAATCTCACTGTTTGGGTCAATATCCCGTTCCATTAGAGCCGACTGCTTTGCCGCCAACGCTTCACGGAAGTTCTGCGCTCCCCATGTAATGGAATATTGGTGCGGCCCTGTATGCGCGACCTCCGCAAGACGGTCAAGTAGCTCTTGCGGAGGGTCAAAATCAGGGAAACCCTGCGATAAATTCACCGCATTGTGTTTCATGGAAATGCGGGTCATACGCCGAATGACCGAATCGGTGAAATGAGCGGTTCGCTCTGATAAAGGTTGCATGTTTTTCTCCTTGTCCTATGATTGAATATTGCCCCCCGCCTTCGGCGAAGTGCCCCCCGCCCTCGGCGAAGTACCCTCCGCCCTCGGCGGGGGAATAAGCTACAGAGGCGTTCTTTCGTCAATCAAACGTTTTGCCTTATGTGTAGCCCTCGGCAATTCCCCGTCACCCAACACCGTCACCTGTGTCGGTTTCACGCCGATACGGGCTTTGAGCGCATTTGACACACGCGCCGCCAACTCCTCATCGGTTTCGGAGTTGTTCTGAGATTTTTCGATTTCTACCGCATAACACGCAGTATAATTCTTCTCGGACACCCTGATTTGATATTCCCCTGTAATACCATCCAAACCTCGAATAACAAATTCCACGTCGCTTGGGAAGATATTAACGCCGGAAACGATGAACATATCGTCCTTTCTGCCAACAATATAAATTCGCGCGAGGGTACGTCCGCAGGAACAGGGTTCACGGTTCACATAGCCAATATCGCCTGTGCGGAAACGAATCATGGGGCGGGCGTGTTTACGCAGGGTCGTCAGCACCAACTCTCCCTGCTCTCCGTCGGGCAAGACCTCGCCTGTTTGAATGTCCACCGTTTCAACCAAAATATGGTCTTCGGCGAGATGTAATCCATTTTTGGCTTCGCACATCCCTGCACAAGCTCCGAATATATCGGAAATGCCGAAAAAGTCATATAAATCCGCATCCCACAGCTTTTCAATAGCCTCACGGGTTGCGGCAATCGAACCGCCCGCTTCGCCTGCGACGATTATTTTATTTATTGCCAAATCCTTTGCAGGGTCAATACCGTTTTTCTTTGCTGTTTCGCCCAAATACCAAGCATAGGATGGTGTAGTCCAAATTACGGTGGGACTAAACTCTTTTAGTATAAACAGCAACCGCTCGGACGGAACAGTTCCCGCCCATATGCAGAGCGCGCCCAAATTTTGTGCGCCGATTACGTCAGGACCGCCTACAAACAGTGTGAAGTTCAGAGCATGGACATAGCGGTCGGTATTTCTCATGCCTGCCATGTAAAACAGCCTGCTCTCCACGTCCTGCCATTCGTCAAAGTCTGTTTTGGTAAATGGGCTCAAGGTGGGAACTCCTGTTGAGCCGCTTGATGCTGAAACGAACACCACCTCTGTTTCGGGAACAGCACACATCTCACCCAAAAGACTGCCTACGCCTTGTGTGTCCCGCTCGGTGACTTTATCTACAAAGGGGAGCTTTGCAAGGTCGGCAAGTTTTTTTATGTCGTGCGGCTTTACACCTGCCGCATCAAAGGCGCGTTTGTAGTAGGCGGAGTTTTCGTAAGAAAAGCGGACGATTTCTTTCAGTCCGTCTAACTGTAAGGCTTCCAATTCATTGCGCGGCAGCGTTTCAAGTTGCTCGTCCCAATATTTGCGGCTACTCATAATTTATGCCCCCTATCGTTTTTTGTCTAATTTATTTGCGATAAAATCGCCAATGAGCTGAATACTCTGCACTAATATAATCAACAAAACAACACAGACTAACATCACATCTGTCTGATACCGCTGATAGCCGTAGCGTATGGCGAGGTCGCCGATACCGCCGCCGCCAACAGTCCCTGCCATAGCGGAAAACCCGATAATTGATACCGCCGTCACGGTGATGTTCCGCACAAGAGAGGGAAGGGCTTCGGGGAATAAAATTCGCAAAATGACAGATAATTTTCCTGCACCGGTGGAAATGGCGGCTTCCACAACGCCTTGATTGACATCGGAAAAAGATGCGTCGGCAAGTCTGGCAAAGAAAGCGATAGCGGCAATTGACAGAGGAATAACCACCGCTGTCGGGCCGATTGTAGTGCCTGCCACCGCTTTTGACAAGGGGATTAACAGCACTAACAGAATCAGAAACGGAACCGAGCGCACGACATTGATTATCATGCCTGCGGTTTGATTCACAATTCGGTTTCTTATAAACAGATGACTGTTTGTGGTGTACAGTAAAAGCCCGATAACTCCGCCGATGAAAACAGCGGAAAGGAGTGATATGCCTGACATCAGCGCGGTTTCCCTAAACGCTTTGACTAATGCAGTTCCCAAATCAAACATCTTCCAGAACCTCCACTTCTCTGACGACTTCTTTCAAGTATTCAAGCGCGTGTTGTACGGCGTCTTCTTCTCCCACAAGACCCACATACAACACGCCCAGCGGCTTCTCCTCGATGTATTCAATCTGACCGACCAATATATTGAACAAAACGCCGAAACGCACTGTGACATCGGATATAACAGGTGTGTTGGCGCGAGAACCTCGAAAGGTCAGCTTGAGAAGCAATCCGTCTGTGTTTTTCATAACGTCCTGCGGCAAGTCGTATTTACCTGCATGGCTGATAAGCTGTCGGGTGTACTCGTTTTTGGGTTTTGTAAACAAATCATACACCCCGCCGATTTCTACGAGCTTCCCGCCGTCCATCACGGCACAGCGGTTGCAAATGCTCTTGATGACCTCCAACTCGTGTGTAATCATCACGACAGTAATTCCCAATTCTTTGCTGAGAGAGCGTATCAAATTCAAAATAGAAACGGTGGTTTCCGCATCAAGAGCCGAAGTCGGCTCATCACAAAGCAGAATCTTCGCTCCGCCCACCAACGCTCTCGCAATGGCAACACGTTGCTTTTGCCCACCTGACAGCTTGCTTGGATAGACCTCCGCTTTTTCCGAGAGCCCCACCAATGAGAGGTACTTGCGGACAGTTTCGTCGGTTTCACTGCGGCTTTTTCCGACAGTTTGCAAAACAAATGCGACGTTCTGATATACAGTTAAATTATCTGCGAGATTGAAATGCTGAAAAATCATGCCTATGTTTCTGCGGTGGCTTCTCAGCGATTTTCCCCGATACCCCGTGATGTCCGTGCCGTCCACCAGCACATGACCGCTACTCACGCTTTGCAGCAGATTTATGGTTCGGAGCAGGGTGCTTTTCCCCGCTCCGCTTGAACCTGCGATGCCGAATATTTCTCCTTTTTCAATGCGGAAAGAAACATTATGCACCGCAGTCAAAGCTCCGTTTTTCTGCTTAAAATTTATTGACACATTTTGAAATTCAATCATACATTCATCTACTTTAGTTTTCGTAATCTTTCGGGCGGAAGAAAGATGTGTATTGCTTGGAGGTGTCCTCAATCACGCTCCTGAAGGTATCGGAATGAACAATCGACACTATATCCTTTGCAAACTGCGCGTTCTCGTCCTCCGTGCGAACTGCAATGACATTTACATAGCCCTCCGCCAATACCTCGTTGTACAGGGCGTTGGATAGGTTCAACCCCGCGCTAATCGCGAAATTACCGTTAATAATCGCCAAATCCACGCTTTCAAGACTACGGGGGAGCTGAGGTGCTTCTATTTCCACAAAGGAAAGATTTTTCGGATTTTCGGACAGAGTGTATTGAGTTGCCTCAGCAGGATTAACCGCAGGGTCGATTGTCACAAGCCCTGTCTGCTCCAGTACCCGAATGGCTCTCGCCAGGTTGGTTACATCGTTGGGTATGGCGACGGTTGCATCGTTCGGAACGTCGTCAATGGACTCAAGGCCGTTCCCGAAGATACCCATGCCTGCCGTAGGGACTTCCGTAATGTAGACAAGGTCAAGGTTGTGTTCCTCCGAAAAATTCTTTAAGTAGACCGAATGTTGGAAAATGTTCACATTGATTTCGCCATCCGCCAACGCTTTGTTCGGCTGTACATAATCAGAGAATTGAACATATTCTATCGTGTAGCCCTTTTCGACTAAGGACGGTTCAATGGCTTCACGGAACATATCCTCATAAGGGCCTGCGGATACACCGACTTTTATTGTGTTTTCGTCTTGACCGGAGGAGCACCCCGCCAGTGCGGCGAAAATGAGAGTAAGGCTTAAAGCCAACGTGAGAATCCTTGCAAAGTTGTTTGTTTTCATAGTAGATACCATTCCTTTCCGACTCCAATTAAGTGGTGAATGAGCATTGTTACTCAAACTATTCACCTTTCGATTTTGGGACTTCCTTTCTTGATTTCCCTATAATACATATATATCATAGGGTTGTAGTCGGCATTATAGCGCAGCTTGTCGCCATTGTCTAATTCTAAATAACTATAGCTTGATATAGAAAAAATCTATATCGGCTTTTGTGTCGTCTGCAAATACCGTTTAATTTCGCCGAGATATATTTCGCCAATTTCGCTTAACGTGCCGTATTTCTTTTGAATGTACCCGATTTCCATAATACCGCATTGGTTTTCCTCGTCTGATTCAAATGGGATGGCGGCGTAATCGTCGCCGTTTAGTTCGTTACATATAATGCCTGAGCAAAGGGTATAGCCATTTAGTCCAATCATCAAATTCAACATGGTTGCGCGGTCGCAGGCTTTGATGATTCGCGGGTAGCGATTTTCGCTCAATATTTCTTCGGCGAAATAGAACGAGCCTTTCTCTCCCTGCTCAAAAGAAAGGCAGGGGTAATCGCGGAGCTGTTCAAAGCGGATTGACTTTTCGGTAGCAAGCGGATGTCCTTTCCATATATACACATGGGCTTCACAATCAATCAAGTGGTGGAACGCAAGTTCATTTTCGTACAGCATCTTTTCAATAATTTTTCGGTTGAAGCTGCTGAGATAAAGAATCCCTATTTCACTTCGGAGCGTACCGACATCTTCAATGACCTCATGGGTTTTGGTTTCCCGAATGGCAAATTCATAATTGATTGTGTCGAACCGCTTAACCATTTCCACAAATGCCTTGACCGCAAAAGAATAATGCTGTGTGGACACACCAAACTTCCGTTTGATGTTCCCTGATTTGCCGTATTTTTCGAGCAGTAGCTCGTATTGCTGGTACACCTGCCTTGCATAGGTTAAAAATTCTTCACCCTCACCCGTGAGTGTTACGCCCTTGCTTGTCCGCAAGAAAATCACAGTCCCTGCAAAGCGTTCTAACTCCTTAATGGCAGCGGTCAGTGAGGGTTGCGAAATGTGCAGCTTCTCCGCCGCCTTATTCATAGAACCTATTTCCGCTACGGTAAGCGCGTAGTTGATTTGCTGCAATGTCATATCGACACCTCCACGTTTTAGCTTCTCTCTGCGATAAATATCAAAACCCTACTTTGTATAATCTTTGCGGTTTCCTCTGCGCTTCTATAGCCGTTGAAGTAGTCTATGACGTTCTCGCGTACGATATTATACGCTTCGGCACCCATCATAAGATTTGATATTTCTGAGCCGCTCACCACAGTTAATATGTACTCCACATCCGCATGGGTAAGCGGCTGTAATTCAAACCCATAGTCATAGTATGAATCCAAATCACTCTTCATGGCATCCTCAACTACTCGGTCAAATGCGGCTTTGTTTGTCGGAAACCCTTGTGCATAAATGGAATCCAGTTGCCGGTCTTTGTCAAGCAACATCTTCAAAAACTCCCATGCACCATCTTTGTTTTTTGATGCTGCGGGTATGGCAAACGGTACACTCCCGGTTAGGGTGTTGCCATTTCTGTTTGTTGTCGGGTATCCTTTGAGGACAATTTCGCCGCCAAACATGGTTTTGTAGTATCGGTAGTCATAAAAGTCATGAAATGTCGTACGCGCCATTATCTGACGACCGACGGCGATAAGCTCGTTCGTGTCGATTTCGGTGCTGTATTCAGCAGGAAGCGCGTTGGCATATTCCAAGAGGTGAAGAAAACTATCCGTGTCAAAATGCGCACCCCCTGTTTCCCAGTCAATATATCTGTCTATTTCAAACGTAACTGACTCTGTAACGAAGTTTATATTGGTAAACCGAGTGCCGAAAGGCACATCGGCTTCGGGATGTGCATCTATCACAGCTCTAAACTCATCTCTGTTCCAACCAATGCTCGGTCCGAGAACGGCAGGGTGTCCAGCCACAGAGCTTATAGTGAAGCCCGAAAAAATGCAGTATAGACCGCCGTCCACTTCAGTAGCGCGAAACACTCCTTCCACGAAATCATCGCGGCTGTACTCCGTGTCGTTGTCGATAAATGGGTAGAGGTCGGCTAACAGCCCGCGAGAAAGATAAAGCCTGTAGGGCATTCCATATTCAAAGATGTGCAGAATATCAGGAACTATGCCGGAGATGATTTCGGTGTTGAGCTTCCTAAGACCGGTATCATCCTCATACGATGTATTGTATTGCCCGTAATCCATAACTTGAATATGGTAATCGGGGTTTGTCATGTTGAAGTGTGCAACAGGACCGCGCACGGACTCCTCGTAAAGGGTTGCAAGTGTTATTATTTGCTTTCCCGATGGCAACACTGTGGGAAACTCAATATTAGCCTGATTCCCCTGCATTGACAAATCCGAAGAACCAACAGACTCTCCCCTCTGCTTACAGGCAACCAAGCCGCTACTCATCAGGGCGAAGATTAACGTTAATGATAACAGTTTTTTCATTTCACGCCCTCATTCAAGTTTACTGCGAGGTGCGTTGGTGACCCGTACGGGAAGATGTGTATTTTTGCAAAATTATCTTTTTAGTCTACATATCAACACTTTTAAGTCTTTTTTGTTTGATTGATTTTTGCTTAAAATTATACAAATTTGCACTTTTCGGGACAAAATTGTCCCGGAATTGTCCCAAGTTTTAAGTAATATTTAAGTCATTTTCAATCTGTTTTTAATTATGCATTCTAACAATTAAAATGTCAAACCTTGCTCACAAATTTAAGACCATATTGTTCTTCATATATTTTTCTACGTTCTTTTGCCCTTCTTCTCTTTTCTTCAAGAGTTAAATTCTTAGATTCTTCATATAACTTAACTCTTATTACATTTAATTCTTCTTCAATAGTACTTCTACTCATTGTCGATCACCTCCATAGGTGTACAGATATCTACACCTTTATATCCTTCTTTCTCATTTATTAATCTAGTAATTTTTTTTGTTTTCAGCTTATTTATATGTTGAAAATTACAACTTAATATAAAATCTAAATTATTTGTTGTAGTCATTGCTATATGTACACCATCGTACTTATATTTAACCGGAATAACACCTTCTTCAACATACATCTCCATTAATCTTTCTGCTTCTTCATCTTCATCTAATAATTGCATATCATATTCTTTTATTAAATTTATCATATTAGTTCTTTTAGGTTCATCTGCTCCCATTAATTCAGTTACCACATATGCAGAGGTATATGCTTCAAATTTAC
>Ga0099364_10005412_pt1 | contig 18941 bp, 19 predicted proteins | sample TergutTh196P3_FD_73070 | JGI IMG/M metagenome (GOLD analysis project Ga0099364, IMG submission 73070) | Microcerotermes parvus P3 segment gut microbial communities from Pointe-Noire, Republic of the Congo - Th196 P3 | ecosystem: Host-associated > Arthropoda: Insects > Digestive system > Gut ...
TGGGGACCACAGCGCGGATCACATTGAAATAGCCCTTGGGTTTAGTGTCGTTGTTGCTGTCGTACTGTTCCTCTGTCACCACCTCGACGCCGCCCCCGCCAAAACCGCCTGCCACATTGACGAGGATATCCACTGTGCCAAACCGGTCCACGGCACATTTGACGATCTCCTCACCGAAAGCAAAGGTGGAAATGTCCCCGAAGCAAGCAATAGCCTCGCCACCCGCATCGCGTATGGCTTGGGCTGTATCCTCCGCATCGCCGCCTATCTTTTTGAAAAGGACGTCATACTCTGCCCTTCGCTCTGCCGGCCAAGCATTGTACTCCTCCTCTTTGATATTGAGGAATTTCGTCCCTCCTGACTTGCGGCTATTGGTCACTACTTTTGCACCCTCGGCTGCCAAGGCGAGCGCGATAGCGCGGCCCACGCTGTGGCTGGAGCCGGTCACAATCGCGACTTTTCCTTTTAGTTTGTCTGTCATATGATCCCCTCCCTCACGCTCTCTTGACCTTGCCAACGATACTATGGTACCCGTTCAATAGCTGGGCATCCACCACACGGTCGATCTCGTCTACCGTCCATATGCCTTCTTCCATCGGTTTGATCATGGTGCGCACGGCAGTAGGCTCCCGATGCCTGCCGATCAGGTTCCCATTCAGGAAAAACACAGTGCCGCTCACATGAGCCGAGCCTTCGGAACACAAGAAGATGATGAAGGGGGTCAGGACTGAGGGGTCAGGCGCAGGTGGGAACACGGGCCTTCCCTCTGTCTGGTTCGGGCGAATATCGTCCATTCTCGGCCGCGTCTGCGAATGGGGGCAAAAGACATTGCAGGTGATCCCGTTCGCGAATAGCTCGCCGGCTACCGCCCGCGTCAGCCCCACGACGCCGGCATTGGACGCGCAGTAATGCGGGGCGTCATAAAACATGTTTCCCATGAAGGCGCCGGACGCGCAGTTGACGATGCGCCCATAGCCTTGTTTGATCATGTAAGGAGCTGCAAAATGGATGACGTTAAAATGCCCTTTCGGTTTCGTGTCCAGGCAGATATCCCATTCTTCTTCCGTGATTTCATCCACGGAGCCCCTGGCCAGGATGCCCGCTACATTCACGACAATATCAATTTGACCATAGGTCGCCACGGTGGTCTCCACCAGTCGCTTCGCATCGGCAAATACAGCGATGTCCGCATAGCAGGGTATGGCTTCGCCGCCGGCTTCCTTGATTGTCCTGGCGGTGGATTCGGCGTCGCCGCTGAATTTTTCCATTTCTTCCGCCAGTCTCTTTTTGCCTTCGTCATCGAGTTGGGCATATTCTTCCGGACTGAGGTTATGTGCAATTTTACCGCCGGGTTTGCGGTTATTGGTCACGACTTTTGCGCCTTCCGCGGCAAGCGCTATGGCGATGGCGCGACCGATACCATGTCCCGAGCCGGTAACCAGCGCCACCCGATCTTTAAGGAGATCTCCCATAAATAAACTACCCCTTTCCTATTCATGTTTTGATGGGGCGCTGCCCCATACCCCGTCGCTCCGCGAGGCAAAGCCCCGCTCCACTCCACTTTCGTGATGGGGCGCTGCCCCATACCCCGTCGCTCCGCCTAGTCGATATAGTCGATGCGGCCCGGCTCGATCGGATGCGCTTCTTTCGTCGCATCCGGCACGCCGAGGACAATCGATACCGCAAAGCTGTATTTCTCCGGAAACTTTAAGACTTTGTTAAAGTATTCGCCGCGTTCCCCTTCGAAAGCCAGATAGCATATCCCCACAATTACGCTGCCCAGGCCCATGGAATGCGCGGCCAAGGCAATGTTCTCCACAGCAATCCCGCAGTCAAGACGCGACCATTGATGCGCATTGGGATCACTGCTCACGAAGATAACCGTGGAGGCGCCGTAAAATACATCGGAAGGGGTGTCGCGATTCAGCTTTTTCCCCGTCTCATCGCTGATTTCTTTCAGGATTTCCTTGTTTCGCACGACAGAGAAATGCCAGGGCTGTAGATTTCTTGCGCTGGGCGCCTGTTCGCCCGCATTGAGCAGAGTCGTAAGTTGTTCCTGTGTAAGGGCTACCGGCTTGTATCCGCGTATACTGCGGCGGTCGGCAATCGCTTCAAGTACTGGATTCGCCATGAAAATCATCCTCCTTCTTTTCACACCGTTCTACATTTGACATCAATTATTCTACGGCATTTTTATATAATATACAAGCCTGCGGGTAAGCCGGTGTTTGTCAGGCCTTTTGCATACTATCAGCTTGAGTTTTGTTTCAAGTATTTGGAAATCACTTTGCGTATAAGCGGAATCCACTTCTCCACGATAATCGACTCGCCCCACAGCGGAATGCCAAACTTCGGGCAGGTAATGGTACTCATATCGTATTTAATCTCAGCCTTTTTGCATAAGCTTTCGCTCGCTCCATAATGCTCCAGGATTATTCCCCGCAAAACCTCGTCTTCCACAACAAAATCCGCCGCATCGTCAAAGTAACCGGCATTATTGCAGTCAATGATGCCAACGACGCCATTTTCATCGAGTAGAATATTCGGCTCCCATATGTCAGCATGGGAAAAAACAAGATTCTCGCCAAGGGATCTACGTGCATTGGGCAGATAATCGTAAATCAGAAAATCAAGCGTCTTTTTTTCTTCTCTTGAAAAATGCTTTAGGTAAAAGTCGGCGCAATCGTCATAGCACTTTTGGTATTCGAGAATTTCTTCATCCAGATTCTTCCCTGAACAGTCTACTTTGATGGAATGAAGTTGTTTTAAGAAAGCTCCGATCTGCCTGCCAATGCTTTGTTTTTGTTCAAGGGTGAAATGCTCCAATTTTGAAAGCTGCGTCCCTCTTACTCCATATATAGCAATGCAACGATGATCCTCAGCCAGCCATTTCAATTTCTGTATGTTAATCTGTAGAGCCAAAGTTTTGATAAGGTTCAGTAACTTTGCTTCATTTTCATAAGTTACACTATCGTGTTTCGGAAATTTTACAACAAACTCGCCACCGTTAACCACATAGGCGCGACTCCAATATCCATCATCGTACAGTTCTATTTGCTCCTCGGCGGCGCCTGTCAGTTCCTTGACTCGTTCTATTTCGTGTTTCATAACTCCATCATCCGTAAATACAGAATAAATCGATCGTCAGCGCTGGCATTTTTATTATATCCGAATGGCCTCACAAAGCCAACACAACAATACTTGAAGGCGCCATAACCCAGGACATGCCTAAGTAGAGGGTAGCAAAATCAATCATTGTGCCGACTATAACGGAATGCTTCGAAAAGATCCTCATCAGCCTATTGCTTCGTATCTTGTCTTGCATATCACAAGGAGTGCACGTATAATAATAGTCAAGGAAAATAAGATTTTTCTGAATAACAAGATTTGAGGGTTGCGATATGGAAATTGCGAAAATCACGACTAGAGGTCAAATAACCATTCCCATTGACATCCGTAGGAAATTAGGTGTCCGGGACGGCGATAAGGTTGTTTTCATCGAGGATCAAGGACGAATTTTTATTGCGAATACTGCGAAGATTGCATTCGCGAATCTGCGGACGGGTTTTGCGGGTGAAGCCGAACGTCTTGGATTAAAAGAAGAACAGGATGTTGTCGCATTAGTGGATGAAGTAAGGACAAAGTTGTGGGAGGAACGTAATGCGGGTGATGCTTGATACGAACGTCCTTATCTCTGCTGCCGTGCTATCCTCTCGTTATATTCTCCCTTTATTAGACGAACTTGCCGAATGTCATACAATTGTGCTTTCAACTTATATTATAAACGAATTGAAAAGGGTGACGCGGGAGAAGTTCCCAAATAAAAGAGCAATTGTGGAACAGTTTCTGCGGGAATTACCTTTCGAACTGACCTACACACCAGATACAATTATTCAGGCAGAACACCCCGGCATTCGGGACGCAAAGGACTTACCAATTCTCGTGACTGCAATAAACGAAGATGTGGATGTGTTGGTATCTGGAGATAATGACTTTGCGCCACTTGATTTGGAACGTCCCGAGGTTTTAACACCGCGAGCGTTTATTGAGAAGTACGGTCGAGAAATTATCATATAACATATCAAGCCAATAAGGCTCATCACTGCCCGGAGCAGGTGATCCGGTGCTTCAAGAACATATACCGAAATAAGGAGGAGTGAGATATGGGTGCTTTTGGCGAACAGGAACTTCTGGATTTGAAAACTGCTGTCGGCGACTTGGACGATGAGGCTGTGTCCAGGTTATTGGAAGCCTTTGCCTCGTCCGGCGGAGAGGGCGCAGACAAGCTGTTATCAGCTTGTCAGGAGGGAATGGATATCGTCGGTCAACGATACGAAAGCGGCGAATACTACGTCGCGGACCTCATTTTTGCCGGCGAGATCATGAGCCAGGCCGCTATGGCGTTGAAGCCCTTCCTCGCAGGTAAAACAGGCGGAAACACCGGAAAGATGGTTCTTTGTACGGTCAAAGGCGATATTCATGACATTGGGAAGAACATTGTCAAATCCCTGCTGGAAGCCGAAGGGATCGAAGTCGTCGACCTGGGTATTGATGTGGCGCCGGATGCGATTGTCCGGGCAGTCAAGGAAAACGGCGTCCAAGTGCTTGCCATGAGCGGCGTCCTGACACTGGCAATCGAGTCTATGCGGGATACGGTGGCGGCACTGTCAGAAGCAGGGCTGCGCGATACCGTGAAAGTCGTCATCGGCGGCGCCCCTGTGTCTGCTGATTTTTGCAAGATCGTCGGAGCAGACGCATGGACCTTAAGCGCCGCTGAAGGCGTCAGGATATGCCGCGCGTGGCTGTCGGCTTGAAGAAAGGAGAGTGATTCATATGGCACTTACAGCAGAGGTTGCGGCAGCTCTTCAGGAACGCAGAGAACTATTTGACAATGCCTATAATTTTAAACATAATACGCGCACCCCTCTCCACTCAAGTATCTTTACATGGAAAATATTGGATGCCAATTATACCCTCCGCGAGGCAATTTATAATCTTGACGTCATGGAGAAGGTCCTGGAAATATTCCATGAAAGATACCATTTCGATATGTACTCCGACCTGGGTTCGCGAAATCCCATGCGGGTGTCGGAAGCACTGGGTAACAGCTTTCACTATATTGATGAAGCCGGCGAAGCGGTATTGATCGACGATCACCATATCATGGAACGCGACGAATACGGGGAGCTTGCCGCAGACCCGGAAGCCTTCTATTGGACTAAGGCCTTCATGCGCTCCTGCAAACCGGGCATCACATGGCGGGAACTCAAAGCAGCCTGCCTGGAGCTTGATGCACAGCAGAAGTTTTCCAAAAAGATGGCTGATAAATTCTATTATGAATACGGCGCCCTGCGATCTACCGGCGTCATGTTTCGCATGCCCTTTGAAGACGTCTTTAACACATTGCGGGGCATCAAAGAGTCCGCCATCGACGTCAGAAAGTGCAAAGACGAATTGAAAGAGGCATTGGATTCTTTGTTTGAAAAAGAACGAAAGCCGCTGATCGATGAAGCTGTCCGTTCCGAGACGCCTCCCGAAACGATTGCTTCCATCGGTACAACTTTCCTGGGCCATAGCATATTAAGCCCCAAGCAATTTGAAGAGCTGTATTGGCCGTACTTACAATACCTCTTTGACGCTGCGATCGCCAACCAAAAGAGGGTTTATATTTTCTGCGAGAGTACCATGATGCGCTTTGTCGAGTTTTTTCAGGACATACCCAAGGGCGTGCTCATGATCTTGCTGGAGCAGGATGATATATTCGAAATGCGGAAACGTTTGCCGAATGTCGCGCTGGCTGGTGGCATGAAAACCTCCCTTCTGGGCTACAGTACAAAGCAGGCATGTGTGGACTACGCAAAGAAGCTCATAGACGAGCTTGGCGACGGTTTTGTTATGAGCCAGGACAAGATGATATCCTATCGCAATGATATCCGGCGGGAGAACCTGCTTGCCGTCAATGAATTCGTCCGTAACTACCGATGCTGACAGGAGGGGAGAAAAACAATGAACGAAAAGAAACTGCCGGACGTAAAAGGCCTCGATGTAGAGCAAGAAGTCTCTTTCACTTACCCCGAAGGCTTCCAGAAAGCGGCCGCCCTGTTGGACTTCCTTGAGGATGACGAGGAAAAGATAAACTTCATCAAGGCTTTGTCGCGGACCCTTCAGTAAACAAACCGCTTAAAATGTATGTAGGAAGAATAGCCGGGTTCAAAAACCCGGTTTTTCTTTCAATACACCATCTAAACAGACAGGTGTACAAAACCGCTGAGGAAAGGTATAATGCTATTTGTCGGCTTTTGCATAGGTAAGGCGGCGAAATAAACAACCCAAGGAGGCACGGAAATGAAAAAACACAGGAATTGTCCCCGGCGCAGCGTAAGTATCCTATTGATTCTGGCGATGACCCTTACTCTGGCGCCGCTGGCGGCCTTTGCCGACAGCTACACTGTACAGGCCGGCGACTGGCTAAGCACTATTGCGCCTAAGTATGGGCTCACATGGCAGGAGCTTTACGCCTTGAACCCGCAAATCAAGGATCCGAACCTGATATACCCTGGACAGATCCTCAACCTAGACGGCGCGTCTGCATCGGATCCTGCTCCCCAGAGCATAATCGCGGCGGAAGCTGAGGCAGCCGATGAGACGAAAGTCGAGGTCAACGTAGTGGTTGCATCGCCGGTTGGCAGCGCAGCCGCAACAATACTGACAAACGCAGTCATATATACGGTTGAAGGCGCAGACTGGGACAAAGACGCCCAGGAAGCCCTGGCCATCGGGGAAGATGGAAAGATACTGTACGTGGGCAGCGCTGAAGGCGCCCAGGCTTATATTGGCAGCGATACGGAGGTGATCGACCTCGAGGGCAATGTCGTGTTCCCGGGTTTCGTGGACTCGCACATACATCCTCCGGGATCGGCTCTGACGAGATTGACACAAATCTATATTTCACAGACTGCAGGCAAGGAGGAAGTCTTACAAACAGTCAGGGACTATGTTGAAAGATATCCGGACCTGGACGCCTACTGGGGCAGGGGCTTCCAGATGAGTATCGGCGGCGCGGAAAGTGAAGGCAGAGGGCCAAAGAAAGAGTGGCTGGACGAGATATCCACCGATAAGCCCATTGTGCTGCGGTCAAACGACGGACACGGGAACTGGCTGAACTCCAAGGCCCTGGAACTGGCAGGGATTACGGAGGAGACCCCAAACCCGGTGGGCGGTATGATTCATAAAGGACCCGACGGAAGCCTTTGGGGAACCTTAGGCGACGCCTCAGCCTTGTTAAACGGTGGTGGTATACCTAGGTCGGATACTACAGCTGCACAAATATACGATGCCATGGCTGACTTCCAGGATGAAATGCACGCCTGGGGTTACACATCCATGTTTGCCTTGCGGGATGAGGCGGAGCTGGCTGCTCTCGAGCGTCTAGAACGCGAAGGGAAGCTGAGTATGCGTGTGAACTTCGCCTTTACAATGGGAAGAAACAACGATGAGTTTTCCATGAGCAATGCCCAGAGACTGCTTACGCGTATGGATTCGGTCAACAGTGATCTCATCCGAGTAAGCACGGCCAAACTTTTTATGGACGGCGTGGTGGAGGCCGGCACCGCCTATCTGTCCGAGCCTTATCTAAGTCATCCCAGCCCGGACGTACCGGAGGGTTTCAGGGGCGAGCCTTTGCTGTCTGTGGAGACGGCCGGCGAGTACTTTAGCTTCTTTAACAGCCGGGGGATCCAGGTACACGTCCACTCTGTGGGCGACCAGGCGACGACACAGGTACTGGACGCCATCGAGTACGCCATGGCGAAGAACCCGGAGATGGACGTAAAAGCGGTGAGAAACACCATCACCCATCTGCAACTCGTCAAAGACAGCGACAAGGCTAGAATGGGGCGCTACGGGGTTATCGCGGCGATGCAGCCATACTGGGGCATCAAGGAGCCCGATTGGTATGAGGATGTCGAGGCTGTGTACATAGGTGAAGAGAGAGGCTTTGGGATGTATCCCTTAAAAAGCTTCATCGACAACGGCGTGCTGCTGACCTTCTCGGGCGATCATAGTGTGACGGACCCCATCGAGCCCTTCTGGGCCATTGAGGCCGCCGTGACCAGGAATCTGAACAATGCGGAGTTCTACGGCGTGGACGATATTACCGACATAGATGATCCCACCTATCTGCTGGATCCGGCAGAGCGCATATCCGTCAGGGAAGCGATAGAGGCCTATACGATAAATGGCGCCTATGAGCTATTCAGGGAAGACGAGATCGGCTCCCTTAAGGTAGGTAAATGGGCCGACATCCTCGTGGTCGATCAGGACATCCTGAAGGGCAACCCCCTGGATATCGACGCCACAAGGCAGCTCATGACCATATTTGCAGGAGAAATAGTCTACAAGCGCTAAGGCATATCGGTAAGTCAATTGCGGAGCGGTAGCTAAGACAAGCCGCCAGCGTCCCAATAAGTAAGCAAAAAGGCTGTCAGCCAAATCGCGTTGACAGCCTTTTGCATTCGTGCAGATTCGATACACGGAAGAATAGCTTGTGCTTTTCCTATCCTGCAATAAAGATCTGTGCCGTCGAAATAAAATGAACCCAATGAAACATGATCAACCTTGCTGTGCCGTATGCGGAAGCTTTCGAAGCTCTACATGAATCTCACGCCCCAAGCCCCTTGCTACCCTCGCCATAAATTCAAACGACGGGTTATAGTTCCCGCTCTCCAACCGACTGATGTTGCTCCTTGCAATGCCGGTACGCTCTGCTAAATCCTCCTGAGTAAGCCCTTCTTCGTTTCTTATTGCGATAATCTGAGCGATTAACTCATACTGTGGGCGGAGCTTCTCATACTCCTTCAAAACGTCTGGCCTGCTGGAAAAAATGTCGTGCTTAACTCTCTCATGTGTTTTCATGGTTGCCAAGCCTCCTTAAATAATCTTGCATATTGCGCAATGTTATGTCAATTTCCCCCGGCGGTGTCTTCTCACTCTTCTTCACGAATCCATGTAATAGGATGAATACTCTTCATTGATGCCACCTCCAGATTGCAAACGAATTGTATCATATACGATACAATTCGTCAATAGGAATCCCTCGACTTACAATTATTTCGAGAAGAACCCGGTGTCTATTGTGTACCCACCTTCCTGTTAATAGCCCAAATGCTCCATATGAGGCGAACTGGTGGAGATGAACGACTGGACGGGAACGAACACCTACGCCGTATCCAACCAGACCGCCATCGATTACCCAGGCGACTCTGAATACGTACAATAACCTGAACCAGCTCGTCTCAAAAAAGGTAGACAATCAGTGGGTTTACGCGTATGCTTATGACCAGAGGGGCAATTTAGTCAAAGAAGACTACTACCAAAACAAGAATAAATTCTTCAGCCATACCTACGTCTATGACGCCACCAACAGGATGGTCCAGGGGACTAACCAGGCAGGCGAAATCAGCCGCTATGTCTACAACGGTCTGGGCGTGCTGGTGGAAGACGAATGGATCGTGGAGAAGAACGCCTACGGCTACCATGGCTTCGACTTCACGCCCTCCGTGCCGACGACAGTGAAAAGTGATAGCAACCTATAGTAGTAGTCTTACCGAAGGTAGAACTGATTATAGCGGAATCCTGGGATTGACTCTAAGAAAATATATGATGCAATTAGCTTTTGCATCATATGATGGATCTGAGGTTTACATTGCAGAAATCCATGATAACTATAATAAAATCCTGGAATATGAAAAAGAGAGACAAGAAGCGGTCGGGGGGATAAAAAAGCCCTATCCAGCGTTTCAGTTACCAACAGTATCAAATAGTATTTATGGCACACTATATAATCCAGTAGAAATAAATCCTCATTGGGTAACCTACAGTAATGAAGGGTAATGAACATGCTCTTTATAATTAGTACAATTATTATGTGTATTTACACAATAATAGCGATTAGCCAAAATGGGAAACAGCGTATGTTCAGTCTTGAGCTAAAAATATTATTTATATATTGGATCAGTTGTATAAGCTTAATTATAATCCATTCCATTGATAATTCTATTGGGCGAGGGCTTGGCAAGTATTCGACCTTCGACATATTCGTGAACGAGCAGCCACTAATTCTCGGGCTTTGGGTTGTTATTGAGATTTTGCTTAACATTATTGTTTGGGTTGTTCCGATGTTTGTACTGGTGGCTACTATGATTAATAGAATAAAGTCCTAATTCCCAAACGAAGTGCAAAGGGATTTGTGTATATGCCGCAGCAAAACACTACCTCCTTATGCATCATTTCTGCGGTTACAATGCACGTTTAGCTCCGGCATATTCAGAAAACGAGAAGGTGAACCTTTGCCTATCCGATATAGATATATATTCAGAATCATAGTATTTATTGGCTTGTTTTCTGCGTTTCTGGCTATAGTGGTACTCGCACTTACGCCAGACCAGAACAAGGCGTTTCAAGCAAGCAGCGATACTGTTATGTTTAGTAGGATTGAGCATTCCATTTATAGCGACAATCACCGTGCATTAGGTGTATTTGAGTATGAAAAGCCTTACATTCATGGCAATTCCGAAGCGGTAATGAAGATCAACGAGTATTTTGCTATTGCTTGTGAAGCATTTTTTAATGGACCATCAGGCTATTTTGGAGAAGACGCATTTAGAAGAATAAAGAATTTATTCTATCAGGAAATCGAGCAGTGGGGTGAGGAACGTCTATACATTCAACCTTTTTTATATACAGCGGAGACAAAACTGACTTATATATCAGAGGATTACGTTAGTTTTTGTCAAACCTTTTCATGGGCGGCAACTGGTCCGCGTGATACATGGAATCAAGGTTTAACCTTTAGCATGAAGAACGGCAATTTGGTTTCATTTACTGAATTCTATGATGTGGATCCCAATTTGTTTAAAGAAAATCTATGCGGTGTATTGCTTGCCCTATTCGATGAGTTTCCTTTGATAAAGGATGAATTATTAAACATATATGGAGCAAATTATAATAATTCTTTTGAAATTGTATATAGTGATGATAAAACAAATATCGACATGGACTACTTTTATGATGGTCGTTTCATCTACCTTACGTTGAATATTGGGCTTTTCCCTCATGACGGTTTAGTCATTCAATGGGATGGAAAACGCGATTATGCGGTAGAAAACAAGTCCCCTATTTCTGAATCACCATGAACTCTTTTATATTCGACCCATTGCCCTTAATGTCGAATACGAGTCCGCAGGTTGTATGAGATGACAGATGGCACGGTTGGCAGCCCTGCCATCTGTCAACAAACTGATTCTAGGAGGTATGAGAATGGTGCAGACAAGAATACTGGTAATACTGTTATCCTGTATAATATTATCAGGCTGTTTGTCAGGCTGCGCTAGCAGCCTAAACGGCAGTATGACCAATACAAATAGTTATGAAGTATCTGATGCGGATTTGGTTTTTTATGATAAAGATAAAGAAGGATATAGAATACCGTACAAGCAAGTCAGTAATATGCTGGATGCCAATATCGAAGAAAAAGTGAATTATGTATTAAGACAAACAATCGAAGACTTGTTTCTCCCGGGGGCAGCTTGGTGCAGCTATATGGAAAATGTTAATATCACCGTAACCATGCAGTCTTCAGATTACCTGTCTGTACTTTATTCCTTGCCCATTGTTAACGGAGAAATCCGTTTCGGAATCGTTATGGATATGCATAGCGGTAAGAGGCTATCTCTTTATCATTTTTGGAATGACGATTCAACTTTAAAACAAGCGTTGTTGGATTATGACTATTCTAATGAATTCTCACCACCGATTGATGATAGCGCCGCAGAAGATATTATACTGGAAGCTTGGATGACTGAGAGCGAATATCTCTATAGATGGTATCAAAAATATCGGTTTGCTTACACATCAACCATTAATTTTCTCAGTACGAAGACGTCGTTTTACCTGCAGGACGACCAACTCATCATCACTCGAGAACAAACCGGATGGAGCGATATGTTTTTTTCATTAGCTCCATAATAGCACTCTGTACAACGCACGGCGCGACGCCCCTTCAATCGCTCCAAATGGTGCCTAAGCGCTCAACCAGATTGAGAAATTCCTGGTTTTGCCGAAGAAACGCATACTCCTCCCCATATTCAAAGCTTTTGATCAGGAGACTCCGGTAATACTGCAGCGATGCGGGCGGCTGCGCCAGTTCGACGTAAGAAAACAAGGGATTGTCCCGGTAGAACGCCGATACGTCTTTTTGGCTCAGCGTCAGCAGACAGTCTTCCAGTTTATTCATATAGAATAGGACCTGGCTGTCGCTTGCCTGACGGGCATAATAGGATACCAGCTCCAGATAGCAGGAAATCCGCGTACCGGGATCCAGAGAAAACATTTCCGCCAGCCGCTCGCTTTGATGCAGCAGCGCCTTCTCCATGTCGAAGCGGCCGTCTTTTCTGCACAAGGTACTGAAACTCGCCAAAGCGCCGCATACGTGCTGCAGTCTGCTCAGCATATTGGTTTGCAGCAGCTTCAGCGCTTCCTCGTAGCGGCCCTGTTGTATATACAGCGGGACCAGCATATCCTCCGGATTGATGGGACTTTTTGGTATGCCGGATAAGGCTTCCTCTGATTTCGCACTTTGACCGACAAAGGCATAGAGCGGACTCAGGAGAAAAAAGGCGCTGTACTTGATATCGTCGGTTTTGCTTTCCGACGCCATCTCCAGCAAACGGATGGCTCGCCAAGCCAGATCCTCCGCTGTTTCTTCGTTTATCGCCCTGCTGAGATAGGTTACATAAAGGCTGCCGGTTCTCAGTTTGAGCATAAGGTTGTTCGGGTAGCGATAAAGGTATTGCTCGCATAAGGCGACGCCTGCCGCTATGCCTTCTTCTTCAAAGATTTGCGCAAAGGTCTTCATCAATACCATGATTTCCTCATGGGATATGTCCAGCTCATAGTCCAGCAAGCGATCGATCGTCGTATTAAAGTAACGGGCGATCGAAGGCAGCAGGGAAATGTCCGGATAGGCCTGGCTGCTTTCCCATCGGGAAACCGCCGGTATGGATACGCCCACAGAATTGGCCAAGTCTTCCTGCGTCGAGCCCCGTTCTTTCCTCATACTATAAATGACTCTGCCTATCGGTAAGCGTTCCATTACTGCCCCTCCTCTGTCTCTCCAAGCGCTCTTGATCATCAAACAATTTATATTCTGATTATATCGCATACGAGCAGATTCTGCAACATGAATTTAATTATTGCGACAACAATGTTGCTGATTGATTAATTTATCACAGACCCAACTCGTTCTTTCACCAGGAATGTCTATTGACAGGGGGGGTAAATAGTGTATAATTGGCTTATTGTAAAGAAACTGCGTTTTTGTTTGGGCAAAATCCTACATAAGGGGGCATGGTAAATGAGAGTAACAGGCCTTCATGTGTTGGCCGAGATTCACGATTGTGACAAAGAATTGATTCAGGATCCGAACCGATTGGAAAGCCTGGTCAGACAAGCGGCAGGCGAAAATGGTTTTGTTGTGGAAGAAGTGTTTTTTCATCAATTTAACCAGGAAGGTATCAGCGGTACGCTGATCGTCACCCAAGCAAATATATCCATTCACACATGGCCGGAGAGCCGGCGGGTTACCGTTGACGTCGTTACCTGTCGTGAGGATATGGATCCGCTCGCCCTCTGCGAGAGTTTAGTCGATCAATTTAAGGCCAGCCACATGACTGCTAAGCACAATAAACGGGAATTTGATGATGGATCTACAGCGATAGCGGTTTAACGATTTAGGGGGTATTTATATTTTAGACCGACGAAGGTTGCCGAAAGGCACAACTAAAGACTAGGCGCCTGTCTTCCGAACGAAGGCAGGCGTTTTGTTTTGTCTAAGATGAGCTGCGCCCATAACCCAAAGCTGCGCAGCCTTAGGTGAATGTTACATGGGGCTCTGCCCCATACCCCGTCGGGATTCGCGGAACATACGCGTCCTAAGATACTTCGGATAGCGGATTGGGGCCGTAGGACGATGTCGCTCATCCCTTCCGCTTTGCGGCGCTGCGATTCCGCAGCGTTAGTCCCTTACGGACAAAAATTCGTGTTTTAAATTGACACATCAAGTCCGTAAGGTACTACCGTTCAGCATGGGCTTGAATCCTGTGGTGAGCGGAGAATCATGGGGGACTATTCAGAACCTACGATAAGGGCTGAGGGATAGCGTTCGGCATGGCGGTAGGCGCTTTTGCAGGAAAGACACCAAATGGGCTCTAGTCTAAGCCATAGAAAAATCACGACGATTTTTCAGGCGATGGGAGCCACGGACGGCGACTCATCGCCGGTATGGCGCAGGCAACTTGTCGTTTTGGTGTTTAACTTGCGTATAGCGCCGTGCCTGCCGAATGGTATCCCTTAGCCTTTGGCAGGTTCTGAATTGACGCCATGCGGATCAGAATTGTATATTTCGACCGGCGGCGAGCATTGACTTTCCCGCTGATTCATATTATCATTTTCGTTAGCTGACAGCCCCAATCCTGAACGGCTGTTTAAGCCCGAGTGGCGGAACAGGCAGACGCACAGGACTTAAAATCCTGCGAGGGTTATTCCTCATACCGGTTCGACCCCGGTCTCGGGCATTCTCCCTTACACAGAGCCAACTCGTTCTATACGTGCATAAAAAAAGAGCGGGAACTTCTCCCGCCCTTGATTACAAGATATGCCGCGTATTATTTAAAATAGCGGTTAAGCAATCCCTGGAATGCTTTGCCGTGGCGCGCTTCGTCCTTGCACATTTCATGAACGGTATCATGAATCGCGTCAAGGTTTAATTCCTTCGCCTTTGTCGCCAGGTCTTTTTTACCCTGGGTTGCGCCATGTTCCGCCATCACGCGCATCTCAAGGTTGACTTTGGTCGAAGTATCGACTACCTCGCCCAATAGTTCCGCGAATCTTGTAGCATGGTCCGCTTCTTCAAAAGCAATTCTCTTGTATGCTTCGGCGACCTCTTGATAGCCTTCTCTGTCAGCCTGCCGGCTCATCGCAAGATACATGCCTACCTCTGTGCATTCGCCCGCGAAATTCAGGCGAAGCCCTTCGATGATCTCCGGATCCACACCCTTGGCGACGCCGATTCTGTGCTCATCGGCAAATACAAGCCCTTCGCCGGACTGTTCCACGAATTTATCCTTCGCCGCGTTGCATTGGGGGCACTTCTCCGGCGGCTCATTGCCTTCATAGACATAACCGCAAATGGTGCAAACGAACTTTTTCATAATTTCCATCACTCCTCATTTTTGTGCAATAGAATGCTCAAGTTTCATCAAATAGTATTATTGGATTCCATTCTCAATAAATAGGATACAATAACTTGATACGAATAGCAATACTAAAACACAATTATACAGACGCAGCATGATGTTTCATATTTTTTTGATTTATGGTATATTAAATTGTAGATTACGATACGAATAGATTATTTCCTTTTCGTCTGAGGAGAGCTGCTATGCGGCACAAAATCCCATTTATTAATCGCCTGAACGTGCGAATCCTGGCTGTACTGCTTGTCCTGTTTGCGCTGACAGTTGTGATTGTCGGCAAAGTATATGAGAATAATATCCGCCGGCTCTTTCAAGATACCTATACGGAACGGGTCCTGCTCACCAACGTCCTCATCGCGAGCATCATTGACAGTGAGGATGTGAATCAATTGGTTAGGCTCATGACAGAACAGAGCCCGGAGTTCAAGCAGCGGCAAATCCGATTTTTTCACGACCGCGAAGAATTGTTCGGCTTATCTGCGGAGCAGGCAAACGAAGAACAGCAAGAGATCCTGTTGGACAGGCTGGCTGCCTTCCATAACGATATGAAGCAATACAAAACAGAAACGTACTGGAGGACGCTGGAGGATTTAAGAAATCTGAGAGAAATCAGCCGCGCCACCTATCTGTATGTTATGGCCGATACGGGCTTGGTGGCGGATAACGGCGAAAAACTCTATACCTATATTATCGACGCGGAGGACACCGACGCCACATACGACAACCCGGAAATCGACGGACTGGGCACCTGTTATACCGGTGAGGAAGCCCTGGAAGAAGTCTATCGCACGGGAAAGCAAATGGAGTATGTCGACTACTACTCCGGCGATTACGGGGAGCTGTATTTCGCCTATGCGCCTATCCTGGACAGCGACGGTAACACCATCGCCGTATTGGGCACGGACCTGGATCTGGGACGAATGCACAGTGAGATCAACCAATCCATCTATTTATTCAACTCGATTCTCATGCTGTCCATCGTTTTCATCATCCTGGTCATCTTTTGGTTCATCAAGCACAGCGTCATTACGCCCTTGAGCAGCTTAACCAATACCGCCCACGAACTTGCCGACGGCAACGTCTACACGCTGGTTGCGGAGACGGCGCTGAAGCAGAGCAGTGAAATCGGTTTGCTGGCGGACGCGGTGAGCAAGATGAGCCTGGTCTACCAGAACATGATCAAGAGTACATGGGCCTCGTTCACCGCTGCCAACGCGGGAAAATTGGAAGTCCGTAATGACGTTTCCCAGTTTAAAGGCGACATTCAGAACGTCATGAACTTGATCAACGACACACTGGACGCGATGACGCTCTATCTGAACAGTATCCCGGAAGGCATCCTTATCATGAGTAAGGATTATGAAATGCATTTTCGCAACGAACACTTTCATAACTGTTTTGGCGATATGCACGCTACGGAACTCATGTCTTACGTATTTATGGAGGACGGTGCGCAAGCGTCGGACCCGCCGCTTGCGCAAGAAGTCCTCGTTGAGAAAACTGCGGAAGCCTTGGCCAATCACAATAACCTCGCGATGGTCTGGATCGGCGCATTCTGTTACTCCCTTTACTTCCAGGAGATTTTGCTAGGGGAAGCGTCTGACAACAGCATTTTGATTATCACCTCCGATATAACGGACCTGATGAAAGAAAAGGAAAACGCGCAGGCTGCCGCAGAAGCAAAGAGCAGCTTTCTTTCGCGTATGAGCCATGAGATGCGCACGCCGATGAACGCCATCATCGGCATGACCAAAATCGCAGAAGACACCGACGACATCGTCCGATTGAAATACTGCCTGTCTACCATCCAGACGTCCTCCAACCAATTGCTGGGGATCATTAACGATGTACTGGATATGTCAAAAATTGAGGCGGGTAAACTGGAACTGGAAAACGCGCCGCTAAATATTGAAAATATGCTGATGAATATCTGCCATATCCTCGTCGATACGATGGATGACAAGAATCAAAAATTCAATGTGATTATGAGTGAGAATCTACAGCTTAACTATATAGGCGACGAACTCCGATTATCGCAGGTCCTCACCAATTTACTATCCAACGCCAGTAAATTCACCCCTGACGGCGGGACAATCACCCTTTCTGTCGAGGATACCGGCAGGAAAGGCAAGGCCAATACCCTCCACTTTGCCGTCACGGATAATGGCATCGGCATGTCACAGGAACAAATCCTACGCTTATTCAGTGCTTTCGAGCAGGCGGACGGAAGCATTTCGCGTAAATTCGGAGGCACAGGCCTCGGCCTGGCTATTTCGAAAAATATTGTCGAAAAAATGGAGGGGCGGGTTTGGGTGTTTTCAGAACCCGACGCCGGCTCCGCTTTTCATTTTGAAGTCAATCTTGAACGCGACTCCCATCAGGACGCCCGTCGCGTCAGCGGCGTCGATCCGAAAAGCGTGAAGCTCCTGATCGTCGAAAGCGACCAGGATATCGTAACCCAATTTCTGCATATCACAGAGAGCTTCGGTATGGAAGCGGATGCGGCGACAAACGCCGAAAAAGCCGTCGCCCTTATAGAAAAGGCGCAGGAAGCAAAGCTTCCCTATACCATTCTTTTTGTTGCCTACGATATGCCGGATAGTACCGGCCTGCAGCTCATCCGGCAGCTTAGCAGCAAAACGGATCGAAACGCAGTGATCCTCATCACCTCCTTTTTGGAATGGCGCCAGATTGAAAAAGACGCGGCACAGGACAAGATCACGCATTATGTCACGAAGCCGCTCTTTCCCTCCTCCGTCTTGGACGCCATCAACGACGTCATGGGAAGAACCGTGCAGCCCGCTGAATCCCGTAAGGACATCAGCGATACGATACCGGATCTGTCAGGCCTTAGCCTCCTTCTTGCCGAAGACATTGAGATCAATCGGGAAATCTTCCTTGCCCTGCTGGAAGATACCCGCGTGTCCATTGATACTGCCGAAAACGGCCGGATTGCCGTCGAGAAATTCAGGCATGACCCTGACAAATACGACCTGATCATCATGGATATCCAAATGCCGGAAATGGACGGCCTCCAGGCGACGCAAGCCATACGCGCAATGACTCTGCCAAAGGCAAGGGCCATCCCCATCATTGCCATGACAGCCAACGCGTTCAAGGAGGATATCGAACACTGTCTTGCCAGCGGCATGAACGACCATCTGGCAAAACCGATCAACGAAAAAGCGGTCATCGAGAAAATCCTATACTATACGAAGCAAGAAAGGAATACAACGCCATGACAGATCCAAGACTCAAGAAGGAAATCAACTATGAGAACAGCTGCAAGAAATGCCAGTACAATCTCGGGGATATCTGCCTGGGCTTTGGGGAACGCACAGACAACGGCGAACTGACCCTCGGCATGCCGATCGAGGAAGCCGAATCTATGTTTCCCTACGGATGCGAAGAATTCCAAATATCCCTTAACGCCTACGAAGGCAAAAGCGAATAAGAGCGACAGCCGGCGGTCCGGCTAGCGACAAAAAAGCGGCGTCGATTGCTGTATCGACGCCGCTTTTATTTCTATCCTCTTGCTTCTTCTCATATGGCTACTTCCGAAAAGTTCAGTATCGTCGTACCGTTAAAGCTTTCGTATTCTCTCCTGGCTTCTATGTTTGCGTTTGTTCT
>Ga0099364_10005413_pt1 | contig 18930 bp, 2 predicted proteins | sample TergutTh196P3_FD_73070 | JGI IMG/M metagenome (GOLD analysis project Ga0099364, IMG submission 73070) | Microcerotermes parvus P3 segment gut microbial communities from Pointe-Noire, Republic of the Congo - Th196 P3 | ecosystem: Host-associated > Arthropoda: Insects > Digestive system > Gut ...
AGTACTTATATAACTGTTGTCATAATGACTTTTATAATGATATGTCCATGATTCTGTCGGTGTGACTTCATCGCCGTTATCAAATCTGCTAAACACAGGTGTTCCTGTAAATCCGGGGTGAGGTTTGTCGTTGTATGTGCTGTCTTCTATAGACACTCCTGTTATATTTACTACTGTTTTTACTATAACAGTAAATTTGTATGTGGTAGGGGCAGGCGCACCGTTGCTTAGGGTGAGGATAACTTCATATTTGCCTGGTGAAAGCCCTGGTTCGATAACAAAACGTGAATTATCTTCATCCCATATGATTTTGCCGTCATGGTCAGTATCTTGTTCTATTGTAATATCACCTGTACCTGCATACCAAAACGGTTCACTTAGTGTGATGGGGTAATCTTGAAGAATATACATTTCAGAAGGGCCGTCTATAATTTCGACGGGGACTTTTACATTAAATGTTATTGTTGTAGTATTGATATTATCATTAATAAACGGTGATTGAGATAGGGTTGCACCGAATCTATTATAATGAACTTGGAATATCTGATAACCGTTTAGTGTGTCGAGATAATCTGCTTTTAATGTAATGCCGTTTGCATCGAAAGTATATGCATCGCCGGGTACTGCAGTTGGCGGCATAGAACCTTGCTGACGGTAGATAGTTCTTACTGTATTGCCGTTCATTTGGATAGGTATAGTTTTGTCTTTGCTTTGCCCTCTCCAGTAATCTTCGCTTGCTATTGCTGATGGTGTGCTGTCGTCGAATATTATGATATTATCATAAAAGATTTGTGAAACATTGTCCGCGTTGTCTGTTACTCTAACATACAATATATATTTCCCTTTTTCGTTTATAACTAATTTCGGGTAGTTTATCCATTCTGAGTCAAAATCTATGTTTGTGTCTGGGTTTGGATCAAAATCTCCGTCTTTGTCTGAGACACCACCCCAGTCACCATCTGCGTCTGTGTCACTATCTTTGTCTTTGTCTTTGTCTGAGCCAACATCTTCACCATCTGTGTCCTTGTCACCGTCTTTGTCACCGTCTGTGTTAGTGATGTTTTTAACAATCCAGTCTGTTTCGGTTATATCTTTAGGGTCAATGTCGGTGTCCGCCAAATAATATTCTACTTTTGCAACGCCTGATAAATTATCGTCTGCTTGAATTTCTATCTCGACAGAATTTTTGATGTAATACCCTAATCCCGAATGTCCCTCGAAATTACGCCATCCGGAAATTTTATCGTCACGGCTATATTGAACCTTAGCGGTCGGTGCGGTTTTGTCGATTTTTAAATCTATCTTTATTTGAGCCGATTCGTCATTTGTTGTTGTATCTTTTACATAAAATCCAATTTCATAACCAGCTGTTTCATTTTGGACTGTGAGTGAATCGAACCATAAAGGATCACCATAATTAACTTGATAACCGGGCATTGCTGAAATGACAAAATTGGTATTACTCCAACCTTTTGCATTTCGTGGGGTGTCAAAGGTATAATGTTCGCCTAAAACAGCATCGAAACCGGATGGGTAAATTCGAGCATCTGCGAAAGTCGGTTGTTCTATCGGGAAATTATATTTCCAAGCGTCTGTACCGCTGATTCCAAACCCTTCCGCATATATTTTCCATGTTCCTACGTTTGGGCTTGCGAAATCCGCTGCGGCGTTTGTCATATCAACATTTACAACATCATCATTGATAATACCGAGCAAATTCGGCACAACTAAAAATGTTGCAACAGTGGTGCCGTCATATGGTTTATGTCTTATTATTCCGCTATTGTTCCAAGAAAGGTCTTTCTTTTCGATAATGAAAGCATCTGACCATTCACTCGCACCTATATGAGTAGCGGTAGTTAATTCTGCTCGCACTTGATAAATCCCCGGCAATGTAGGTTTATTCAGACTACCGTAAGTTGTTGGCGGAACGAGACCGTTACCATCAGACATCGTACCCTTATAAACAAAAGTGAAATTATCTCCGCCCGCACTTGCAACGGCGATTGGGTCGCCCAAAGTTTCGCCGTAAACAATGTCGTCCGGTGGTGTTATTTCTATTGTTACTGGATTTATAAATACTTTAACAGAAAACGTTAATTGTGCATCTATTAATGCACCATTGCTTACCGTGAGGATGACATCATAAGAACCGCCGAAACTGTTAGCACGCAATCCTGCGGCTATATCAAAGCATTTATCGGTATCATTCCATACGATTTTGCCGTCATGGGTAGTATTTTGCGTTACTGTAATATCGGGTGTGCCTGTAATCGTAAATGGATTACTTTGCCTGCTGGAATATCCTGCTTGAAAATGCATTTCATCCGGCCCTGTTATTGCGGCGGGATTTTTTACATTTATTGTAATTTCTGTTGTGCCGACAGGGTCGCTGCCGTCCATAGGTTCTAAACTTACTCCCAACGGACGGTATTCGACAATAAATGTATATTCCCCATCGGGAAGTGTATCGAGATAGGTCCAATTAAATGTAACGCGATTTTCATTTAAAATATACATAAGTGGATCCAGGAGGACATTTTCGCCGTTTTCTTTTAAATATACCCCGGAAACAACATTGTCGTTCATTTGTACAGGAACGATTATATTTCCGCTTTGATCTTTCCAGAAATCGCCGCCGTCTACTTCCGCCTCACTGTTGGTGAATACGGTAATAGCTTCAGAGTAATTACGCATTAAACCTGCATAATCTGTTACCCTGACAAATAATACAAAATGTTCATTTTCTGTTACACGAAGTGAAACGCCTTCTATCCAACCTTCGGTAGGCGTTGTAAAATTAGGAGCTTTACAATATTCAACTTTTGCCACGTCCGAAAGATTATCGTTGGGGAAAATATTTATATCGACTTTGTCTTTGAAGAACATTCCTTGAGAGGTACTGGCAGTGAAATCCCTCAATTCGCCGTTATTTAGAAAGTCATAACCAATTTTTGCGGTTGGGTTTGTTCCGTCATATTTATATGTTTCAGTTATTTTTGTTGAAATATCGCCTGTGAGTTTATGCCTTAACTCAAATTCGACGACTCCGTTATCTGTTTCTTCTGCAAATTGAAGTTGGTCTTGCCAATCATTTTCGCCGTATAAAGAAATTTCATGATTATTCATCCCACCTATCCAATAAGGTGTATTTGTCCAACCGTGTTCGTTCAATGCTCTTGCATCGTACTGCATTCCCTTTGTTGCTACAAAATAAGTCGGTGTGATATTTGCTTTTGCGAAAACAGGCTGTCCTGTTGGTCTTAAATATTTCCAACCATCGTAATGAGGCATAACATCAATCACATCTTTTGCTATAACTTCATGTTCTCCGACGGCAAAACTTGCAAAATCTATTACAGGGGGGTAGGCGGTGGTTGGGTTAGGTCTAACATCATCATCGTTAATTATGCCGACAATTGTTGGCCAATTATCTATTACTGCTGTCGTTGTGCCGTCAAATGTTTTGTCAAATACTGTACCGTCTGTGCTCCATGATAACGGTTTTTTGTTTATCTTAAATTCTTGACCGCCCACCCATTTGCGAGAGGTGCTTACAAGAGTTACGGTTACATCATAATTCCCCGGTTCTGTGGGTTTTTCATATGACGCATAAAATGTGCCTGTATAGTCTGACAATTGCCCTGTGTAATGGTATGCAACATCTTCCCCTGTTTGCACTCCGCTTATTTCGGGGTCGCCCAAGACTTCCCCATAAGTAATGTCGTCTGGAGCGGTTAGTGTAATATCATCAGCTTCGAGAAATGCCAGTGTGCTTACGTTTACGCCAAATTCTTCTGATGTGAAACTCACGGGGATTATTCTGCCATTTGTTATTAATTCACCTTCTACATCAATGGTTATATTGTCAATGTTATAATCCCCTGTAAAAGCTGTAATTATATGACCAATATCAACATTAAACAAATGATGTGCTTCTTGCGGTTTTACTGTTATATCTGTAATATATAACTCTTGGTCAAATGCGGCATGGACTACACCCTCATGTGCATTGTCGGGGTCATATGGTTCAGTTAAAAACGGGGTGTCGAGTTTGTATAAGTTAAAAGTTAAACTGAAAGTATTGTTGAATTTCCCTGCGTTGTTTCCTGTGAAATAAGCAATACCGTTGTTTCTTCTGATGCTGTTATCGGCGATTTGTGCACCGTCGGCTATATATCCTATTGAATTTACACTATCCAAACGAATAGTATAATCTATTCCTTGGTTTTCGATTTTGCCTCCATATACTGCTAAAGTTCCATCGACGTCTATGGTTGGAGTGGCGGCAATGGCATTATTTAATACTAACCCATCGTAAATATAGACATAATTAAGTGGTGAAACTAATATTGCATTGGAACTTTCTGCTTCTACTGTGCCGCCGTTTATAGTAAGTGTACTTGATTGATACATATATATTGTACGGCTGCCAGAATTGTAGATATATGCGTTTTCGGTAACTTCCATTTCGCCGCTGCCGTACAATTCTATAAGCGGACGATTAACATCACTTGTATATACTGCATCCCAAACTACTTTTTGGTATGAATAGTCTATGATAAGGATAAGGCTTTTATCTGCGTTTGTAAATTTACCTGTAACCGTTACAACGGAATTATCAAGTTCAAATTCATTATCTATTGCATCTTTAATTCTATCAACATCGGGGTCGTCTATCCGAACGCCGTTAATGAAAAATTCTTCTACTTTTATGCCGAATTCTTCTGTTGTGAATTGTACTTGAATTCTGTCGTTGTTTCCGATTGTTCCTGTGACATCCAAAGTAATATCGTCAAAATGATAATCACCCTCGAAAGTCATTCTGTTGTTTACGTCATCGAATACAAAGGCGACTTCATCATAGTTTGCTTTTACATCTGTAATAGTCATGGGAACGATAAAGTCTGCTTGTACTGTTGTATATGCCCAGTTTTCGTCGTATGGTTTGTCGAATATCGGCAAAGTGTCAAGTTTGAATAAATCAACCCCGGGGGTAAATCTTTCACCTGTGTTTCCTGTTTCAAATTTGCTTTCATTATCGCCGATGAAATAAGCGGTTGCGTCGGTTGCAAGAACGTTACGTTCAATTTTTTTATCGAATTTTCCGCCTGTTACATATATAACAGAATTATTGTTCATTTTAACTTTTCCGGTAAATTCACCGCCGTTAATAACCAAATTTGAATTGTTGGCTGCAACTATATCTCCGTCAATACTTCCGTCATTTATCGTTGCTAATGCTCTGCCTGTTATTTGTATTGCTGTTTGACTGCCTGTTTTTATTGTTCCGCCGTTTTGTGTATAAGTAAATTCTGCATTATTAAAACCTGAAATGTTTAATGCAAATGTATTGCTCTCTGAGCTTGTGTTTTCAATATATGCGTTGTTTTCAACAACAACTTCTCCATAACCTTGAAAGATTATTAAATTTGAATTAGAGTCTATTCTTTCACCGATATAAACCGCGTCCCAAATCACTTTTTTATTTTCGGGAACATTAACATCAAGTACACCCTCGCTTTCAATGCCGTCGATTTTTCCTGTCACGGTGACAGTGTCTACATCATCTTTCGCAAGTTCTGTATTGATTGCGGTTTGTATATCGTCTTGACTTGTCAACGGTGTTGTAAATTTCGGGTCATTGACGAAAATAGCTTCTACATTTACGCCGAATTCCGCCGTTGTGAACTCAACAGGGATTCTGCCGTTTGCAACCGTGCCTGTAACATTCATTTTTATATCATCAATGTTGTAATGCCCTTGGAAAACAACGGTGTTGTTGTCATAATCTGCCACAAACGTTGCATCAGCAGGGATTGCTTCTACATTTGTGATACTAACTCCCTCGGGGAATGATGCCGTTACCGTTGTGTTCGGATTATCTTTGTCATAAGCATGGTCTAATTCGGGGGCAACATCAAGTTTGTGTATTCTGCCTAACCATGTATAGTAAGAGTTATTTATCATAAATTTATTTGCATTATCTCCGATATAATAAGCAGTTTGACGGTTGCTTTCAAAAAGCGGTCCCATCCGTAGAATCCGCTCGTTATCAAGAGTTTCCACGTCTTTCAAGTAAATAACAGATGTGTGGTTCATTTCTATATTATTTGAAAGTTCACCGCCGTTTACGATAAGCGCGGTATTATTTTGCATTGAAACCCTACCGTCTATTTTACCGCCATTGATGATTACCAAAGCATCTGAAGCGGCATTTATTGTCCACAAGCCTCCTTTTAGTGTTCCGCCGTTGACGATTATGTTACACCCTCTTGTGTACAACACATCGGCAAAGATTCCTGTGTTTTGATTTTCTATGTTTGCCCCATCGTTTACAACAAATGTACCCCCATCGTCAAAGTTGATTAATGTGTTTTCTATGTTTCCGATATATTCGGCTTCCCAAATTATTGTTTTTCCCTCGGGGATAGGCAACCATAAATAATCTGTATCGCTTGTATCGTCCGTATCAACAAATTTTCCTGTGACTTTGACAGTATCGGCTTCATCTTTCGAAAGTTCTGTGTCGATTGCGGTTTGTATGTCTGATACATTTGTCAATGGATTTGTAAATTCTGGGTCATTGACGAAAACAGCTTCTTTAACCGAAAGGTCGATTTTGTAAATCGGGTCTGCGTCTGATACTGTATAACCGTCAATCGGCGGAGCAAATACTGTTGACGTCGGATGGTAGAAAATTACAATTGTGTAATCGCCCGTCGGGGTTAAAGGATTTTCTCCCATATCGGCGGGGAGTGTCATTTTCGCAATATCCCCTTGGTATGTTAAGTTAACTAAGTCACTGATCCCATCTCTGTATAAAGTTACATAAGCATCGTTTTGCAAGTCGGGGTAAACTCGAATTTCGCTGATTAAGTTACCGTTGAGTTGCACTTCGAGTTCATGCTCTTGATATGTGTTTTTATAATGTGTGATGCTTTTTGTTTCTGTTTCTATCTCATTGTGAACGACAAAACCGTCTGTGCTTATGATGTCAACATTGCCGTAAGAATCAGTGAGTTTTACATATATTATTCCTGTATAAGGAGCTTGAAAATATCTTTCGGAGAATCTATTATAATCACCCCAGTATTCAGGTGGATAATCTAATAAATCTTGTTTATCCATAACAACTGTAGACGATAAAAATTCGATTTCCACATCATCTTTGCCGAACATATCTTCTGCTGTGATTGTATAATCCGCTCTGTTTTTGTAAAACAAATCGTATGTGATTGTGTCATGGAAAGATGTAAATTTATTGTTTGATGTTGCTGTACCAATGGTAATTTCTCCTGTCGGTGCGGCGATTGCAAGGTTTAGATCGAATAAATATTTCGCTGTGAAATTGACAGGGATTCTGCCGTATCCTATTGTTCCCTCGATTTCAAGTTCTATATCTGTTTCTTCATATTCACCGCCGAAAATGACTTTATTACCTTCGAATTTATGCAAGAGTTCTACTTCGACATCTTCCGGGGTTGTTGTTACTTCCGGAGTTACTTTTACATTTGTTATTTCCATTCCTGTCGGGAATGTTGCAGTTACCAATCCTGCATAAGGAGTATTGGTGTTATTAATATACTGTCCGCCGTCTGCTGTTGTTAATGAATAATCTTCAAGCTCGAAAACTTTTCCGGCGTTAATATCAGCCTGCTTGAATTTAACAAGTTTGTCGCCTGTATAATAAAAAATAACGTTAGGGTTGTTCGAATTAGAACCGATTCTTCTGTCGTTAATTTCAACAAGATCTGTTATAAATACCCTGCTGTTTTCTATAAGATGGATTAAATTGGATTGATTGGTCGAACTGCCGTCTGTGATTTCTCCTCCATAAAATGCAACTGTGGAAGTGTTCCTTGCGTAAACCCCTGCATCATAGCTGCTGTTACTCGTATCTCTGCCAAATGATTTTATTGTACCGTCGTTCATGATTAAATTAGCACTAAGTGTTAAATATATCGCAAAACCTCTGTTTGCGTCAATTGTGCCGCCGTTCATAAATATTGTAATGGCGTTATGTGCGCGTATAGTAATAGTATTTTCTGAAGTATTGTGTTTTATATAAGCATTTTCGTCAATGATAAATTCACCGGAACTGGAAACGCCACCGGAAGTTGCTTGTAAAAGCTCAATTAAACTATCGCCATCAACAATTCCTTCATAATGTGCATCCCAAATTACTTTTTTATCTCGTGCTATTGTTAATGAAAGTGTACTGTCCGCCCCTGTAAATTTACCGGTGACAGTGACTTCTGAAATATTTGCATTGTTAAGTCGGCTTTGGATTGCAGTTTGAAGATTTGCAACTGAAAGATTTTGTACCAACTGACCGTTGACGAAAAGCCCTTCTAAATTTACAGCAAATTCTTCTGTTGTAAACTGCACGGGGATTTTGCCGTTTGCGATTGTTCCTGTGACAGTTAGTGTGACATCATCACCGTTATACATACCTTCGAGGACGACTTTGTTTGTATCATGTTGTACTGTTGCATCTATATGATGGTCATCTAAAACATCTTGATTTATTTCGGCGTCGAGGATTTCCAACCCACCCGCAAATTCCGCTGTTATTTTGGTATGTGAAACCTCTTTGTCATAATCTTCGCTAAGGGTAAATTCGTCGATCTTGAATAAATTTGTACCCAAAGTAAAACTTGTAGTCTCACTATTTGTTCTGAATTTTGAAAAATTGTCACCGGTATAATAAGAATAACTTGTTGCGGTAGATTGACGTCTTATGCAGCCATTAATCATTGTGCCGCCTGTCAGATAAATGGAAGAATTGTCTTGAAGATACATAACATTATATGGCATACCTGTGTTTTCAAATGTACCGTCTTTGATGGTGAGAACAGAACCCACCTCAATTTGAATCGTATAGTTTCCGCCGCCGCTTTGTATTGTTCCGCCGTTTATAGTCACAACTGAGTTGTCACGCGCACTTACCGCATTACCGCCTTTGCCCAGTATTGTGCCGTCATTTATTGTCAATACATTTCCGTTTGTTGTGTGTTCACCGGCTTGCATGAAAATTGCAAATTCTCCTTCTATTATACCGCCATTAACAGTAACAGTATGATACCCGTTGATAATGTTATTTGAAGGCTGTGGTTGTAAAGCGCTAGCATTCGCAAAAGTATTATTTATATAAGCATTATCGGTGACGACCATTTCACCAAAAGCAGTATTTGAAGCAGTAGCAAGAAGCTGAATAAGCCTTCCCGATACGCCGCCTTGATATTGTGCATCCCAAATTAATTTTTTGCTTGTCGGAATAGTTAATGTGAGTGATTTATCCGCTCCTGTAAATCTGCCTGCAACTTTGACTTCTGTGTTGTCGTCATCGGCAAGTGCGTTCATAATTGCATTTTGGATAGTATCAACTGTGGGTTCTCGTAATAATTCGCCGTCAACGAAAAGCCCCTCTAAATTCACACTAAACGCATCTGTGGTATGTTGTACAGGGATTTTGCCGCCTGCGATTGTTCCTGTGAAAGTTAAGGTTACATCATCGCCTTTATAATCACCCTCGAGGATAACTTCGTTACCGTTTTGTATTGTTGCGATGATTTCGTCTTTGTTTGCTGCGACACCGGTGATGTTTATCTCGGGGGCACGTGTCGGGAGGGTGCTCCCCGTTCCCGGAGCAAGTTTTGCTGTTATTTTTGAATGTGATACATCTTTATTATATGGCTCGCTAAGAATTGGCGCACCGTCAATATGATAACGTTGACCTGCATTACCTATAGTAGGCAAAGCATCACCGGTAAAATACATATGCGTATATGTTCCACTCGCGGCTATACTACGAGAGTGGCGTTCTTCGACATATTTTCCTGTCATATAAAGTGTAGCATCTTGACTTTGGGGATAAATAATTAAATCAGAACCTTTAATTTTGCCGCCATAAACTGCAAGAGCGATTTTATCATAAATCCTAACATTGTTTTCATCTAATCGTGATGTACCAATAGCCAGTGTAGCGAGAGTGCCTCCGGTATTTAATATTTCAATATAAGCAGGGTCGTGAACTTCCATAAGACCGTCGCCCAAAATTTGAATTAAATTAACATAAGAAGTACCCTCACGAGGAAATAACCCTGTATAATGAGCTTTCCATATTAACTTTTTATCTTCGGGTACGGTGATTATAAGCCGTTCGTTTGCATCTGTGAATTTACCTGTTAGTGTTACTTCTGTAACATCGTCGTCGTCAAGCAAAGTTTGGATTCTATCTCGGATTTTTTCCACAGTGGGAGCGATAACTTCCTCACCGTTGACATAAAAAGCATGGACGTTTATGCCAAATTCTTCTGTTGAGAAGATAACGGGGAATTTACCTGCTAAAGTTCCATAAAAATTCATGGTAATTCCGTCTATATTATAATTACCCGCGAAAGTCACGCTGTTGTTGTCATAATCTATGGTGTGCAAAGCTTCTTCTGAAGAAACTTCTATTTCTTCCATATCAAAAATTTCCGGGAACGATGCAATTATTTTTGAATGTGAAGTATCTTCGTCATATTCTTCACTAAAAATAGGTTTGTCGAGCTTGTGAACTCTTTCTTCGTCATAAAGAACAGAGTTAAATTTATCGGCATTATCGCCTGTATAATAAACGGACGATGTAAACGCATTTGTCACTGTTTGCATTCCGATTCTTTCATCGTCAATTTTACCGTTTACTAAAAGCATTGTGCTGTTGTTCATAAAATGAATTAAATTAGATTGATTGGTGAAACTGCCGTCTGTAATTTCTCCCCCAAAGAAAGCAAATGTAGCATTATTTCGCAGCCTTACAGCTGAATTATTAACTGAATTAAAAGCATTACTTCCAAAAGATTTTATAATACCGCCGGATACAATCAAATTACTGTTGTGATTCATGGATATTGCAATACCTCTGTTTGCTTCAATTGTACTGCCATGCATTGTTGTTACGTTAATAGAATCCCAAACATTTAAAGTTATTGCCGATGATTCGGTGGTATTGTTTTTAATATAAGCATTTTGGGCAATGATAAAATGGCCGTTGTCCTGCCGCGATTCTTCCCCAAGGCGTATGAAAGTATAATCTTCGGTATCGCCTTCATAATGCGCCTCCCAAACTACTGGTATATCCTGCGGTATTGTCAATCTTAAAGTTGTGTCAGCATCAGTAAATTTACCGGTAACTATTACTTCGGAAAACATTTCACTATCAATCTGTCCTTGAATTTCTGCTTCTATTTTTGCAACAGTGGGGTAGTCTACTTTTTTTCCGTTGACATAAATCGCAACTACATTTACGCCAAATCCGTCTGTTGTGAATTCGACAGGAACTTTGCCATTCACAAGTGCTGTGACAGTTAATTTTATGTCGTCATGGTTATAATTCCCTTCGAATGTGACGACGTTGTCTTGAAATTTCAACGTTACATCTTCATGGTTTACATCTATATCTGAAATTTCCAATGCTTCGGGGAATGTTGCAGTAACAACCGATTGCGGATTTTCTTCATCATATGGTTGACTGAGAGTGAATTCGTCGAGGGCAAATAAGTTATCATTCAAAGTGAATAAATAACTGCCGCCTGCTGTTTGAAATTTTGATGAAAATTCGCCCATATAATAAGCACTGGCTGTAGTGTTGTCGGCATATCTTGAAATGCTGTCATCGTCGATTGTACCGCCGAATAAATAAAGGTTTGAAGTGCCCCGCATGGAAATTCCCATGTCGGTTCTGGCTGTATTTTTGATTGTACCGCCGTTAACGATGAGGTTAGATGATGTAGAGTTAGCGTCTAATATAATAGCGTAATTACCGCTATTAGTATTTTGTACCGTACCGCTGTTTATTGTAACAGTTGCAGCACCAGTTGCTCTAATTGCCGGAGTCCCGGTGATCGTTCCTTTATTAACAATTAAATTACTGTTTCCCCTTATAAATATTCCTGTTTCTGAAAAGCTACTTCCAATCGTGCCGCCATTTACGGTAACAGTAACAGAATTGTTTATATCTAATGCCGGACCTGATGTGGTATTGTTATTCGTAATACTGCCGTTTTCGGTGATTTCCATTTCTCCTTCACCGTAAACATCTACTAAAAAGTTATTACTATCACCTGAATATTTTACATCCCAAATTATTTTTTTGTCTTTGGGTATAATAAGATAAAGACTATTGTCTGCTCCTGTAAATTCACCTGTGACTATGACCTCTGTTTCGTCTGTTTTATCTGTTTCATCAGGATAAAGTATAGCATAGATGGCACTTCTTATTTTTTGAACAGTGGGTTCTTTTACCGGTATGTCGTTGACATAAATTTCAACAACATTTATGCCAAATTTTTCTGTGGTAAATTCTACAGGGATTTTCCCGTTTCCGATTGTTCCTGTAACTTTCATGGTAATTTCGTCTATATTATAAGCTCCTGAAAAAGTTACGCTATTGTTATCATAATCAACAGTATGTAACGCTTCTTTTGGGGAAACTTTTATATCGGTTACATCTAATTTTTCAGAGAATGTTGCAGTAACGACTGATTGAGGAGTATCTTTATCATATCGTTGACTGAGGGTAAATTTGTCAAGGGCGAACAAGTTATCATTCAAAGTGAATAAATTATCGTCGGATGTTTGAAATTTTGATAAATTATCGCCCACAAAATAAGCACTGATTGTCGGAGTGGTATCTTTTGAAATGCTGTAGTCATTTAATGTACCGCCGAGTAAATAAAGATTTGAAGTATCCTGCATATAAATCCCATCGGTGGAAGCGGCTGAGTTTATGATTCTACCGCCGTTAATGATAAGGTCAGATGTTCCCTTTAAATGAACAGCATAGCGACCGGTAGTAGTAGTTTCTACCGCACCGCCGTTTATTGTGACTATGTTGTTGCTTTCGGTAATAATTGCTGATGAGCTTGCTGTAATTGTTCCGCTGTTAACAATCAGATTGCTGTCTTGAAGTAATCTTATTGCACATGATGTGAATTTGTTTTCTACTGTACCGCCGTTTACAATAAGAGTTACAGTATTTGATATATATATTACGGCGTCGATATTAGTAATATTGCCGTTTTCGGTAATTTCCATTTCCCCTGCGCCGTAAACATCCAATAACATTCCGCTGGTATTTCCTATATATTGCGCATCCCAAATAAGTTTTTTGTCTTTGGGTATAGTAAGACCCATCCGATCGTCTGCATTCAAAAATCTGCCTGTGACCTTGACTTCGGTGATTTCGTCGTCGTTAAGCGCTGCTAAGATGGCACTTCTTATTTTTAAAACAGTGGGTTCTTCCACCACTGTGTCGTTTACATAAATCGCAACCACATTTACGCCAAATTCTTCTGTTGTGAACTTTGCAGGGATTTTGCCGTTCACAAGTGCTGTGACGGTCAATTTTATGTCGTCATGGTTAAAAGCTCCTTCGAATGTGACGACGTTATCCGAAAATTCACACGTAACGTCTTTATGGTTAGCGGTTATATTTGAAATTTTCAAATTATCCGGGAATGTTGCCGTAACGACTTGTTGCGGAGTGTCTTTATCATAAGTTTGACTGAGAGTAAAATTGTCGAGGGTGAACAAGTTTTCATCCAAAGTAAATGAATTACTTTCGGATGTTACGAATTTTGACAAATATCCACTAACATAATAAGCACTGGCTGTAGTAGAAGTGGCATTTCTAAAAATACTGTTGTTTTCGATTGTACCGCCGAGCAAATAAAGATTTGAGTCAGCCTGTATATGAATTGCATTGTTGGCAGAAACTGTGTTTTTGATTGTGCCGCCGTTAATGATGAGGTCAGCTCTTTCGCTTGCCGTAACAGCATAACGGGTAGCATGAGTACCTTGTACCGTGCCTCCGTTTATTGTAACCGTGCAACTCGTGCCGTTCGAAATTGCCGGTCCTCCCGAGACCGTTCCGCTGTTAATAATTAAATTACTGCTGCTAAAAGCACTGTCAGTAAATAATCTTATTGCTACTGATGACAGTGTGGATTTGTTTTCTATTGTACCGCCGTTTACGGTAAGAGTAATAGTATTATTTATATCTATTGCTGTATAGTTATTATTTATAATACTGCCATTTTCGGTGAGTTCCATTTCCCCCGCACCGGAAACATCTAATAACTCATAAATCGAAGCACCTGTATATTTTACATCCCAAATTACTTTTTTACCTCTGGGTATAGTAAACTCAAGCCTTCCGTCCGCTTGTGCAAATGCACCTGTGACCGTGACTTCTGCTCCGTTTGGAGCAAGTGCGGTTTCTATGGCATTTTTGATTCTTGCAACAGTGGGTTCTTCCACCACTGTGTCGTTTACATAAATCGCAACCACGTTTACACCAAATTCTTCTGTTGTGAATTCGACAGGGAATCTACCGTCTAAAAGCGAGCCTTTGACATTCATGGTAATGTCGTCTATATTATAATAACCCGAAAAAGTTACACTTTTGTTATCATCGGCTATAGTATGTAACGCTTCTTTCGGGGAAACCTCTATTTTTGTAACATCAAGTCCTTCTTGGAATGTTGCAGTTACTGATGAATGTGGGGTATCTTTGTCGTAAGTTTCGCTTAAAATAGGTGAATCGAGTTTGTAAACTCTGCCTGTTTCATGAGATGTTGTGTTGAATTTATTAGCATAATCACCTGTATAATATGCAGATGGATTAATCATACTGCCCACGGAAAGACCGATTCTTCCATCGGGGATTGTACCGCCTGTTATAAGCACTATATTATTACCTGCGTTTTGAATCATAGCAGATATATTAGTTGAAACGTTTGGATTGGTGTCAATAAATTCCCCCCCATTAACAACAAGAGAAGCGTTGTTGAGATAAACATTTGCATTCGAACTTATGTTAGTAGAACCGAAAGTTTTTATTGTTCCGCCATTAATGATTGCAGTAGTAGCAGCGTTATGAAGCTGTATTCCATATCCTCTGTTTGCCTCAATTGTGCCGCCGTCCATGATTAATGTAACGCCGCTAATTACTGACACACATACTACAGTTAATGAACTAACGGTGGCATTGTTTTTAATATAAGCATTTTCAGAAATGATAAACTCACCGCTGTTTGCATTTGAGAATTGCTTAGCTTCAATCATATAAGTGTTACTACCGCCAGTGCCAGCATTGTCGCTCTTACCTTCATAATGTGCATCCCAAACTACTTTTTTACCTTGCGGTATTCTTATATCAAGCGGACTGTTTGCACCGAGAAATCTACCGGTAACTTTTATTTCGGTGACATTTGCATCGTTAATTTGTGCCATGATTGCGTTTTGAACATTTGCAACAGAAAGGTCTTGAACTTGTTCGTCGTTGACAAAAATTTCTTGTGTCAAAACTTCCACATTCGGCACAGCAAAAAATCCCGCAAACGACCCGACCGTCCGTGCATAACTTATGCCGCTGACACCGCCCGATTTATCCCAAACTGCCGATACCGCTCCCGTTCCCGTATCTGTAATAGATAAATCAGTTGTTTCGCCTTGTTCATATTGTGTAGAATCCCCTGCACTTCTTTGTATACGCATACCTGCGGCATTTATTGCACCTCGGGTAGTTACATCACGGTTTATAAACACAACAGAATCAGGCGACCCTGTTCTTATCATTCTACCGGTATCATTCGGCATAGTAATTGTTCCGCCGTTGACTATTACATTACCGTTATAACTGCGAATTGCCGCCAAATCGTCATTAGCAATATTAGATGTTGAGTTAATTGTACCGCCATTAATTATTATATTAACAGTATCAGTAGTAATTGCATTTATTCTACCATTAATTAAAGATTGCACATTAGAATCCGCGTTTTGAATCAACCCGCTCGCAACTTCAAATGTTCCGTTATACTCAAATTGAATAGCGTTCGCTGCTGAAGAAGTAAAAAATGCTTCCCAAACAACTGTTGATGTTTCTGGTATTTCAAACAAGATGGGGCTGTCGGTAACCACTGGTGCGGTTGATGTTCCGCCGACAACGGTAATTTTCGCATTTTCGGGAATAGTTACTCTCCCTGCGGCACTGCCTACTCCATCTTTAATTTCAATTATATCGCCATCTTTTATGTTGTTTCTAATGTTAGTCACTTCACTGACAATAGTTCCCCATGGGAAAATAGTCGCTTCCGCCCTCGCTGTCGGCATTTGAAACGGAATTATACCGAGAATCATAATCACCGCAAGAATCCACGCTAATGTTTTTGAAAAAATTTTACTTTTCATTTGAAAAACCTACCTTTTTATATTAAATTACAAATTACAAATAATAAATAATAAATATCCGTTAACAAATATTTAAAATTAAATTTATGGTTAAGATAATCATAAATACCATTTTATCATAAATGTAATAAAAAATCAACAGCAAAAAATGTTAATTTTACGTAAATAAATCGCAATATAACATAAAAAATTCATGCCGTGTAAAACAAAACACTTGACAGGCATGATTTTTTATGTTATTATACTGTCAATCAACAAAAATTAGCCTATTTTGTAAGGGCGGCAATCTGCCGCCCGCGGTATAATATATTTATTCACCGGGTGGCAGATTGCCGCCCCTACAAACTCCTAATTCCTAATTTTTGTTGATATGGAAATCTTATTGTAATCATAAAAACCTCACGTCAACAAAAATTGTCCTATTCCCTACGCAAGAAGGTGTTTTCTCTATGAAAAACGTTAAATATTCGATATTGCTTGATTTTTACGGTGAAATGCTTACCGAAAAGCAACAAGCTCTTGCCGAGTTATATTATAATCAAGATTTGTCTTTAGCAGAAATAGCAGAACATGAAAACATCACTCGCCAGGGTGTACATGACAATCTAAAACGCGGCGAGGAATATATGGATGAATTAGAACGAAAATTAAAATTGCACGAAAAACACACAAAAGAAAAAGAAAAAACCTCCGAAATAATAAAACTATGCAAAAAAGCAATAGAAATGACAACCCCAAATAAATATTTAACAGAAGTAACGAATATTATGCTAAAAATAGAAGAAAACCTGAAACAATGAACGATGAACAATTATAGGAACATGAGAAGTACAAACTCCGTATCGTCGTTGCATTTGGACAACGGCATAAAACAATTGAGAATTGAGAATTGAGAATTGACAGTTGTGGAACATGAGAAGTACAAACTCCGTATCGTCGTTGCGTTTCAACAACGGTGCGAAAAAGCGAAGGAAATACGGAAAACTAACCAATCGAGAGCAAACGACGATTAATAGACATTCTTGGTGTCATCCCTTGGGGTTTTTAGGGGGATTGTTCCCCTAAACGATTTTTGCTTACTTTGTATCGTTACAAAGTAAGTGCCCGTCGCGGCATGAGCGACAAACAAACTTCTCCGCTGAATCCAGCGGTTAAAAAGATTTTGCTTACTTTTTCACAAAAAGTAAGTGCTCCTTCGCGGCAAAAGCGAAAAACAAAAAAAGGATTGATTGACCATGGCGTTTGAGGGTTTAAGTGAAAAATTAGCCAACGCTTTTCGAAAATTAAAATCTAAAGGTAAACTCAGCGAGGGCGATGTTAAAACCGCTATGCGTGAGGTTAAACTTGCCCTTTTGGAAGCCGATGTAAACTATAAAGTCGTAAAAGATTTTGTAGCAAAAATACAAGAACGTGCCGTGGGGAGCGAAGTTTTATCTTCTCTCACACCTGCGCAGCAAGTTATAAAAATCGTCAATGAGGAATTATGCACTTTGATGGGAAGCGAAAATACACGAATTAAATTCCCATCCCAAGGAGCGGCGGTCATCATGATGTGCGGTTTGCAAGGTAGCGGTAAAACTACCCACAGTGCGAAATTAGCGCGGCATTTTAAGGAAAAAGGACACAGACCGTTATTGGTCGCTTGTGATATATACCGCCCTGCCGCTATAAAACAACTTCAAATTGTGGGTGAAAAAGTTGATGTGCCTGTTTTTGAAATGGGACAAAAAGACCCCGCAGTAATTGCCGCAAAAGCCGTTGAACACGCGAAAAAACATGGTAACGACCTAATTTTCCTGGACACAGCGGGACGTCTTCATATAGACGACGAATTGATGGACGAACTAAAACGAATCCGCAAAAAAGCTGATGTCAACGAAGTTTTGTTGGTAGTCGATGCAATGACAGGGCAAGATGCCGTTAACATTGCCGAAACTTTTAATAAAGAAATGGATATTGACGGTGTCGTCCTCACCAAACTCGATGGTGATACTCGAGGCGGGGCGGCATTATCAGTATTAGCAGTAACAGGAAAGCCCATAAAATTCGCAGGTGTAGGCGAAAAATTGGACGAATTAGAACCTTTTCACCCCGAAAGAATGGCATCCCGTATTTTGGGAATGGGCGATATGCTAACTCTGATTGAAAAAGCCTCCACACAAATCAGCGATAAAGAAGCCGACAAAATGGCAAAACGCTTTAAAGAAAACAAATTCGACATGAACGATTTGCTCGCACAAATAGAACAACTAAAATCTATGGGTTCAATGAAAGATTTCTTGAAAATGATTCCCGGCGTCGGCAACAAACTCAAGGATGTAGAAATAGACGAAAAACAATTTGACCGCGTAAAAGCAATGATATATTCAATGACAGAAAAAGAAAGAGAAAAACCCGCCATAATAAACCCAAGCAGAAAACGCAGAATAGCGGCAGGTTCGGGAACAAAAATAGAAGAAATAAACCGCCTATTAAAACAACACGAACAAACCTCCAAAATGATGAAAAAAATGAAAGGCAAAAAAGGAAAAAGATTCCAAATGCCATTTTAGACAATACAATTAGGATTTGTAGGGGCGGCAAAATGCCCCCCGCCCCAAAAAAAAATATTATATCCCCGGCGGCAGAATTCCCCCCCCACAAAAAAAAAAAAAACACATCACCGCCCCCGAGAAAAAAAAAAAATTATCT